>Ga0208894_1000202_pt1 | contig 51458 bp, 44 predicted proteins | sample ETNtaG_12_FD_185752 | JGI IMG/M metagenome (GOLD analysis project Ga0208894, IMG submission 185752) | Marine microbial and viral communities from oxygen minimum zone, Eastern Pacific Ocean - ETNP201306SV49 (SPAdes) (version 2) | ecosystem: Environmental > Aquatic > Marine > Oceanic ...
ATCGTAACCCCGTACCCTCTGGCTGTAAAGTGACTATTCATCGTTGCGAAAGAAGACTCCTCAATATATGGTAATACTCCATACTAAAACATCGCCCTCAGACATTACTAAATCGCCTATTCCAACCGTCGAGATTTCACCATTGTGGTCAAGATTCCAATATGCTCCATCGAAATTTTCAGCAATGTTGTCGTGATTGACCCCACCTATAGTGTGGACATAGGGGCCCCATTCAGTCACATCATAATCAACACTCAATGAACCACCTGTGGCATTAGTTGCGTCTAGGAAGAAAGTCATCCCTTCTGTGTAACCTGTGAATCCACCGACGCATACCCCAGTTCCATTGTAATCATCATTGACTCCAAGTGTTGAGCCATCAGATTGAATCATTGTGACGCCAGAGTTGTAATCTTCATGTGGGAAATCCACAGGATAGAGAACACAGAGGACTTGAGACTCATTCCAAGACTCTGGTAAGCCATCGTGTGATGATTCACTGTCATTGACGAATTTAGCCGCTTCTTTAGAGAGAGCATCTTGAATTGAAGGGGCGAGCAATACCAATGCAACGAATATCAAAATCGAAGCGGGTTTGAGTTTGTCCGACACGGAAATAGATGGCTGATAGAGTAGTCTATCAATGTAACAGGTAAATTCACTCTTCTAGAAGTTCGCCTATCTTTTGCTTGAGAATTTGGCTGACTTGTTTTCCATCGGCTGAACCACCTAGTTTACCCATAACCATACCCATTAGAGGGCCAACAGCAGCCATGCCTCTTTCTTGGACAAATTCTGCACGTTCGGATAGAATGGCATCGACTGCATCCTCTACTGCACTACTATCTGCAGGTGTTAGGCCCTCAGATTCGGCTTTCTCAGCGAACCATTTCATACAGTCATCAAAGGAAGTGGAAGCGAGTGAAGGGCCTTCGAGAAGCAAGGCTCTAGCCATTGGCACTAGGCCCTCTCTAGTGATGAGTGATTCTTCGCGCGCGTAGAGTGAAAGTGTCAGAATCGGCCAAGTTACCTCAGATATTGTTAGATTAGTTCCTTCAACAATTTCGGATCTAGTATTGTCTAAAAGGAGAGATGCCATTGCTTTAGCCGGTACGCTAGGTGTACCAAACTTGTCGCCTTCAACTGCCGATACTAGAACATCATCGAGTTCTGCACCAAGAAGGGCTTCGGCTTGGTTATCAGATATGTCGTAGTTACTCAATCTCTCAATTCTCTGAGTCCTATTGAGTGGAAGGTTGGTTGAGATATTGCTCCATCTATCCTCTTGAAGATGGAAAACTGGGATGTCAGTCTCTGGATACATCCTAGCACCTCCCGGAAGTGGTCGCATAGCAGTAGTTGTCCCATCTTCAGGCGCTCCCTTTCGGATTACGACATTTCGAACCTCCTTCGGAATTCGATGATACGCATTTCTAGCACGGGATATTACTGATTCAAGTGCTAAATCGGCCTGCCATTCAGGGGCGACACAGAGAACGAATGCATCTGTCTCAGATAAGTTGAGTGTGTTTCGTACAGATTCTACTTGCTGTATTTCGATGCCATAGGCCGGTAATTCGTCGGAATGGAAAATACCAGCCACGCCTGCCAGTTTTGCTGCACTAGCGAGTTCACGTCCAAGTCGAGGCAGTTGTGAATCTTCATTATCCATTTGTTTGCTACCTATTTTGCCTGCAAATCCCGGAATTATTACTGCTTTTACAACTGAACCTTTGCTGAGTGAATTCTCAATCATAGTCGATGAACAATCAGCAAAAATTTCCGTGGTATCGTGAATAACCATTGGAATCCGGGACGATGCTGCCTTCGCAACTCTATTTTCTATTGGAAGTTGGTCGTCGCGGCGGTCTGTCGGAAGTTCAGGGAGACCTGCTTCATCTCTGAGTTCGTTGGCCAAACGATACATGTGCAATTGACGGGCCATTTCTAGTCGGATGATTTTTGGAATCCAATCAAGGTCTTGGCAGCCCTTGATTTCAACACGATCACCACATGCTATGCTGACATTCAAATCTTGACGAATACTTCCAAGACCTCTGCGAACCATCCTAGTGTCACGCAGCATGGTCCCTAGAGCGAGAGCTGTTTGCTTAGCGTGCTCGGGTGTCTGTACATCAGGTGCAGTGGCGATTTCTACCAATGGAACACCGAGTCTATCGAGTGTGTAGATGACAACTTCTCCATTATCTGAAGACTGTGTGTCGAGTTTACGAGCAGAATCCTCCTCCAAGCATATGACATCCACTCCTACATCCCCATCTTCTGTTTGGATTGAGCCATCTGTTGCGATTAATGTGGTTCGCTGGAATCCACTAGTATTGGAACCATCAACTACGGTTTTGCGCATTGCCTGTAGGAAAGGAACTGGTTTCGCACCCATCATAGCTGAGATTGTCAAAGCGGTATCAACGGCTTTTGAATCATGACGAAGGGGGGGCGCTTCATCGAGTTCGATCAAACCCGAATTAGGAGATTGAACGTAGACGAATGAGCGATTTCTTTGAGCTTCGAAGCGTGCTGCAACATCAACTCTTCCTCCTTCTCCTTGGGCAGCTCTAAGACGGCGACTCTGCCGGTTCCAAGAATCTGGAATCTCATCAATTCCCATTTCAAAAAGACGGCTGGGCATTCGTGAATGTAGCTTACCTGTGGCGAGTTGTTGATGGATTTCAAGGCCACACATGAAGCCCAAACTAATGGGGTCAAGAGATGAAGGTGTGGCCTCGTCTCCGATAGGTTGTGTGGCGCCCACGTACATGAGCGGATGGTCATCGCTCATAGGCTCAACGGGCGAATGAGTACTCTCCATTGACGGGGCTAAACAATTCGCCAGCCTGAAGCATCTTGGAAATCACCTCTTCAACTTGGAATTCGCTGATGCCTTTTGGTTCACAACGATTCAGAACATCAGTCAGAGTTGCTATTCCTCTTTGATGACATATGTCACGTAATGCGGTGCGAACTATTTGGTTAGAATTTCTTTGTTTGACTGAGACGCCGGAGATTAATTCTGATTCGTCTTCGATTCCTGATTCTTCGCGCCAATGACGGAATACTGCAAGTGACATTTTGGCATCATCAGCGGTTGCAATTTGGCGGAGATTCATGCGAGCGTGGGCTTCAGTCAGTCGAATAAGGGCCTCAAGAGCACGTGGGGTGATTGGAATTACTTCGGCTTCACCGTACTGATCTTCCCTTCCAAAAGATTGGCGCTCATTAGTATAATATTCAAGAATCATTGCTTTGGCGTCATCATTCAAATCAGGATGGATATTTCGCTTTGCATAGGCAATATACTTTCTGAGAAATTCAACTGAAAGATGATCAGAGCCATCTACTCCTTGCATGAAAATTTTACCTTCATTTTCTTCACGGAGGTCATATTCCATTGCCTCATCTATTTTCATCTCACTGACTCCATCAGTTCGGACTGCGAGAATGTGTCTCGCGATTCTTTCGTCGTCTTCTACTCTAACCTCATCTCTAAGCATCCAAATTATATCGAATCGAGATGCCAACGGTGGTGGAAGGCCAGTTTCATTGAATGACCTCATTACACTCTCATTAGGTCCACGTTTGGTAAATCGGCCTTCTTTAGGATTAGCTGCGGCAAGAATTGAACAGCGAGTATTCAAGGTTGCTTTGACGCCCCCCTTTGACACATCAAGACGTTGCTGTTCCATAGCAGGATGCATGGTTCGACGATCCTCTTCGCTAATTTTGTCGAACTCATCAATAGAGGCTAGACCACGATCGGATAGAGGTAATACTCCTGCTTCTAAAGCAAAGCGTCCACCTCCACCAAAATCATCTCGCACAGCAGCAGCAGTAAGTCCGGCTCCTGATACTCCTCCTCCCGTAGCAAACATTCCTCGAGGAGAAAGTTTAGACATGTAAGTCAATAGTTGAGATTTCGCAACACCCGGATCTCCCATTAATAGAATGTGAATATCTCCTCTTGACCTTGTTGCATCCCGATTAACACGTGACACACCTCCGAATAACTGTAGAGCCAAAGAACGTTTTACGAAGTGCATTACACCTGTTGCATATACAGAAGGAGCAATTGAACGTTGCATCATCTGAAGCAAATCAGGTTTATTCGAAATTTCAATAATTGTTTCGCGATCTTCATCGGAAATTTTTATTTCTGTAAAAGGAGTGCTCTCATGTTCTGAACTTACAAGATGATAGATGATATCAAACATCGGAGTTTTACGATTACGCTTGACCTCTGAGTGGACTACTGGTATCACATTGACAACTACTCTTTGACCTGGAAGATGCTTGTTCACCATGTCCCCTTCAACGAGTACATGAGCACGAGAAGGCTGAGCCCCACTAGGCACATTTTCAGGAACCTCTTGAACCTCGATCCACTGGTTGTTTACCATTCTTGATATGTTCATTACAAGATTGAATCTAGTTCCACCACTACGGCCTGCTGCCTCTCCGCAGCCTGTTTCTGGAGGGCAGCGAAGAGGTTCCTTCAATTCCCTCTCATTATCTTGTATCATTTCGATTGTGTGACCACAATTCTCGCACTGGAATACTGCTCGGTGAATTCTTGGTTTAATCTCACTAATTTTGGTGACTATGACTTCGGCACTCCTCAATCGCTCTATATCAGGACTACCTACATCTCGTAATTCACGACGGCTGTCCTTCGGTAATTCACCCACACGAAGTATACAATCGATATCCTCACCTCGCTCACGGCATATTTCGTTCAGAGTGTTGCGACCATTACTGAGGATCTTTCTGGGGTCGGACAAAACATCTTCAGCAAACTCAGGATCAAAGGTTTGTAACTCATGGAAATCTACAATGAGCACGGGAGAGTCTGCCTGTTTTGACAATAACAATGCTATCTCAGATTCCTTTGCCTCTGTAAGGAATGTGCGCCATCGCGCAGAGGAATCATGTGCTGCCATTGTCATGTGTTATCGCCGCCGGGCATCGGAAGTGTTCCGACGCAGTCTATGAACAGTTTGGATGAATTATTCCACCCCTGTATTTCCACTGGAAATAATTCTCGCACGACGGCGGCAAAATGTAAGTCTGCGGACTTCCACTGCAGGTTGTTTCAATTAAGCGCCACATGCAGAGGAAGTATACCTTGAGTGAAATTGAAGCGTGACCCCTCAATCGAGTGGTATGGAACATGTGAGAGACGGTGATGATGTGATTTTGAGGCTCGATCCTGGAGACAAGATTCATGCTTCAATAAAAAGTCTAACAGAGCATGGAATATCCTGCGCATCCATCACCAGTGGCATCGGTCGGGTTCGTGATATTGAGATAGGTTTTCTCGACTCAAATGGAATTTATCAGACCGTTACACATAGCGGACCAATGGAACTACTATCTACACAAGGAAATCTGGCACCGAGTCCTGATGGGCCATTCACTCACATTCACATGTTGCTATCCGATAATGGACATATTGTTCATGGTGGACATCTGTTTGAAGCAACGGTTCATGTTGTAGCAGAAATTCATCTAAGAGTTCTAGATCCTGAAATAATGAATCGTGAGAAAACACAGAGTCAATTTGTAGCACTGAATCTTTGCCAACAGGGGTGAATCAGTGAAAGTTCTCTGGGCTCATGGACTGGAAGGTCGGCCGAATGGGACAAAACCAACTTATCTCGCAAATGAATTGGGATGGGATGTAGTAGCACCTGAAATGAATTCTCAAGGTTGGGCTATAGCAGAGCATGTCTCAGTTGTAATCCAAGCGATTGAAGATAATCCAGACTTGGATGTGATTATGGGGTCATCTTATGGAGGATTAGCAGTGGCTAATGCTGCTGCAATAATGTCTGGTAGAAGTCTCAGGCTTGTGTTATTAGCTCCTGCCTTTGGTCTCGCTGAAAACTTTCGTAATACTGTTGGAGCCGCGGGTATAACTGAATGGGAAGATACTGATTCGCATGCCTATTTTCACCATGGATTAGGCCATGAAGTAAATTTTAGTTGGGGTTTTATGACCTCTGCAGATGAAATGTCATGGCCCACGATTGAGCACCCTACAACTATCATACATGGCGTAAATGATGACGTAGTACCCATCGATTATTCCCGCCAGATTGCAGCAAATAATGACATGATTGAACTTATTGAAGTTCAGGATGGTCATCGATTATCCGAATCTCTGCACTACATACCACTAGCAGTAGAGCGAGTATTGAGTCATTGAATTAATGAGACCCGAGGAAGTACTCGCCAATCTCTGGGTCGGTCAAGATATGTTGTGCATCGCTTGTATGTACAACTTTTCCACTAGCCAGAATATATCCTCTATCTGAACGAGCTAAGGAAAGGCGGGCATTTTGCTCAACTATGAGAACTGTAATGCCCTCAGCACGCAAAGAATCGATTCGCTCAATTATTTGCTGTTGATACAACGGTGAAAGGGCTGCTGTCGGTTCGTCAAGCAAGAGGAATTTCGGGTCGGAGATTAACGCTCTTGAGATAGCGAGCATCTGCCGCTCACCTCCAGAAAGAGACGCTGCGAGATCGTGAGTTCTATCTTGCAAATCAGGGAACATTGTCAAAGCACGCTCAATCCTCTCATTGAGAATCTTAGTAGAAAGTGAATTTCCTCCCATCTGTAGATTTTCATGTACAGTTAGTGAAGGAAAGACATTGTTGACTTGAGGGACATACGCAATACCGCGATTCACAAGTTGGTCGGTGCGCCATCCAGAAACTTCCTCTCCATTGTGTTCAACAGTGCCGGAGTAATGCGTTGCAATACCGAAAATTGTCTTTATGAAAGTAGACTTCCCACAACCATTAGGTCCGATAATAGTGACGAACTCGCCTTCGTCAACATAGATATCTATGTCATAGAGAATCTGTACAGAACCATACCCTCCATTGAGGCCCTTGACATCTAGTACTCGATTGGTCATTCCTCTTCACCTCCTTCTTCTTCACCAGCAGCCCCAAGATATGCCTCGATAACCGCTCTGTTACTTCGTACCTCATCTGGAGTGCCTACCATCAATATCTCACCCTCATTCATCACAACGATTCTGTCAACTCCTTGGCGTAAGATGAAATCCATATTATGCTCAATAATGAGAACTGAAATCCCAGTCTCATCGACTATTCTCCTAAGGTTATTGAATATCTTCATGGCAAGAGGGCCCGCAACTCCAGCCACCGGTTCATCGAGAAGTAATAGTTCAGGATCACCCATCATGGAACGTCCAATATCAACTAGCTTAGATTGTCCACCTGACAATTCACTAGCCATATTATGAGCCATATGAGGTACTTCCAACTGATCTAGAATTTCGTAGGCTTTCTGGAGTCTTTGTGTTTCGGCTGGTCGACTAAATGGTTGGAAAACCGCTTGAAGGAAATTGGGGCTGAATTGCTGACGAGGGGGTACCATTAGATTCTCAATTACCGTCATCTCACGCCACAATCTTGTGTGCTGGAAAGTACGGGTAAAGCCGAGATTTTGTATTTCATCTGGCTGCATGTTTGAAGCATCCTTACCGAATACCTCGACTTTTCCAGATGTTTGTTGAAGAAGGCCACTAATACAGTTGAATGTTGTCGATTTACCGCAACCATTTGGACCAATTAGGCCTACAAATTCACCCTTTCCTACCTCAAAAGAAACATCTTTGACTGCGATTAGTCCGCCGAATTCTTTACGCAAATTATCTACTTTGAGAACTGGTTCACTCATCTGTTCCACCTCCTTCGGGCCGTTCAGGTCTGCTTGGGACCTCTGGTAACAATCCCTTTGGATTATACTTGAGAGAGAATAAAATCAAACACCCAATTAACATCACCTTGACATAGGCCATATCTGCTTGAATACCCGTTACTACGAATGCCTCATCGATTGTCCTTTGACCCATCATTATAGCACAGAATGTGAATGTAACAACACCAGATAATCCAATCTCTTTCAGAGAGTCGTTACTAAACAACCATCCGATAATGAAAATTCCAATGAAGATGTTTGCGACTTCCCACGATTCAGTCACTAACCATTCAAACAAGGAATCGATATGAGATGCTGTAGTGTGTAATGGAAGATCAGCAGAACCCTGCCCTGCTACAAGGACATTGAAAACGAACTCCATTAGTACGATTATGAATGCCCCGACGACCATTCCTCGATTATTGGCACGGCCACCGACAATGAAGGCCGCCCAAACTAGGAATGTGGATCTAGCAGGCATCATATGGTTAGGTTGGAACCCTGTCAACTTCCATGCCCACAAAGCACCTGCAAAGGCTGCAATACCAGCTCCAAGAGCAAGGCTTGCTGCCTTGTGAGTGAGTACATCGTGACCGTGATGTTGAGCAACCTCCTCATCTTCTCTAATAGCTCGAAGTATGCGACCCCATGGTGAAGCCAGAATAACGTCTAGCATCCACCAAACCAGAATCATACCTACTATTCCAATGAAGGCAAGAAGTAGCAGGTATGGAGCCGGTTCACCGAGATTCATCGAGAACATGCTAGCCTCATAGACAATGTCTCCCATTTCAGGTTCCATTGTAGTCCGATTCAAAATCTCGACATTTGTGTAGTTTCCATCTGATCTGCCGAGTAACTCTGCCGGACTACCAATATCGAATACATCTTTACAATCTCCGGGTTCCATTTTCTCAATAATATCATCAGCGGTTCCAAGCGTCCAGTCTGCTCCCATAAGGCGCTTGTTAGGAACCGTAGAACCACAGAACCACCATGATTCACCAGGTAACGTGTATCGGGAAATTCCGATAGACGATCCATGAGAACCTGCACGTAGGAGTGGCTCACCGGCGAGTAACACTCGAACAATTTCACCAAGAGAAATTGTAACTATCGCGAAGTAGTCCATTCGCAATCGTGCAGTAGGATAAGCTAGCAACCATCCAAACAAGGACGAGATAATGATTGCAACAATAGTTGCAGGAATCACAGACCACCCATAACCATGCAGATCTTTAGGGGCACAAAGAATACCAACTACGATTGATCCTACTCCTACGAAGAATATTACACCGAAATTGACCATTCCAGTCACGCCCGTATGTAAGTTGAGAGAGAAAGCCATCAAGGCAAATATTGAGAGCGTGATAAGGACATTCGACACTTGAAGCACCTTGATGAATCGCATTCCATCTTGTTCGGCAACGGGTAGCCATGCAAGGAATAGGATAAGAACAAACATCAGGAATCCAAACAATATCCACGACCCCTTCGGGCTCTCGCGTCCATAGGGTGCTATTTTCTTGAAAGGATTAAGAGAGATTTCATTTGATTTCATAGAATCCCGTAATGGATGTATGGTTTTTTCAGCAATAAATTGAGGAATAGTACTCAGTAGATTTGTTATTGAATTAGTTGTTGGATTCAGGTTTAGAGAGGAAAACGAAGATGAAATATCGTTGAATTTCTCTATCGCCGGCCTAAGTGGGTCATCATCACGACCTTGGAGTAAGTAAATCCCCTCAATCATAGCGATAAGCCAGATAAGTATTGGAATCAATGGCCAAACAACGTCTCCAAGATCTGAAATTGTATTGACTAGAGTAATCTCGTTACTCATTAAATCAAACCAAACTTGATTGGCGTTTTCGATGTAAGGTGCGATGTATTCGGAGGTCCAACTATCATGTAGAGATGGATCTATGTCGCTTGGAGGATCTGGGGCTTCTGGGAATGTATCCCTCTTCCATGTCGATGTGGAATTGGTAAATGGAGCGTCAGCAAGTGTGAAAGTTCCGTCAGTGCGTCCAGTCAAGAGTTCTAAGTTTGTTTCATTTCCATAAGTTTCGCAAGTTTCGGAACACGAACCGTCAGCATAGGAATTTACTCCTATGAAGCGAGCTAATCGCATGAATACATAGGAACCGATTGTTACTATCATCATAGATTGGCCGCGAGAGCCTTTTCGCTGTTGCAAATTATGCAAACCAAGTGCTCCAGTAGGCAATATGGCGAGAGCCGCTCCAACTTGTTTGGATGGTTCGGAATCTTCTTCGGCTCGTTTTCTGAGCCGATCTACTTTCCATTTCTCATATGCATCACCAATTCCTTCAGGCATAATCATCAAGATGGCAATGAGGAATATGTACGGCATAACTCCATCTAGAGCCGTGTAATTTGAGCGACCCAAGGGCAGACCAATTCCAATAAGAACAGGAGATGAAAGAGCCCTCACGAAACCAATAATTAGTGAACCCACAATTGCACCTGGGATTGATCCAATTGTCCCTAGAACTATCACAGCGAAGGATGGAAGAAGGAGAGAGAATGCAGTCTCTGGAGTATATCTCACAGTCATTGCGAAAATGGCTCCGCCTATACCTGAAAGACCCGCAGAAAGGAAGGCGCTCATCATATGGACGCGTTCGACATTGATTCCGCTGGATGCGGCCAAATCAGGATTATCTGCAACCGCTCGCATACGGCGGCCAAGACGAGTTTTTGTTAGGAGAATTAGGAGTAAGAAAACAGCGCTAAAAATCACAACCGGCATTGCGCCCTTGTAGTACGCGTATCCCGTTGTTGCATGGTCAATACAGTTGGATGCCATGTCATATACTTCGAACATAGGTTTGCTACCATCGACAGTGTCTGGGCTCCAACCAGAACTTACCATTCGCTGATAAACCGGTTCACCTGTTCCGTATGCCAATGAATCGGATGGAATTAGGTCACCGACCATCGAACCGTCTGGAATTAGATCGCTATCCAAATGCACGTCTGTGTAAGTTTCCGCTGGGCTTCCGGTTCCGTACGCCAGTGAGTCAGATGGAATGATGTCACCTACCTGGGAACCGTCTGGTATCTCGCCTGCATCTTCGTGCGCTTGTGTGTAGGTTCGAGATTGTTCACAGGTTCCGTGAGTATAACTTTCAGGATTAGAGTCGAATCGGCCATCTCCATCTAGGTCTTCTCCTGTTCCTGGAATGATATCTCCCACCTGCGAACCAACTGGAATTTCCCCGGCATCAGCTTGTGCTTGAGTGTAAATATCAGTGTCGAATTCACCATTCCCATTCGCATCCTCACTAGGTCTCAATTCTGTGACACCCAGATTAGTACTGAATTTGTAAGTGGGGAGGTCCCAGCGCAGACTTGGAATTCGCCAATCAGCATCGGGCTCAAACAATTTCTTTCCAGCACCAAAACGCAAGTATACAATTGCGCGTAGAATTAGTGCAACACCAAGTGAAGCAATCATCATAACTTGAGGAGAAGCATCTTTCTTGCGGAATCCGCGGTATACTAGTCGATCAATGAGTATTCCAGCCACACCAGTGAGAATGAATGCAGCGAGAATAGTCCATAGTAAGAGAGACCATACAATGACACCATCAGTTGGGTAATCCACTAGAGGAAAGAAATGATCAGACCATACCATAATCATAGCAAGATACATTCCAATCATGAAAAACTCAGACTGTGCGAAATTACCGTATCGCTGAACCTTGTAAGTCAGAGTGAGGCCCACCGCAATAGCGAGATATGTTGATGACCAAGTCAGAGTACCTACGCTAATTGACACTAAATCGAGTGTGATTTTTGCATCCGAAGATTGCCCCTTGAGTAAGATGTTCAATGTAAGCCATATCATCACTAGAAGAAATAGGGGTGAGCAGGCTATTCCAATGGTGCGGCCCCAACTAACCGGGACGTCATCGAATAATATTTTGATGAAGAAAAAGGCACCAGAAATTGCGATGACCGTCTGGAGTAACCATACCATATCATCGGGAATGCCTCCTCCTACGAGATAGTCGAGTAGATTCAATGAGGCATAACCGTATCTGATTCCCATCCATGAATCAATTACCAATAAGGTGGCAATAGTGAGTCTTTTGACTAATCTAGATTGGTTGTTGAATGCGTGAAGTCCAGAGCTGAGATTATTCAGCAACTAAACCACCATTCAACCTACTGTACGTATTTTATTCATAGAAAAAAAAAGGTGGGGGGCTCCTCAGCGGGTTTGACCCCGCTGAGGGGCTTTACGTTCCCTATTTTGTTGTTAATCAACAGATTCAAGCGTTGGTGATTCCGCCGTCTCGTGACCAGAATCGGTCACAATCGAAGGATACACCAGTTGTTGCGTCATGGTTGAAAGTTCCAACACAGTAACCGTTTCCAGCTACATCTCCAACAGCATCGAAGCTGTGGACACCACTAGCACCAACGAAGCCTTGGCCTGTTGCTGCAATCAACTGGGTCATTGAGGTACCAGCAGGTGCAGTTGCGCCTGCGAAGTACGCGTATCCCATGATGATCATAGCATCGAATGCCTCAGCGGTGTAGATACCACCAGCACAGTCTGGGATTCCGCCACAAATTGCGGCGAAAGCCATCGAGCGCTCGTTAGGTGTAGCGGATGCTGGCTTAGTTGCAACTATTCCGTCACAGATTGAGTCATCTGCCATCGAAGCACAAAGTCCCTCTTCAGCAACTCCATCTCCACCGTAGATTGCTCCACTGAATCCTTGAGCAGATAACTCCTCAACGATTGCAGCACCATCTGCAGCGTACGAAATCAACATTACACTGTCACAGCCACCATCGACAACTGACTGAACCTGAGAGGTAAAGTCGGTATCGGTGTCAGCATAGCCTATCTTAGTACAGAGGCTGTTTCCAGCATCTGTCCAAGCATCATCAAACGAATCTGCAAGACCTGAACCGTAGTCGTTGGTCATGTGCAGAAGTGCGATATTGCTGGAGCCACCTGCAGCGACTACATCAGCTAGAGCTGGGCCCTGAATTGCATCGCTTGGAACCACACGGAAGAAGTGTGGATATGCTGATGCATCACTTAGACCTGGGTTAGTACTTGCATACGAAATCATTGGAATTCCTGCCGCGCTGAGTACAGCGTTAGCAGCCATTGAAGCACCAGAACATGCTGCTCCAACTACGCCAATAACTCCAGCATCTACTAGAGTCTGAGCTGCAGCGGCTGCTGCAGTTCCGTCACATCCCGAATCTGCCATGACCATCTCGAACTGTAGGCCGGATCCCCAGCCTGCGACGTTCATCATGTTCAGAGCAACAGCCGATGCTGCTGCGAATCCTGGCGCGTATACAGCGATTGGGCCAGTCATTGGGTTAAGGAAACCGATCTTGACTGTCATTCCAGTAAATTCGGTGGCCTCAATTCCGCCGTCACGGGTCCAATATGCTCGGCAACTGAAGAAGACATCTGTGGTTGATAGTGCATCGAAGCGGCACAAATCGTAACCTGCTCCGGCAACATCACCTGCAGCATCGAAAGTGTGTACTCCAGATGCTCCTTGGTAGTCATTACCTACCATTCCCATGTGGGAAGGCATGTTAGCGCCGTTCTCCATCATAGCGGCCTTTCCAATCATCATTACTGCATCGTATGTCTCAGCAGTGTAAATGCCACCAGCACAGTCTGCATTTGCAGCACAGCGCTCTACGAAGTCTCCAGCACTAGAGCCTGCACGAGGCTTAGTTGCTTGGACACCGTTAGCGGCAGCTGGGGCTGAAAAGTCATCCAAGAAGGCTGAGTCAGCGATTCCGTCTGCACCGAATGTGGGCAGGGAAAGTCCGAGGTATGCCATTGTCTCAAGGATTGCAGCACCATCTGCAGAGTAAGTGATCATTACAACAGCTCCGCATCCAGCATCGGCAATAGCCTGTACTTCTGCTGCGAAGTCTGTTTGGGTATCCTCGTATCCAATCTTGGTGCACAGATTTTCTGTTCCCCAAGCAGCCTCAAAGGAATCTGCTAGACCAGAACCGTAATCATTGGTCATGTACAGAAGAGCTGGGTTAGATGCATCACCATCATCAGCTACCATGTCGGCCATTGCAGGTCCCTGAATTGCATCGCTTGGAACCACACGGTAGAAGTGTGGGTAAGCAGCAGCGTCAGAAAGACCAGGGTTGGTACTTGCGTATGATACCTGTACAACTCCTGCTGCACTGAGTACAGCGTTAGCAGCCATTGAAGCACCGGAACATGCTGCACCAGCAACACCTACTACACCAGCGTCGACAAGAGTCTGTGCTGCTGTAGCTGCGACAGTACCGTCACAACCGGAGTCTGCTTCTACAAGTTCGAAGTCTCCACCCATTGCATTGAGGTCGTCAATTGCCATCAGTGCAGCAACCGAGAACGGAGGTGCATAGACTGCGATTGGACCAGTCATTGGGTTTAGCATACCAATCTTCATTGTACCGTCGAATACTTGGTTATCAGCATTCATGTAATGCGCTGCCATCTCATCGACGAGTGCATTTGCGATATCAACATCGAATCCAACAGCGTTGCCATTTTCATCGAGATTCTCGAATGGAGGATATGCTGTATCTGAACATAGCCTGAGTGAACCGGATTCCAATACTGCAGTCAAGGTTGAACCCTCTGCTGCAGCAGGGTAAGCGGTTGCGGTGCTCGCGTCACGGTCATCGGTTAGGACAACAGCTCCATCGAACCAAGCACCGAAAATCGAGTCGTACTCACCGGAATCAACGATTGCGGTGATAGCGACGTTGAGGGCATCGAGCAGTTGGCCCGAGTCCTCACGTACAGCGAGTCCGAAAGTCTCATCAGAGAAAGTTGTCATTAGGTCACCAGACAATGCAAGTACAGGTGAGTCACCCATTGCATAATCCGCTTCGCCATTTCCAACTGCTGCTACTACTGACGGGAAGTCATCGTATGCTGCTATTGTAGCATCACCGAGGTTCTCCTGTGCGTAGAGATCAGAGGTTGTTCCAGACTGTACTGCTACTGTTGTTCCAGCAGCATTCAGTTCAGAGACATCCGATATAACAGCCGAACCAGCTGCGCCGATTACACCCTGGCTACTTGTGTAGTAACCACGAGTGAAGTCAACGACTTGTTCGCGCGCTTCTGTCTTCGTCATCGCCGAGATAATGGCATCGCACATCTCGCCGGCATTCAGGTTGGGGATGATTGGATCCCAAGCAGAAGTTACTATGTCAGCCGACAAATCATCGGCTGCCGTTAGTGACCAATCGTATGTACACGATCCATCGTCTGCTGTAGCATCAGCATTGTAATTGTTAGCTGTATTATCCATACAACCCATTACATCCACCAGATCGTATGTACACGATCCGTCATCAGCCGTAGCATCAGCATTGTAATTGTTAGCTGTACTATCCATACAGCCCATTACATCTGGTTCCGGCTCGGGGTCATCGTCCCCACTCAGACATCCCGCGAACGCAGCCGCGAGCATACTGAGAGTCATCAACATTGCAGTCATTTTCTTATCTAACATTGCTATTCTCACGTTCCTTAGCCCTCGGACGACGATTCCTATTTGTTATAGTACTTCGCAAATCCGTGCGTGAATACACCAGTTTGAATATAGTTCAATCTATTTATTTAGGGTAATAATAAATGCTGTACTAAGAGGCATTGAGTCGGATTCTGTAATTTTATTACCGTTTTTTTACCGAATTAAGTCCTTAATTCCTTCTTCTGAAAAAAAACCTCTTTTTATTCATTATTGATAGAGACAATAAATAGATTATTTACTTAATTTAATGACCTTGAGACACCGATTGAATGATGAAGTGGATGCCTTGGGTCGTAACGTGGCAGACACCCCGATGGACTATGCCGGAAGTGGTGTCGATATCGATGCCGAGGGTGTTGCTGTTGCAAGCCTCATCGAAGCGTTGAGTAAATCAGTTAGGACGCCCGGGATGAAAGGAGCTCCTGTACCTCTACCTGGGGGTTTTGGAGGAATTATTGAATTCGGTGATTCCCGACTGGCTTTGGCTACAGACGGAGTTGGATCTAAACTACAAGTGGCCAACAGTCTATGCAGGTACGAAGGAGTTGGAATCGATTGTGTTGCAATGAATGTCAACGATCTTCTCTGTGTAGGCGCAGAACCAATTGCCTTCGTCGATTATATCGCTGTCCCGAAAACAGACCCTGAAACTCACGCCGTAATTGGTGCCTCGTTAGCAGAGGCTTGTCGTCGCGCGAGGATTACTTTGGCAGGAGGTGAAACCGCAACTTTGCCGGGAATTGTTAGTGAATTGGATCTCTCGGGAACCGCATTAGGGTGGTTTCCCGCTGGTGAGGCAATAACAGGCGAAGGGCTGAAAGTTGGTGATGTGATAATTGGTTTGCCTAGTAGTGGAGTTCATTCAAATGGCTACACACTTCTCAGAGCAGTGGTAGAAAAATCAGGGGTCGACTTGAGTGACTCTGCTCCATTCAATCCAGATCATTCCGGACGTGAGATAGAGCGAACTGGCGAAGGCGGAGTGACTCTTGGTGAAGTTCTTCTCAATCCGACTCGAATCTATGTAGACCCTCTCATCGATTTGATCACTGCTTGTCGAGAAGGTACGGGTCCTTGCAAATCGAGCGACTTGAAAGCCATAGCACACATCACAGGTGGGGGATTATCGAATCTATTGCGTTTGCATGATTCTCTTGGTTGGCATATCGAAAAACCACTCTCCGTTCCGCCCGAATTCACATGGATTGCAGAAACCGGACCAGTTGACACTCTAGAGATGCATCGAGTTTTCAATATGGGTATGGGGATGACTCTGGCGGTTAGCCCAGATGTGGCTGAAGGGGTTGAATCATGGTTGGCAGAACGATTGCCCGGGTCTCGCTGTGTTGGTTACTTGACCGATGAAGGTCATCGTGTCACACATGCTAATTCTAAAGTGATATTCGAGCATTATTGAGAGTCGTCAAGCCCTTGAGTGATGAGCGAGTCGGACTTTTGTGGCTGAGGCTAAACCCGTCGGATGGCCGGGTGTTGTACATAGAGAAGGAAGGACTCTGACTCGTGTGTCTTCTGTGCCGGATTCAGAAAGTAAAGGCCCGGCTGCAAAGTCAAAAGATTCTGTATTCCATAATCCAGCTATGGCCGGTTCGCGCACGCGTAGTGTTTTGTTAATGGCTCATGCAATTGAATCAGGGGTGCTAGGTGATTCTGAAATTAGAGCGCTTGATGGGCTATCTGCCTCGGGGCTCCGTGCTCGACGTTGGCTGAATGAATTACCCCCTAGTTCCTCTTCTAGATTGATTGCGACTGTTGGCGACATGGATCAAAATGCGCTTGATTGGGCAATGAAAACAGAGGCTGAGTTTCCTTCAAAAAATGGTGAATTGAATTCACTACTGGGTGACCTTCGGGCTAGTGTTATTTCACAAGGATGGCATTGGGTCGACATCGACCCCTTTGGCTCACCTATTCCATTCCTAGACACCGCTATGCAATCTCTTGCAAGACGCGGTGTGCTTGAAGTAAGTGCGACTGATACTGCAGCATTGACTGGTTCGTCGAAGAATCCGCTGATGCGGCGCTATGGAGCGAGAGTTCGGCTGGACAAATTGAAGCACGATTCGGGGCTTCGAGTTCTGATGGCTACCGTTGCACGTGCTGCTGCAAGGCACGATAGAAGTATAATTCCTCTTTTGGCGATTTGGGATTCTCATCATCTGAGAGTTTCTGTTCGAGTTCTAAGATTGATGGAGGGGGCAAACAATTTGGAATCTTCATTGGGATGGAGGGTGTACAACCCGACTAAGGAAGAAGTTGAAGCATCTACCAATTCTGGTCTTCTATCCAAGGATTCAGGTACTGATTTGCCAATACGCTGTTTCCTTCCTCTTTCTCATCCGGTTGCTCGTGAAGATAAACGCGTTTCAGGACCTATGTGGATTGGCCCTATGGGAGATAAGGATGTGATGGCATCGATGACAGTTGAGCGCTCTTTGGAATTATGTGGTGCGATATATTCTGAAAATGATCCAGCTAATTGGAGTCAAAAAAATGTTGAGTTAGAGAATAGGAAAGTCGCTAGAGCTGTGCGAAATATCGCAGAAGAAGCCGAAGCAATAGATTCTCACCATCTTATCGCCGTAGATGAGTTGGCCCGTTGGCATGAAAAAGGCTCGCCGCCCAGCCCTGCAAAGATGGCTGAATTACTGAAGCAAGCAGGCTACGCATCTTCAGTTTCACACTATGCTGAACCTGCGTTCAGAACTGAAGCGCCTTGGTCTGAGATTGTTAGAGTGTTTGATGAAATTTCAACCGCCGATATATGACATCTCAATTCGCGGAAGCGCAGAAGTCTCCTCAGAACGTAATTCGGAGTAGCGATCCGCGCGACGCGCCCATATTGCAGCGATAGCCGCAGTCAGATTTCCTCCATTCGCACCATTGTGAATCAAAGCTCGAAGATCGTGGCCACCAGAAGCGAATAAGCAAGTGAATAGCCTTCCATCAGCAGAAATACGAGCCCGGACACAATCTCCGCAGAATGGCTCACTGACGGATGAAATTAATCCGATTTCGCCTGTTCCATCGGAGTGGCCCCAACGGACTGCAACATCAGAGGTGCGAACGTCCTCTAAAGGAATCAAATCAAACTCTGTTTGAAGGTGTGAAAGCAGATCTTTGCTCTGAATCACTTCACCCCTACTCCATCCATTTGTCCTACCTACATCCATGAATTCAATGAATCTAACAATCACTCCAGTTCCACGGAAATGATTGACGAGTTTTGCTGCTTGGTCCTCATTCACCCCTCTTCTGATGACGCAATTAATTTTCACCGGAGTTAGCCCCGCCTCTAATGCAGCATCTATTCCATCTAATATGACTGCAACAGGGACTCTTGAATCGGTCATTATTCGGTGAACTTCATCATCCAAAGCATCGAGGCTGACTGTTACTCTAGAAAGCCCAGCATCGGCTAATGCCTGTGCGTTACGCCGAAGAAGAGAGCCGTTGGTAGTTAGAGCAAGGTCAATTTTGTGCTTAGATAACAGAGATACCAAATCGGGCAAATCTGGTCTAAGGAGTGGTTCTCCTCCTGTAAGTCTCACCTTCTCAAGACCTAGCTCCATGCATGCGAGTACCACTTTTTCAATCTCATCAAAAGATAGGAAGGCTCGCCGAGGAAGGAAAGTGTGGTCCTCACTGAATTTTCCCCTAGGCATGCAGTATGGGCATCGGAAGTTGCATCGATCGGTTACTGAAATCCGTAAATCACGCAATGGTCTACCCAATGCGTCCGTGGTTTCATGTGACGCCATTGAATGCACCTCATGAACAATCTATCAAAGGGTTGTTGTTGAAGAAAAGTGGGTGGTAATTCGTATTGTCCGCATCAACCGAGAGACCGCAGGTTGAAGATAGGGGGCCTTCTGAACAGGGCTGAGAACATGCTGGCAATCACATCAAAGGCTCGTGAAATGCTTGATTCTTTTGCAGAGAAATCTGGGGAAGAAGACCTTGCTCTCCGTGTCGAGATTGTTGGCCGTGGGCCAAAAGGTTTCCAATACGATTTACAATTTGTAGGCACTGATGGCGGCCAAGAGGACGACGTGATTACTGATGTTGATGGGGTTACTGTTCGAGTTGCTACGCAAAGTGCCCAATATCTAGATGGAACTACCCTCGATTTCAAGGAAACTCTGATGGGTGGAGGATTCTCGTTTGACAATCCAAATCCTTTGTGGATTGATGAATTATCTAAGCGTGTGGCGGATATCATCAATGAGAAAGTAAACCCCGCTGTTGCTTCTCACGGAGGAGTTGTTGAACTAATTGGGGTGAACGAAGACAAGGCCATCATCGCATTCGGAGGAGGATGCCAGGGGTGTGGAATGGCTGATGTAACTCTGAAGCAAGGTGTTGAAGTGATGATTATGGAAAATGTCCCTGAAATTATCGAAGTTATCGATACTACAGACCATGCTGCTGGTAGCAATCCATTCTATTGATTTAGTCATCAATAAACCATTCTAACTTCGTCGTCATCACGTTCTTCATCGGGTGCGGGTAATGCATTGGCTTGGGCGCGTTCGAATGCTTCTCTTACTCTCTCTTCAATGGCTCGAGCATCTTCGAGTAACCCCTGTACTGGAATCTCCATATCCATGAGTTCTGAAATGCCCTCAATTGCTATCAGAGCGGCTCTAGCATCCGGATACATTGGATTGCATTCAGCGAGTAAGGCTGTGACGTCAAGACCACGTCGCTCGCCTTCTGCAATCAGATACCCAGAAATTCCAGATACAATCCCTTGTTGGATTCGCTGAATACCTGAATTATCTAGTGAGTCGCGACCAATCGAAGTTGAAGATACGCCCCAAAGGTCACTATCTTCCTTAATTCCAAGATCATTACTGACCACTCCATCTACAACGATTAGCCGGTCAAAACCACCTTTGGTAAACCACTCAAGCACAGTTTCTCCAAAATGAACATCGTTCTGAGGTGGAAATTGAATTTCGGCAATAAAAACACCCAACCCATCGCCTTGGTAGACACGGACTGGATGTTTAGGTACTGAATCGTGAATCAAAGCAATAGCGGGGAACTCAGGGTGAAGAACAGTGCCCATGGGGTCTAGTTCCATTGTTTGGATGATATGAGACATCGCAATGACGCCTACAGAACCTACTGTTGAGAAGCCACAAATTGCAGTTCCGCCGAGCCTTGTTGGGTCTGCAGATGAATGCAAGACGAGGGGGAACCCTGAGTTGTCCTGTGAACCCATTAGACACCGGTCGTCGGCTGTAAGTCTTGAATCAAACGGTTGTGGGATTGATAAAGAATCGAAGTCGAATTTATCAAATAGGGGTTCTAGGGTCAAGCGATATTGATGACTGAAGAGGAGAATAACAACATCGGGCGCATATACATTCGAGTAGGTTCAACTGAGGTTGATCTTTCAGGTTCGGCCCGTGAAGTCAATGATTCTTGGTTGAAACTTCGTGAACAAGACACGTGGGCATCATCATTGTCGAAAATACGCGCCGCGCGACAAGATGCAATAGATGCAGCTAGGACATCTTTGCAGGAATTAGGAATTCCAGAAAGAGGTTCTGCATTTAGAAGATTGATTGAAAATTGTGGTATTTACAAAACTGGGGATGTAATCTTAGCGGCAATTCATTACTTGCGTTCTGTTGAGAAAGAGGAAGACACACCGCCTAGGGATGTCAAGAAATTCATTAGTGATTCAGGAAAATGGAGTGTTGAAGAAGTTGAGAAATGGAATCTCTCCCTATACGTCAACAGAATGCTTGAGGATACATCTGAGCGGGGTAAACCTGCTCTTTTGACGTACCCTCCAGGTATGGATAAGAATCGCTTCGTAATCCTTACAGACGCTGGACTGGATCATCTTGAGAGGCTGTCAGCGTGAGCGATGATGAAGATACGAATGACGAGCCTAAGGACTGGTCGTTCACTTCCCACGTAGGTGAGGACTTGCGCGGTGTTGATTTATCGGGTGCTGATTTACGAAGGGCTGTATTCGATGGTGCTGACCTTGAAGGGGCTGACTTATCTGGAGCTGATTTGCGTAAGGCCTCATTCAAACGTGCAAATCTGATGAAAGCAGCATTTGACGATGCAGATATGCGTGACGCTATTTTTCTTAAGGCGAAAATGAATTTGTCTAATTTTCAAGGTACTAAACTTGACCGGGCCGATTTGCGTGGAATTCGGGGCAAGTATGCAATTTGGCGAAATGCCAATTGGTGGGATGCCCGTATGGATGATAATCTACGAAAAGCACTAGGGAAAAAGTGGCCGAAACCCTAGTCGGATTGCATCTTCGCCAATCCTTCACGCATCCATTCGGGAACAGGTATTTTCTTGTTCACTTGGCTCATATCAGTACATACTGTAACTTGATCTGCTGTCCAACATAGAATACCATCCTGATTGCGGAATTCATAGTGCCAAGTGACTGAAGTTGTTCCTATTTTTGCTACTGTAATAGAACAATGAACGGTGTCGCCATAAGCAATAGGGTGTAGAAACTGGGCCTCGCTGTGAACAAGAGGGAATGCGATTTGGTGTTCACTCAGAATCTCATTGTAATGCATACCGCAGGAAAACTCCCAAGATTCTTCGTAGAACCGGTGTGCTAAATCCCAAAATCTAGGATAATACACAATCTTCGCAAGGTCGACCATCGGGAAATCCACACGACGGGTTGAAACGAATGCCATGGGGCTCCGTCAACACGGTAAGGCTTGAACGCTGTGATGGCGGACCCACCGCGATTTGAACACGGGTTTAAGGCTCCGCAAGCCCCAGTGATATCCAGGCTACACTATGGGTCCAGTGGGTCGCTCGACCCGCGTCTTGGGTTTAACCCCGACGGTCGAAGTTTGATTCATAACGAAAGAGGCAGAACTGTCTTCCAACGTGGCTCGGCGAGCTTTTTGGCATTAGGTCCGTCTCTAGGATTTGTAGTCTTATGAATAAGGACGCCATGCATTCCTTGGACTGCAAACTTAACTCTAAGTTCGACCATGCGATCTCGCTCGGCAACACCCATTTGCTCATTGTCAAGTTCTATGCTGGTACGAGCATCCTCATCGCCCTCGTTACAGATACTCAAGGAGTTACCATCTACGCTTGCACGAGGTGAAAAATCAAAGTCTTCTGGGTCGTTCATCCAAACTTCCACATCAACGACTAATCGGTCTCGGACCGAAGCCTTCGTGATCTCAATAGAGCGCACCATTGCTCATCCCACAAGCCGGGAGTTGAAAGGTCTTCGCACGGAGCAAATAACAGTCAGGCGCCCACTTCACTGACTCTTGGAATTAGTATCCTATATTCTATCACCAAAGACCAATCATTTCCAGTATCTGGATCGAGCCCGTCAATAAGAATATCAGGGTCACACTGATCTGCTATTATTGTCCAAATCCAATCACCTTGGCCGAACCTAGCTCCTGGTTCATTCAACAATGACTGAATTACTGATTGGGATGAGTCAGCACTAACTGTGTATCCGCTATCTGGATTTGGATTCATTGAGGCTCGATTTATTGATGCTGTGGAATTCAAAGTAATGTTTTCTTGAGTGGTTTGAACGGATTGTGACCACCCCGATAGAGGTATGCTGACTCTTAGAGTGAAATTATCCTCGGGCCATTGAATCGGAAGAAGGTCGCGGCTCAATGTTAGAGTTGCATTGACTTGCATAATTCGAGCACCATCCCCGGGTAATTGTTCGATAATGGTCGATTCGCCTTGTTCTGTGTGATCATTGATTTCATGATGAATAATCTGCTCCTCCCATACCACATTGAACATACGTGAAATTACCATCAAATGCCAAACTTGTGTTGTAGTAGCACCGTTATCATCTATTACAGTTAGAACACCACTCATATTTCCCGAAGTTGAATATATCACATCAACCGCAGGGTCATTATCATCAGCATCATTTGATGGATCACCGTCTCCATTGGAATCAAAACCCAAATTAAGATCCCAAAGGAATTCGATTGAGCCGCCTTCCAAATCATATGAGTTGGAGGCATCGATAGTTGCTGTCTCGTTGGTTCTCACATAACCGGGTATCTCTAGAATAATTGTGGGAGGTGAATTGACAAAAATTGTGATACTAGCTCTATCACTCTCTCCTTGGTCATTGAATACCTCAACTTCTACATCGTGATGTCCGGCCTCTGAGAAAGTGTGGTATGTTATTCCGATTGAAGTCGTACGTTTGTCTCCAGTACCAAAATTCCAAACATATTCGTCAATGATTGTAGGAGAAGGTGCTGTTGAGTCACGGGCATCAAAATTCACAGTATCGCCAACATTTACTGTTGTCTGATCGGCCGTGATACTCGCATTCGGAGTAGTAGAAGCAAGTCCTGAACATCCAGCAAATGATGTAAACAACAAAAATCCAGTGAGGATAATCACAGTGAGTTTTCGCCCGTCCATCAGAAGCATCGGCACAAAGGACAACAAATAGGTATGATGGGTACAAACCCAAGTCAGATAGGGTTCATTGGGGGCCACTTGCAGGAGCCACTATGGTCGGTGATGTGCTGTCTGGTTATCGTGTTCTCGGATTCGACCTCGAGACGACTGGCCTTAATGCACGTAGTGAGCGTATTGTACAATATGCATTGATTGGTAGTGATGAAGATGGTTCTCACATCAATCTTACTTCCTTCGTAGATCCTAAACGACCGATACCTGCTGAGTCTACGAGAATTCATGGAATCTCTGATGATGATGTCAAAGGAGTTGGAGGTTTTGAAAATCATGCGAAGCAAATCTGCGATTTGATCAGTGGGGCTGTGATTGTTGGTCATAATGTCTCTAACTTCGACTGGCGATTTCTTGAATTGGAATGCATGCGTGCAGGGTTTGAAAGTCCGGTTCCACGGGCAATTATCGATACGCTATCTTTAGCACGCAAACTAAGAATTCCTGGCCGGCATGCATTGGGGACTCTTTGTGCGCGCTATGACATAAGCATAGATAGAGCGCACACTGCTGATGCGGATGCGGGTGCAAGTTTGTTGTTACTTTGGAGTATGATGCGAAAACATCCGAATGAATTCAGAGGTGATATTGATGACCTACAAGATATGCTCAATAGGCGAGGTAGTAAGAATCAGATGGGCCCTAGTATGGAGGACTTAGAGCCTGTTCCCAATACTGGTGGTAGACTAAGGCAGTCACCAGATGGTGTAATTGTGGCATTCGGTAAACACCGCGGGAGGACATTAGAAGAATTAGAAAAAATAGATTCTCGTTATGTCGATTGGCTCTGTTCACCATCTTCGCCTATTCCTTCAAGAATTGTATCAGAATTTGTTCGCAACCTACGAGAATGATCGTGGGCATGTCCTTCAGTCATTGGGCTCCAAGGTAGCACCTCACACCAATCACCTAGGTGAGCGACTCGTCCATCCATACGTGCACTTCCAAGGAATACCGCACCAGTGTGTCCCGAGTCTAATAATTCCGACATCTGAACTAGAGCTTGGTCTCTGAGTACTCCGCCAAACTTGTGTTCTGAGGGCGCTAAACTACCATCATCACCTACAGGAGCAGTTCTCTGAAATAGGGCAGCGCCAGCCTCTCGGTCAAAGCGAATTACACTAACTACCTCATCTCTGAACATATGTCCTGGAGATAGTAGGCCATCTCGTCGTGCAGCCCACCAAATTGGGCACCATGCTTTCCATTCACACCAACCACACTGCTGTTCGCCCGGTGTGGCCTCTAGTGGTTGATTTGATGGCCGCATACCTTCCCATGCTTCCAATGCGGGCTCTATTACTGAAGGACCATCGGCAACATGCACTGTTTGGTTAGCAGAATACCATCCCTCTGCGGTAACCTTAGGGTGATTGGGGTTGTTCTGTTTTAGCAAATCTCGATAGAATCGTAATTGCCTACTTACCTTCTCATTTAATGATGGACTTGGAGGTCGGCCGGTCTTCAAATCAGCAACAATCCAACCTTGAGATTCGCCGTTCTCATCAATATCGGCAACCAATAAATCAAGACGGCCCATAAGGCGTCCACATTCGGATACTAGAGTTCCTTCATTGGCCAAAACAATTGATTGAACTTCTTTCCAAGTCCCTATGCTAACTTCTGAAAAATTATGAATATCAACTGTGGACTTAGAAAAGAGAATATTCAGAGCACCGATTAAACCATCGTGGGCCTTGGTAATTTGTTCATCTTTCCATCTTGGGTGTCTTGGTGTCCCAAGAAAATTATCTTTCTCGATTTGCCAATGACGATCCAAGACTGCCTTTGCAGTTGCCGGAAGCCATTCCATCTCATCGTCATCTCGATCTGAAACGTCCAAATTGCAGAGATCTTCTACTGAATTATGTACTGCATTTCCGAGTGCTGCGGGCATACTAGCCTTGCGCGGGAGGCCTTGACGAGAAAGCCAATACTTGCGAGGGCATTCCTCATATCGACTCCAAGAAGAAGGAGATAGTTGGTGTGCAATGAAGCCCTCTTGCGGTTCCTGTGAGCTAGCTCCGGCCTCTGACATACACGGCTCTGTGAAGGCCAAGGATTAACAGCATCTCGGTCTGCTTCGTAGCGATGAATGGGGCTCCTGTGGTCGCTGTTGATGAAAATTTGAATTGCGAAGATGCGTTAGTATTGACTTGTTTTCCATCTGCTGGATTTGTTAGCAGCATTGTAGCGCACTTTCTTGTTGACCGATTAGGATTGAAGTTTGTTGGTGGCGCTAGGGGAGCCGGGCTCCCCCCTGTTTGCCTAGTTCAAGACGGTAAACCATTACCTCCACTACGATTCTATGCGGGTGAGCCTATCTGTAATGTTGAGCGCTGTGACAAGATTGTGCTGATTGCTTCAGAAATACAAGTTTCTGCTGAGATGAGTCTACCAATGAGTGATTCTATCTTAGATTGGATGGAGAGTAGTGGAGCCACTCAAATGATGATGATTGATTCATTCACCCATGGGCAGGAGCAAGCGCATTCCATCTTTGATGACGATGATTCCGATGAATCTCTTCTAGGCATCGCATCTACAGATCCGGCCCATGAAGTACTCTCAAACCTAGATGTTCCGATGCTAAAGCAGGGAGTTGTCGCTGGAATGACGGGGGTTATGCTTGGAGAATGCCGGCGACGAGGAATAGATGCGATGGCAATAATGGCTGAATCGGGTGGTGAGATGGCAAATGGTGCAATCCCAGATGCTAGAGCTGCGGCCCGAATCATCAAGACATTAGATGGATTATTGCCTGCAATAAAATTGGATCCGGAACCCCTCTTAGAAGAGGCGCAGAGAATTGAAGAACAGATTCGAGAGATGATGGCTATTCAATTGAATAATCTGAAACAAGAAAAGAGTGCTGGCGAAAGTTCGGCAATGTTTGGATGATTAATAATCGCCCAAGGACTTCTGCTGATTATCTGCATTTCCAGATAACTCGCTGGAATCAATCGAAGTCTGGGCATCAGACCCGATAAGAGTCTCCAATTCTATTTCACTCAACACATTTACATCGAGGCGCTTCGCTTTTTCCAATTTCGAGCCGGCAGATTCACCGGCTACAAGGTAGTCTAGTTTTCCTGAAACTGTTGAAACCACCTTGCCTCCTGCGGCTTTAATCATCAATGCTATCTCTTTCCTAGGTCGAGACATTGTGCCTGTCAAACAAAAAGATAAATCGAGAAGGGGGCCAGTTTGCTCCACCATTTCGGTGCCAGTAATTGTTAGAACTTCGGCTAAATCTTCGACTACATCTCTACGTTCAATTAAGCCGTTGAGAAAGGATCTAGCAACCGTTTCTCCGACTCCATCAATCGAAACCAGTCCTTGAATAGAAGCTTCGGAATTGTTCAACAACTCAAACAGATTCTCTATTGTTCCTATCTTTTGAGCAAAGCCTAATGCCAATTCTGGACCTATGCCTGGCAAACCTAAGGCTGAGAGAAATGTAGCAAGGCTCATTTGACGAGTTCCTTCAATTTGCGAGATAATGTTCGATGCAGATTTCGAACCCATTCTCTCAAGGTTTTCAATATCTGATTGCTTGAGGCGATACAGGTCCGGGAGATTAGAGACCAATCCTCTTTCGCACACCGATTCAGCCAACTTCTCACCTATACCGTCCATCTCAAGGGAACGGGCCCAGTAGAGAATTGCTCTTTCCAATCTAGATGGGCAATTTAGATTAAAACAGCGAATAAATGCCCCATCTTGTTCTAGATTTGTTGAACAACGAGGACACTGAGTGGGAATTATCACTTTCTGTGGAAGTGGTAGGTTTTCAACAAAAGAAGTTCCATCAGCATGGCTTCTATTTGCAAGATCTGTTTCGTTGGCTGGACCTAATACCTCGATTATCTTTGGAATTACATCACCGCGACGGACAATTCTAACTCGGTCGCCTATACTAATTCCAAGTCTCTGAATTTCTCCTGCATTATGCAAAGTAGTATTCTCTACAGTTACACCAGAAACTGTAACTGGCGCAACCCGAGCCACAGGAGTTACAGTACCAGTTCGTCCTGTTTGCCAATCAACGCCCATAAGAACAGTTGAGGCTTCTTCGGGAGGAAATTTCCAAGCAAGAGCCCAACGAGGATGGTGTGCCGTTTCGCCAAGTAATATTCTCTTGTCCAGACGATCTAGTTTGAATACAACACCATCGATTTCCCATGGCGCTGAATCACGGTTTTTTGTCCAATTTACTGTCACCTTTAGCAAGGCATTTGACACCTCTTGGTCGTCTGAGCCCTCGATTACCTCGTTACCAGCTACTGTGATGCCGTTTGCTGAAAGCCATTCATTCGCTTCTGAATCATTAGTGAAACCGGGGGGTCCTGGACTGTCGGGGTGTCTGTGTTCAATTGCGGGAAACAAAACTCCGTACGCATAGAATTTGAGATCCGCTGCGTCGCCCTTGCCGGACTCGATTTTCTTCTGACGCAGACTGCCGGCAGCAAGATTACGCGGATTAGGGGCAATTTGCGCGTATTTAGAATTGAAAATGTCGAGAGGCATAACAACTTCTCCTCTGACATGACAGTCGCCATCCCAGTCGAGTGATTCCGGAATGTTAGAAACTCGGCGAGCATTTGCAGTCACATCCTCGCCTCGCTCACCGTTTCCACGAGTTGATGCACGTACCAAACGCCCTCGTCTATATTCTAAAGAAAGAGCCGAGCCATCGAGTTTGGGCTGACAGACAAATCGCCTTCCATGGGCTGTGGTTTCGGCAACAAAATGTGCAATCTCTTCTTCCTCAGTGGCTTTGTCTAGACTACGCATTGGAAACAAATGATCTACTTTGACAGAACCAGGTGCTGGGTCTGACCCAACTTTGTTTAATTGGGGATGCGAGGGGGATAATTGCTTCAATTCCTCAAACAATGCATCAAATTCTGCATCTGTAATCTCAGGAGTGGCCTCATTATAATAGAGATTGGAATGATAGGAAATGAGTCCGGCGAGCTCATCGATGCGGCCACTTTGAGCCCACTCGTCCAAGCCCTTCGGAGTCATGATTTGGCAGACAAGGGGGGGGCCTAAAAGGTGCGCATTTGGAGATTAAAAATTGCTTTCGCTGAGATGAAAATGGTGGGCCAGCCAGGATTTGAACCTGGGTCGCGCGACCCCCAGCCGCGAAGTATAGGCCAAGCTAACCTACAGGCCCCGTGTGTAATTCATCTGTGCAAGGTTCTTATCAAAGCCTTGACGGATGAGAGTTTTAGTTCTCTCGAGCGATGCTGAAAGGTGCAATCTCATCAATTAAATCGATGTGTCCAACATACATCCTTCGGCAACAATAGCGCTCAAGGCCCATGTCGTCGAGAACCTTCTGAGGGTCCTCGCCGGCATCGACGGCGGTCTTGTATTGGTCATAGAGGTGTGCGACAACCTTGCCGCAACTCCAACATCGTACTGGAATAAGCATATTTGATCACCTGTAGGACTTCTGCCATTTCTTTCGAGCACCACGACCCATTTGGTGCTTTGGTTCCTTACGTCGTGGGTCATTGACTAGTAAACTGCGATCAAATCGGAGGTACTCATCACGGAGTTCCTCATCAATTCCTTCTGCTCCACCGTTGTAGTGAACAAGACCACGGGCAATTGCGGTACGGATCGCATCAACTTGTCCCATTTGACCTCCACCTTGTACGTCTACTACTATGTCTACGTCAGTAAGACGGTTCATCGCTTCAGCGATTTGAACTGGTTCCAACGCCTTTCGACGAGCTAGGGTGGGTTCCATGATGTGGATTGGTTGGTGGTTTACGCGAACTCTACCTGCACCCTTACGTACTGTTGCACGGGCTACAGCGGTCTTGCGCTTTCCACTCATATTGACTACCTTAGCCTTCTTCTTAGCCTTCTTCTTAGCCATCACTGGTCACCTCCCCATCGGCGGGAATCGACGCCCAAATGAGCGCTTATTTCGCCAAGTCGAACGAATTTTTGAGGTAAATTACGCTCAAAGGATTCTGTTTCGCCCCATGCGTGTCCCTCTGGTAAATCATCTCCTGCTAAATTAGCTGGAGTCCCAATCATAACTCGTAGGTCTCGTAATGAGTTCCTTCCACTGCTATTCTTTTGGTAAGGTAACATTCCTCGAACCGTTCGCTTTAGTATTTGGTCGGGCATTCTTGGGAAGAATGGTCCCTTCCTTGGATGATTCAATTTGTACTTCTTATCGTAGCGATGGAATACTGCTGTTTTAGGTCCTGTAACAATTGCTTTCTCGGCATTGACAATGATGACTCGGGTCTGTCCACCAGCCTTGCGAGCGGTCAACAATTCACTAGCCACGTGGCTAGCAAGTCGCCCTAACACCTTGTCAGATGCATCATAGACGAGGGTACTTGCTTCAGCCAAGGATCCTCACCCCCTTTCCATCTGGGTTTTCATTCATTAATTCACGGATAGTCAAAACTCGTCCGCCTGCTTCTTCAATTTTGGAGCGGGCTCCAGTACTGACACTGTAGGCGGCGACACTAGGCTTACCGGACACTATGCCACTGCCAAGCAACTTACCTGGGACAAGGACGAAATCCTCGTCCGAAGCATGGCGCGACAATCGGCTCAAGTTCGGTTCTGCCCAGTTGCTTCGGCTCCTTTCGAGCCTCTGCGCGACGTCTCGCCATAGTGCAGAACCGGTTGACCTGCTCTGGTCCTTTAGATCGCCGATAAGGGCAATCAGGGCCTGGTTGGTCTTTCTCGTATTCTTACTCATATAACTCCCTCGACGTTTGCTTGGGTAGCGCGCCCACCTGACCTCCTGTTATGAATGCTGCGGGTTGCCCCTACGGGGCATAGGGGCGCAGTGCACCGAGAAGAGGAAGAAAGGGGCTAATTGCCCCCTTCTTTCCTCAACCTCGGGTCAGTCTCAAATTCGGAATCCGGATTCTTCGCTTGAGCCGTCGTCAACGCCTGCGATGCGCTCTTGGCCTTCGGAGTCAACAAATGAACCGGCCTTGATGACTGAACCATATAGTTCAGACTCGTTGACTGAAGTTCGGTTAAGCATCCCATCGCCTAATGCGACATTCATGTGATTGATTATTGACTCTAGAGCTGAAATCGCCCTATCTCGCTGGTCCGAACCAATTTCGTGATCAGAGTATCGGGCCTCCTCAAAGAGAGAGAAGAACACATTGAGATCCTCAGGTGGTGCGATACCGGAAAGCATGGAATTGACTGCGTCTTCAAACTCTCTAGTAGTCTCATATACCTTCTTCATCGCACCACGACTTCGGAAGAATCTTACCAATTCCTTGTAGCAATTGAATATCGTTGCAATATACTCGTTTGACGCCTTGAGAGACATCAATGAATCAGTGAGGATACCGCGTAATATTTCGATACGGCGGCGCTCCACATAGTTTCGATACATGATTGCCCCAATTAAGGCTGCAAAGGCCAAAGCAATTCCAATAATTGTCATTGCTTGCCAAGTCCAGAAACTTGTCTGAGAAGCCTTAATTGGTTGGCCGAGATAAATCGTCGGAGTGTTGTTGAGATATTCTTCTTCAAACTCGTGATCTCCTTCGAACCAAATGATTACTCTCCATTGTCCGGCTTCAACACAAGGACCTCCATCACTACAGGCGACTTCACCCGGGAGGTCATTTCCATAATACTCGAAGCTGAAATGTGCGACTCCTAATTCGTTAGTCGTTGGTTTCTGAACATTAGAATCAACCCATTCTCCAGCAGCAGCATCCCAATATTGCAATGTGAACATAACAAATTGGTCTTCTACAGCAAGATCTAATCTATCACGTAAAATGGCTACTGAACCGTTAATCCATTGGCCTTGTTGGTATCCATCTGGGTTAGACCAATGATCCTTCAGTAAGATATCAACACGGCTTCGTACAAGAACCTCAATATCGATGAATGAGCCATTGACTACAGGTGTAGTCTCTGCTCTACATCCGCCTGGAAGTTCCTTGTTCGGTTCGTAAGCAATTCTAACTATTCTGAAGCCTTCCATCTTATCAGTAGTTGGTTCAACACCTCGGCGACTTGGGTTATCATCAGGGTCTCCACTAAACCATTCAATTCCGCCTGTTCCATCTTGTGTGGTAGAGGTTGCAATAGGGCGGGTGTTAGTTTCAGGGTCGAGGTAAATATTCAGGCACTTTCCACCAATCGGGTTTCCATTAGTTTGAGTTAGTTTAGCATCTAGGTGGAATGATTCCTTGAGATATAGAACAGGGAATGTGGATCCATTCTGGAATTGATATGAATCAATATCGTTCCGGAATGGGCCAATCTCTTGCACTGTTAGTGTAGAATTGGAGAACACAGGGAACAGGCGAGTAACGCTAGCATTGTGGTAACGATACCTGTCGTTGTTCTCATATGAATTGAATTCAATATTCACACGTGCCTGTCCTGCTTCGACTCCACTTAGTGGACATGTAATTTCGAAGAATCCGTTAGAATCCGATGCGCCCGGGATACATCCAACTATCCCTGCCTCCGAACCTACCATCTCGTATGTTACGCGGATTGCTCTGTTAGATAGGTTGGAACCCAACTCATCTACTAATTGTCCTGTAACAACCATTGGCTTCTCAATAGCGTGACCAGTTTGTGGATCAATTTCCGAAGTATAGACAATTTGATCGTCTATATCCAGAGTAGTGCGGCCAATCAAACTGAATCCATCTACTTGGAATTGCATTACCTTGCGATAATGATCACTATTCACAATCTGAACACATGGATCCCATGCACCGGATGTACTGAGTGATTGCGCACTTAGTGGTTCACATCCTTCGTGCGGGAGATTCTCTTCAAATCGTAGAATCACGTTAACTGGCCCGAATCCATCTGGTAAGAAAGACAAGGGGTCATCACGTAAGAGCTGTGGGTCGAGAACCATCTCATGATGGATATTACCTGCATTCGGACACAGAGTTTCGACTATCTGCCTATGTGTGCGATCCTCAAAGTCTGTTCCTTCCATAATCAAAAGAACCTCGCCTCCATTCTCACTACATCCGTCCAGAGCTTGGCCGGAATCCTTGATGATTGCAGTACGATTATCGTCAGTCACTTGAGCTGTGAATTCCCATATATCCCCATTCGAACGTATATTCGGAGTGGTGTCCTGTAAACTGATGTAAGTACGTGAAACCACCCAGAGATACATTTCACCTGCGGTTCCTTGGTGCTTAGGGTCTCCAGGATAGTTGTAGGTTAGAGTAAAGTTGCCCAAATCATGAGTTGGTTCGATTGTCAAATTGACGGCGAAATAACCTTGCAAATCGGTTTCCGCTATCCCACTTGACCCATCCGCAGACCAAACGTAATTGACTTGGGAATTGCGGAGTGGTTGCAACGAATTATCGAGTAATTGAACCTCAATGGTTCGGTTCTGGTCTCGGTACAGACGAGGTTGGATTAGTTCCTTGAATTGCGTTGTGCCTATGACTGAGACATTCAGATATGCACCGGTTGGCGCGAGAACCGAAGTCTGATTTCCAGTGAAGTAATAATTCGAGTTAGTAAAATCTGCACGGATTCCATAGTGGCCAGCGGCATAATGTGAATACCATGTCCAATTATAATCGAAGGTCGCTACTCCATTTATCATCTGAGGAGCACGAGCATATCCAGTCTCTTGTGAACCAGCGAAAATACCATTGTGATCTAAATCTACTTGCAGAGTCATTGGATCATTTGGCCACGGGACCATGGTTCGATTCCAAACACTTCCAATCACTCTCAGAGATTCTCCAGTAAACATTTCTGGAATTATCTCACATCGGACGTCGCTGTCTGGATCTGTTGAATCCACTGGACCACAGGGTGGGACATTGAAATCTCCACCATTCTGCATTCCTATTCGCCAATGAGTTCCATTAGAGGAAAGGAAAGGTCTCAGTCTAGAACTCTCTCCAGTTAGCCCTTCAGGAGTTCCATCCCATAGTTTGGCATATTGCTTACCTAGACTTACATCAGCGTAATTTAATCCGGCTGCATCCAATGATGGAGCGTGGAATAGGGCTCTCCATGCTCCAAAGGATGACCCTGTAAATTGGGTAGCATCCCAATAATAGACAGGTCGGATAGAGGAAGTATACATGTCTGCCTCAATATACATTCGATGCATTGAACGGATAGTGAATGCCTCGGTCTCATCACCTTCGAGATAAGGGAATGGCCATTCATCACCCAAATCGGGCCGTGAATATCCAAGTAAAGCATAATCTCCTATTGGAAGGCTAGTATTTGTGTATTCATAGCGGCCGAGAACATAGTGAGATTTGGCTGTGTTATCCCATACAATTTCCTCATACCCACCTGGCATTACTCCAGCTCCATTGTCCATAGTGGAATTCCACTGAACCTGTTTCCAGAGTCCCTGTGCACCTCCTGTTTGAACGAAGGTTAGAGATACCCAACCACCAGGGTCTGCTCTGTAGCCATACCCATATCCATCGAATATGGTCGGGTGTGTGTGGTTACCAAATACTCCACCGTGCACTCTGAATGAGATTGGTGCGTGAGAAATTCGATTATCGAAAATACCTCTATCCCAGTCTGCAGTATAGTGTACTTTGTAATCAACGAATAATGGCTGCTCGTCACTACGGAAGTATGTCCAAGCAACATAATCGATAGTAGTATTAGCACGAACTTCAACAGGGACTGGTTCGGTTTGAGAGCTGTCATGGACGAACATTTCAGTGACTTCCGCATATATGTTATAGGTTGTATTTCCTCCAACGATTAGATCCTCAGGAAGAAGGAATTGACCGACTAGGAATTCGCCTAGATCGTTAGTTAGAACATCAACTGTTTCGAGAGCAAGGGTGGCATTTCTAGCCCATTCGATACTAACTTGAACTGGAAGATTCGGTGCAGGCTCGAAAACTCCTGTATCGGGGTCAAGCCAATTCACAGTCCCTCTGAAAAGAGCAGGGTATTGTGAATCTAGCCACAACACCTCTGGAGTTGTGAGATTTATTCTAGTTGGAATTTTATCATCTTCATCGAGAATACCGTCATTGTCATGGTCCCAATCTGAGGTGTTGCCATCATTTTCTTCAATGACATCCCAGTCGTGGTCGGGGCGTCCATCTGTGTCATCATCCTCATCTATGGAATCGGGGCCTGTATCTGGTTCTGCGGGATTAGCAGGGCCGGTTCCATTACCGTAATCATCGTGATCCCAAGGGTTGGTTGATTGTGTTCCAAATCGGGTTGGCCATAGCATAACCTCGTCTATATCGAGCATTCCGTCAGAATCATCGTCCAGATCAACATCATCACGAAGACCATCATTATCGTGATCCCAAGGAGATATCAATGGTGTGGCCGAATTGAGTTCTATTGTGTTGACGATTCCGTCACCATCCCAATCATCATCGGCCCAGTTCAGCACTCCGTCGTTATCATGATCCCATACGCTCTGTTCTTCACCTGTGAAGCACAACGTTTCCTGTAAAGTATCCATTACACCATTATTGTCATCATCAGGGTCCTCTCCATCTGGAATACCGTCGTTATCATTGTCAACATCATAGTAAACAGGGAATAAGAGTCCCTGACCGAGTACCCCCTTGTCCCAAACCGCCTGAAACCACCCATCATCATCAGGGTCTGTATCAATTCCATCATCATCATTGTCATCACAGTTTGAGCCAATGAAGAAGTTTCCAGGTTCGGTGCCCAAGTCATCATCCCAGTCATCGTTGCTGTCTACCTCGAAGTAATCCCATATTCCATCGTTATCATCATCGATATCCCAATGGTCGTAAATACCATCGAAGTCATCATCAAGATCTGTCGTATCATTGGCCATACATGAAGGATTCATATTACCAGCAACAGGAGCACCACAGTCATCATCAGGATCAACGTCGTTGTTCAGTAAATCAGCTACCTCATCCGGGAAGAGATTTGCATTACCATCTGATTGCCATTGGAAGAAACCATAATTGATTCCAACATAGGCAGTGTATAGGTCTCTGTTATCCTTCATTTGATTGTAATTTACCGCTGCACTGGGTCCTGCATCGCCTTGTCCAAGGAAGTCGAAATGCCAGCATTGTGTTTGACAAGTCCACTGGCCCTGTGAATTGGTCCCATTGTACGAACCGTCATGATGACCCGGGTCTGGCCGAGTTGAATATGGCAAAGTGAACGACATTCCATTAGTTCGTGATGCGGACTGGAGAGGGTATCCGTAAAGCCAACCATAGAACAAACCACATGCTATGTCAGGTTCGGCTTGTTGGAGTAATATAGCAAAGAAAAATGTCTTTCCACATTCATTATCATCAAAAGAACCACCCTTTCCGGGATCATTGACATCAAGAATTCCATCATTTCCTTCATCTTGGTCCCACCAGTTAGGTAAACCATCACCATCCATATCGATGTCAATTCCATTGATTAAGGAGTCACCATCCATATCGATATCCCAATAGTTATCGCCATTCCATGGACTCCAGCGCATCAGTACATGCCAGTAAATCTCTGGAATACGGCCATTAGTTCTCGGCAAAGTTGTGTCATCGTATCCATTGTGAGGATAGATGAATCCTTGATCTTCTGTGAACGGACTGAAGAACCAGAACATTTCCCAATGTGTTTCTTCCATCACAGTCCAGTAATCACTATCATCAGAACCATCGATTGTGTCACCATCAGAATGGGAATATCCGCTATAACTTGAGAAAGCATCTGTGCTGTCCTGATCAACGATTCCACAATTTCCATCATCTGGATCATAGAGATCAGAAATCCCATCATTGTCATCATCCCAGTCCTCATCATTAGGTAATCCATCCCCATCGATATCTGTATCAATATCATTTGGGCCGTCATCACGATATTTCGAACCGTTGAGTAAATGAAGGTCGTTGTCATCATCAAAATCACAGTTAGCATCTATGTCTAACCAATCGAGAATACCGTCGTTATCATCATCGACATCGTCCCAATTGTTTATCCCGTCATTATCCCAATCATTGTTGCCTGTGTAGGACTTACGTTCCACAACGCAATTCATGTCAGAATTCTGTGGATTAGGATTTTCGAGGGTCGCGCAGTTCCAAGCAGCAACATCAGAATCTGTCGCCAGCATGTAAGGATCTTCTTCGTTCACAATACCATCATTATCGAGATCATAGGGTTCGTCCGATGCGTCGGTTCGAGGAGGGCCATTGGGGTTGTCAATTTCTGAGATATTCAAAGCCCCCATGTCTGGATCCATCCAATCCCAGACGAAATCATAATCTTGGTCGATTGGACGATATCTATCGTCATCAATATCACGATCGTAGTCGATTTCACAATCTCGACCTGGGATTCCGATTGGTACTTGAGAAGGGTAGTCACCCACTCCATCACCATTGGTATCTAGTTGCATACATTCATCGGGAATACCATCATTATCATCATCTACATCATACATATCCAGTAAACCGTCATTATCATCATCGGTATCTGCAGAATCTGGGGAGCCGTCATTGTCATTATCTGGATCAAGGAAATTAGGAATTCCGTCACCATCTAAGTCTCCATCAACTATTTCATCGAATGATTGATTCTGAGGATGCCACCACTGTTCTTCTAAAGTGACGAAGTCAATACCTCCTACGAATTGTGAATATGTATTGTTAGTTGATGATGATTGTTGAACTACTATTGTTCCCGTCATCAAAGGATGGATTGTGCAAGAATAACTGTAAGTTCCTGCTGTATCAAAAGTGAAGCTCCAAGAGGTTCCGGCAGTTATTGTTCCTGAATCAAATGCTCCATTTGAAGAGGTAACGGTGTGATCTGCGGTGTCGGTATTGGACCATTCAACTGTATCTCCAACATTGACCGTCAATACACGAGGTGAGAAGTCTGCAGAACGGATTTGAGCATCGTGTGTCTGAGCAGAAATCCACTCATACCACTCATCCCAAAGAGGTGCTGTTGTAGTAATGTTTCGAGTTTCCAATGAATTCCATGGATGAGTATCGTATAGATCCGCTACGCCATCGTTGTCGTCGTCTGGATCGAAATAATCTTGTATTCCATCTCCATCAAAATCACAAGGCCAAGTAAACTGGTCAATGCGAGCATCGTTGTCGTCATCCTCATCATATGAGCCACGGCCACTTCCATCGATATCGTCATCAGGAACACCATCGTTATCGTGGTCCATTAAATTCTGATCTATTCGATATCCTGTGCCAACAGCATTACCAGTCCAGGGGTGAACAGTAGTTGGGACTACGTATCGGTCTGAACTGACATTCCAAGGGTCTCCTCCTTGTGAATAATCAATCGGGCCCTCTAGAATTCCATCGTTATCATCATCCCAATCAAACTCGTCTTGGACTCCATCATTATCGTGATCGAATGGGTCGGTTCCATAACAACCATCGAATCTCTCAATTAAATCGCTGATTCCATCATTGTCATCATCAAGGTCATCGAGATCGTTAATTCCATCGTTATCGTGGTCTTCGGTATTTGTTTCTTCAAGGAAGAATCCGTATCCTGGGTCGAGCAGGAGAGCGGATGGGTCAGTTATCTTGCCTTGGTACGAGGCTGGATCGACCCATGAGGGATCACTGAAAGCAGGGTGACTGAAATCTACCAGTGCACCCATTTGCCCTTGTGTATCACCAGAAGTTGGGCCGCCCTCTTGGTAAAATTGCTGAAATGCGGCTCTGTCACGAGAATCTCCGGGTTCAGCAATCTGTGCCTCAACTTCATCAAATTCCATGAAATTATACATCTGCGTACTCATCAGCATTAATGCTACCATAAGTAGAGCAGAACCACTCTTCTTTCTTGTTTCATGACTGTACCAAGTCTGTTTCTCATCCTTCATTTCGACCACCGAAGTAGCCTTGCACCTTCCCTTGACTTATCAACAGAACCCCTCATGTGCGCGCGAGGGTATCACGAGAGCCTCTGAGTATCACATTCGGGATTTGAGAATTATTCAAGAAAATATTGGCAATCTTGCAGGCCTTGAATTGAAAAGAGTGGAGTGTTTCCGATTACTTGATGACTCCTATCAGGTGGGTTCTCCGTTCGAAGATTCATCGAGCCACTGTTACTCAAGCAGATCTTGATTACGTCGGCTCTGTTTCAATTGATGAAGACCTTCTTGATGCGGCTGGAATTGCAGAATGGGAGAAGGTTGCAATTCTAGATATAACAAATGGAGCTAGGTTGGAAACCTATGCAATCAAGGCAGCAAGAGGTTCTGGTGAAATTTGTATCAATGGAGCAGCAGCACATCTTGTTCACCCTGGAGATCTTGTAATTCTACTAACTTTCCAAGGGATTGAAGATGGAGATATTGAGGATCATGAGCCTATTATCGTACATGTTGATTCCAAGAATCGGATTAGGGGATGATTGTATGAATCCGATAGAGTGTGAAATTCTCTGGACCGGTGATTCAGAGAGGGCGCAATCATTGCTCTCTGCGATAGCCCCAGATGACCCTGATTCTTTTGTGGCTGAGATTGTTCAAATCAGTGAAGGTAATGCGGAATTACAAATTGTCGTCAAAGGAGAGTCACTTCGTTCGGTACGGGCTACTGTTGATGACATACTAGCTTGTCTTGGTGCGGCCGAATCTACCTTGGATGCTGTCAACGATTCATGAGTAATTTAGCAGCCTTCCTACCACTATCAACTGAAGCGTCACTTAGGGTGTGTGGAGTTAGTACATGCGTCCCTGCGAGGGCGATTCTATTATTGATGTATAAACGACCATTCACGCGTTCATCCAACTTACTCGGATGCAGCATCACAGATTTAGTCGAACGGCGTATTGCGACCATGTTTCGCCACCCTGAACAATGGGAGTCTAAGAATTCCTTAATTGCATTCAGACCTTCTTCTCCCTCGGCATTTAGGCTAACCGCATGTAGTAGAGTACATTCGTCTTCTGAGCCACGCTGAGGTAGTCTATCTGGTTTTGATTGATCAATTACGAGGACTCCTGACCTCTCATCAAAATAACCAGAATTTGGTCGCATCGGTTTACCCGTCAAAGCTGCATCGAGTGCTGCTACACGTTGTTCGGTACAGGCATCTAATTCAGTGGTTGAGAGTTTTGCAGATTCAAGTAATTTCGCAGCGGGTTTGGGAGGTATGGCTAGAACTAAACAATCACATTCAATTTCATCTGCATTTGTTATTACCGCTCGGACTTTGTTGTCACCATTGAGCAACAGTCCCTTCGCTTCTGTTTCGAAAGCAAATTCAACACCCATTTCTTTGGCAGAGGTTATCAATCGGTCAATTAGGCTTGACCACCCCCCTGTTGGAACTATTGCTCTCTCAGCAACATTTCCTGCATCAAGGCGCATAGATGAAAGGACATCTCTCGCACGTCTATTGTCACATCCAACACCAACAAGTTTTGCTGAATCCCAACGCTTGCCCAATACCCTAGGGGCGCGAAGGCGACGTTGTAATTGTTGGAAAGGCCCGCGCCTTCGCATCAAATGCAAACCTGAATCCAGTATCCAATCACCCGAATCTTCTATGCGGACCCTGCCTCCTAGAGTTCGATTCGATTCGATAACTAATACAGAGGCCCCATCTACTGCTAATTGGATAGCAGCAGATAGCCCTGCCAGCCCACCTCCCACCACGACGGCCCGCATTCGTATCATCGATAGGAAGGGGGCGAATGAGGTTTCGGATTATTCAAGGCAGAGCGCTGACCCCCTCCTATTGTGACAAGACTACCCCATGACCGCTCCGACCTCCTTTGGGAAGGGGGAGATTCGGGGTCTCCTACTGCAATGTTTGCAGATTCAATCGATCGTTGGGTCGATGCAATGGTAGGGGATGAACAAGGAGGCGGAAGCAGTGCTGAACACGATATTACCGCAGTGGTAATTGCAAAACAATCTGGAATAATGTCTGGACAATGTGCTGTGGAACGATTGATTCAGAGGCATTTCCAAGATTGCCTTCTATCTTGGTCGATTAAAGAAAGTGAAATTGTCAAGGAAGGAGGGGAAGTTCTCGTAGTGCGAGGACCTGCTTCGGAAGTTCTGCGATGTGAAAGAATAATGCTAAATTTACTAGGAAGAATGTCGGGTATCGCGACTAATACTGCTGACTGGGTCGCTGGTTCTGAATCGATGGAAGTCGCCTGCACGCGCAAAACAGAATGGGGATTGTTGGACAAATGGGCGGTTCACACAGGGGGTGGGCTGACACATAGATTGAGTCGCGCCGATGCATTGATGATCAAAGAAAATGACCTGCCAGCGCTAGCTCCTGGAGTTGATGATGAAATTACTGCAGTATCTCAAGTAGTGGCTGAGATTGATATGGATAAATTCGCCGCATTTACTGTCATCGAAGTTCGAGACTCAAAGCAAGCCTTAGCCGCCGCGAGAGCTTGGGCTAAGGTACAAATTAAGAGAGATGGATGTGAGAAAATTGTCTTGCTTCTAGATAATATGGGGCCAGATGGATGTACTGAAGCCCACTCTCAATTAATGACAGAAGAACTTCGAGAGTGGTGTATACTTGAGGGATCTGGGGGCGTCAAACTAACTCAATTAGACAAATGGGTAACAAGTGGCGTTGACCTAGTCTCTACAAGTGCGTTGAATAGGGGAGTAGCGCCTCTTGATCTTTCTATGAGAGTAAGGAATGAGTGACATGGGTGAGATTCCAGATAGCCATCCTCGAAAGGCTTCTCTTGTGGCCAGAGCAAAGTTAGTTGAAGCAAGTAAACAGGGCTTGTTGGCCGATTCAGCAATGATTGCCCATGGCAGAGGGGAGGCTTTTGATTACCTACTAGGTGAGAAAACAAACGAATCGGCCAAGTCTGCAATCAAAGAATGCGCTGCGCGACTATTAGTAGCCAAGAGCCCGGTAATTTCAATGAATGGGAACACGACAGTATTGGCAGGTAGGCAAGCGATTCTGGCAGCATCAATCATTGGATGTCCTATTGAAGTCAATATCTACTATCGCACGCCTGAGCGTATGGAGAAATTAATCATGGCGCTTGAATCAATGAAGGAAGAGATTGCATCAGAAAATGATGGAGAGACTAAGGCTTCGGTGATGGCAGTTGAAATTCTTGGGGCCGAGGCTGATGGTAATATTGTGGGACTAGAAGGACCGCGTTCAATATGCTCCAAAAAAGGTATAGAATCTGCAGATGTTGTACTTGTTCCGCTTGAGGATGGAGATAGGTGTGAAGCTCTAGTAGCCCTTGGTAAACAAGTCCTTGTGATTGACCTCAATCCACTTTCACGTACTGCACGTACTGCCACAGTTACAATCGTTGACGAAGTTTCTAGGGCTATGGAAATAATGAGTAAATTACTACTTGAAAATCCAACTCCGACCGATTGGGATAATCAACAAACTCTGCGTGATGCATTGGATGTAATGGCCGATGCATCCACTCGTATCTGAAGTTAACAAGTTCAGGCTGTTGCGAATTGTTCGCGGAGCATTCTTTCACAGCGCTCTGCGATTGCTTCGCCGACATCGGAAGTTGAGGCGTCTCCACCTAGATCATAAGTCACACAACCGTTTTCTTCAAAGTGTTCTTGGATTGCCATTTGTAAAATATCAGCACAGACATCCAAATCTTCATCATGGGCCCTGTAAGCTAAGGCTTCGAACATCAACTGAACTGATTGGAGCATAGCGACTGGATTGACGACATTCTTTCCAGCATACTTTGGAGCGGATCCGTGAACCGGCTCAAAGAGCATATGTTTAGGCCCTAGATTTGCACTTGCCGCCATACCCATGCCCCCTTGAAGCACGCTTGCTAAATCAGTAGCGATGTCTCCAAACATATTAGGTAAAACTACTACGTCAAGATCCTCTGGATTTCTAACTAACCACATTGTAAATGCATCAATGTATGCTTCTTTGGTTTCAATTTCTGTATTCTCAGAAGCAATTTCGCGGAATATCTTACGGAATAGTTGACAACCACGAGTGACATTCGACTTGTCAACACAGGTTACCGATTGGGGTGAGTCCGATTTCCTCTGACGGTGTTGGGCTAAATCGAATGCAAACTTGATGACTCGCTCACTACCAATACGTGAAATGGGCCGGGGATCCCAAGCAACCTCACCCTCAAGGCCAGGAAATTCATCAATAACAATTGGCTCATCCTTCTGACCCAATGCCCTCTGTTCCATTCGACGTAGGAGGGCGTGGTAAAGGCCCTCTGTGTTTTCTCTAACCATCACCATGTCGACCAGTTCAGGCACCCATACTTGCTTGTGAACGCCGTGTACCTTGTGTTGGACTCCAGGATACAATTTGACCGGTCGGACATTTGCAAAGAGATTGAGCCCTGAACGAAGACCTAGGATTGTTTGACCTCCGGCCATATCTCCGTTCGGAAGGCGGGCTCCCGGCCAGCCAATTGCACCGAGGAGGATTGCGTCTGAATTATCCCTGCAGTGTTCAAATGAGCCTGCTGGCCATTCCTCACCGGTTTCAAGATAGTGTTGGCCGCCACACGGAATCTCTGTAATATCAAAACTGATTGGACTATGTTCTTCGAATACAGATAGTACCCTAAGGGCCTCAGCCATCACTTCTCTCCCGGTTCCATCGCCGGGTAAGACGGAGAGGCGGTAGGTCGACATTGAGTTGCGCCAACTGTTCATCATTCATCAATACAACCCATCTAATCCTTCGGCCTAGAAAGGTGCTAGGCACTATGGTAGATGCGATACTTGATAGACGGCCAACAAGAACATACCACCCATGGAACGTCCGGGGGAAGACGGGAGGGAATCTCCGCGCATCGATGTCAATAGTTTACCAGACTCTGTTGTACGATTGTGGGAGACTATGCTTCGCTTAGACCCAAATTGGAAATTAACAGATTGGTTAGATGAGAGAGCCAATGAGGAAATGGAACTAGTGGAATCTCATCTGGGCCGGGAGAAAATGCGGCTTGAACAAAGATTGCACAGGATTGAGACTCTGGTTAAGAAACTCAAGAGACAACGTGAAGTTACAAATCAGTCTTTGATGAATGACCCGCTTCAAAAGAATCTCTTCGATGTATTCGATGGGAAATCTGAGAAGAATGAAAGGGTGCTGAATTCGGAGCCGCTTGAAGCAGATATGCCTGCCGTCGCGATGGGAATCATGGGAGACAGTGATGATCCTATTCTTGCAATTGTTGCAGAACATGTTTTGAGCACTATTGAAATTGCAAATTTAGAGAAGGCTGAACCAGTGCATTTTGACCAATTAATCACTACACTGGGCTCCATTGGGATCTCAGTTGAGGAAATAGATGAGGCCGTTGGTTTTCTTCTTCAGTGCGACGCTATAGTTGAACTTGAGCAGGACATTTTTGGTCTCAATTAGCCCTGTTTTTTGCCATTATAGGAGGTTGAGAGCAACCGTTCCCTTCAAAGAAGGAACCCCTGTCGCACAGCCCGTCGATATCATGGTTAGCGACGCATCGGGATGGTATGCACGACTGGATAGGTCGTGTGAGGATCGAATTGAACAATTGAATTGTTGGTTGGAGGCCTGGGAAGAATCGATTAGGCATAATATTCCAATAGCAGCTACTATGCCAAATGACTGGCCTACTCTTCCAGCGGGTCTACTATCTAATCCAAGTGCTGTGCTTGATCATATGCTTGCGCGCTACGATGCTGAGAATGATGGCCGATCACCAAGAGGAGCTTATGCAACTCCTGCCCGATTTGCTGACGCTATGTTGTCTGATGAATTAGGGAGTAGGGGCGATGGCGAAAATGCGCCAATGCCAACTAACATCTCATTGGCAGCACTACCACCCGGCTTCCGCGCTTTCGCTGCACAAATAAATGAGGCTAACAACGAAGAAGGAGATGAGGAAGAGGATGAGGATGTCCTCAACAACCGAAAGACACTTTCTGGAATTCCACTTCCATTTGCTGATCCAGCAGTAGGTGCCGGACTATTCCCTGAGCGGCTCCTAAAGGTGCATTCAGAACGGGTAGATGGTTTAGGGCACGTGAAAATAAAGGAAGATACTTTACGACTTTTGAACAATCTTCAACTCCTAGATATTTCTGAAATCGCAGTCCGCTGTACTCGTCGAAGACTTCTACTTGTATTAGCTAAATCCGGCCTTGTAGAACTTGATGGCCCTGGAGATCATACTAGTATTGGAAGAAAAGAGGCAGAGGGAATATTGGAGTCTTGTGTTCGACAAGGTGACGCATTGCGGGGTAGTTGGCCTTGGGATGAAAGTCCGCGACTACTGATTTGTAACCCACCGTGGTTGAGAATAAAGGATAGATTCCGTGGGCACGAAGATGGAAGTAGGTTGCGCAAAGAACTCTCTCGGGAATTACGCAGTATTACTGAAAAGGATGGGCGATTGAGATTTAGCACCCTTCTTGGAAATGTCAACCTCTACCGCCTATTCCTAGAACGATCTTTGCAATTAGTTGAGGAGGGGGGTCGTGTTCGCATGATTGTTCCAGATTCGCTGATGAGGGAAAAAAGCAGTATCCCACTTCGTAAACTAATTGTTGAGCAGAATGGTTGGGAGTCTGCTTGGTCATTCCCTGAGAATCAGAAAGTATTCCCTGGTGTATCTCAAGGTGTTTTGGTCATTGGAGTCACTGTTGGTGGAGATACAAATACACTCATTAGTTACGGGCCACTTGAAAATGGTGATGTATCTGCTGATGGTGGGATTTCTCCAAAGGCTCCAAAATTAGAACTTGAAAGAAGTAGTTGGTCTGTATGGACTGATATGAATTGGGCTGTACCTCGTATGCCTCGTGCTGAACATGAGCGCCGTAAGGTGCTAAATGCTATCAGCAACTTAGCTGATTTACCGCGACTCTCAGAAGAGTACAATTGGCTAAATCCGGGTGGAGACCCAATACGTGTTCGTGTAGGGGAAATTGATCAAACCACTTGGTCAGAAAATATTCGTGATTGGAATCCGCGTTCACGAGGAACTCCATTCATTCGAGGAATACATTTCAAACTTGAAGGAAATAATGTCACAATTAATCACCCTGGTTATAATTCCTCCATAAAAAGAGAAGCAATTGAACGATCTCAGGCAATGTGGAAAGGTCCAATCGGACCGAAGGGCGTTAGTAGAATTGCCTGCCAAGCTATTGTCAATGCACAACAAGACCGCCGCTTGCGCTGGGTTGTTGTTCCTCCTGACTGCGTTCTGGGCAACTCGGTCAACTTCCTTGAATTACCAGAAGGCGTACTAGATACCTTAGCTGAGCAACATGGTACTGTAGATCAAGGACTACTTTGGTTGGCAGAACACCTCAACTCAGATGCATTGGACTTGTGGTCAAGAGCTTGGGCTGCTAACAATAATGTGAATAATTATGAAATTGAAAACTTACCATTCCCTCCACCTCTCAGTGTCGCCACCGTTTCGGTTTAAGGTAGTGAAGCGGAAAACCATAGTTCGGAGTCAGGAAATTGGTTTCCGGCGAACGGTGTGAGTGACGCGTTTTGACCAAATTGATTATTACGGCCGTATGCCGTACGCAAGGCGTACCATCGCGTGTAGCATTACGGTCAGAGGTGATAATATCGGAATCCATCCAAAAATCGGCATTACTGGCTTACCTAGATCGGGTAAGTCTGCGGTTCTACAGAAAGTAGTCGATATGGTTACTGAAGAACGGGAACGGGAGTTGCGTTCACGTAGTGGTGATGGAACTGGAAAACGCATAGTTGGAGGAATGAAAACCCGCACGATACTAGAAGATGGGCAACGTGTTGGTTTTGAGTGTGTAGATATAATTACGGGTGAAAGTGCAGTAATGGCACATCGCGATATAGATAGTAGAACACGAATCCTTGGTTTTGGCATTGCCCCTGAAGCTCTTGATGAAATTGGAGTTGAAGCTATTAGCAGAGCAACCGATGAATGTGAAATTCTTGTAATTGATGAAATCGGCAAATATTCTGTTGAAAGCGAGGCTTTTGTCAAAGCTGTTCGTGAAGGTCTTGATGAAGATATGCCGACAATTCTTACTCTACACAAAAAGAGCCGGCATCCTCTTTTGCAAGACATTAGGAGACGAGATGATGCTCGAATTCTTGAGGTAACACCGGTTAATCGCGCTCTATTACCATACAAAATTCATAAATTAGTTAGAGAAACCTACTGAATGCTCCCTCTCCGAGAGTTTCATGCATTACCCCCCACTCACGAGAGGCATGGAGGCTCCGGCCGCTCGTTTGGAACGTGTTTTGATTGGTGTAACCATCACAATATTGTTTCTAACAGCTCTCGCATTGGGAGAAGGGCGATTTGAAATCCTAGGTTGTGAAGGGGATGTATGTGCATCAGCAAGCGACAGGGCACTCATAATTCCCGCAATAGCCATACTCTGTTTAGTGGTACTAATTATTCTGAAAATCTCAAAAAATAAGAGCCATGGTGATGCACCATTAGACCGTTGGTTCAGTAGAGAAGAAGAATCGGTTATGCGAGAAAGACTCGAGGTGGAACGCTTTGAGTCGGCTGATGAAGGCCTTGGTGGGAGATGGGCTGAATTAGAAAGAAAAGGCCTTGAAGAGCGCTATGGAGAAGAAGAGTGAGGCATAGAAAACTTCACCCCTCTCCTAATGCTCGCCGCCCCGATAACATGAGTGAAGTGCCGACGAACCTGCTGTATACAGCTGAACACGAGTGGATTCGAATTGAAGGAAATGAAGTAGTTGTTGGTGTTACTGATTTTGCTCAAGATGCGCTTACTGATGTAGTGTGGGTCGAACTTCCAGAAGTTGGTTCTAATGTATCTGAAATGGAATCATGTGGAAGTGTTGAGTCGGTAAAATCGGTTAGTGAAATATTTGCCCCTATCGCTGGAGAAATTCTTGAAGCGAACGAAAGCCTAGAGGATGCTCCAGAACAAATTAATCAAGATCCATACGGTTCTGGTTGGATTTGGCGTATGTCAATAGGCGATGCGTCTCAAGTGGATGGGTTATTGGATGCCGCCGCATACAACGCCCAACTTGGTGAGTGATGATGAACAAAACACTCCACATCTATGTGGACGGTTCCTGTGAAGAGAATCGTAATGTAACCGCTGCAACACCTGCAGGCTGGGGTTTTGCTGTAGTGAGAGGTGATTCCGGACTCGGCCGTGGGCGTGGAGAAATAATACATGAATCAAGTGGGCCGGTAATCACCGACTCAGACGTATCTGGTTTCCTAGGTGCCGAAGTTGGCTCAAATAATACGGCTGAGCTAAGTGCAATCGCTCATGCATTGCGTTGGATACTAGAATCGGGTGGAGAAAATGGAATTGTTCTTCGGGCCGATTCGCAATACGCATTGAATATTGCATCGGGAAATTGGAAAGCAAAGAAGAACAAAGCATTAGCACAGCGAATTCAGGCCTTATGGAATGAAGTATCTACTCTTTGTCAATTAAGTGGGGAACACGTTAGGGCACACAGAGGGCATCGATGGAATGAGAGGGCGGATCATCTGGCTTTCAGAGCGATGTCTGGTGAAGACCCGCTTCCACTTCAATTTTGGAAACCGGGTAATCGCTAATCGGCTAGAGGGCCTGTGCTAAGCATCACATAGATTCCTGATAAGGAAATCAACAAACCAACTAACATTAACACTAATCCTGTTGGGTTTGGAAGATACTCTTGCAAAGGATTACCAGAAGCCCATGCTAGAGCTATGGTGGCTATGCCAAGAGCGAAAACTTTGGGAGAAGATTCCTTTGGAGTTTGCCATTGGTCTAACCAAGGAATCAGTCCTTTGCGCTTGAATGTTAACCTATACCAGGCCACATACCACATGCACAAACCTGTGACTCCGATTATGCCAATTGTGAAGGAAGATGAATCCCAGGGGCCCGCCGGTGCATATCCAATGACTAAGGCATCAAGGATGAGTAACGCACCGACTATTGCATGGATAGATGCATCCGGCGCCTTGTCTGCCATGTACTCCCGAGGACTCTATACTGCTTGAAAGCGCCGCAGAAGTGATGCGCAATAACCCACTCGGATGGAGCGAGGGGACATCTGTGTCGGTTGATTTTGATGATGTGCGGGCGGCGGCGGCTAGAATAGAAGGAATTGTTGCACATACTCCAATCCTTACTTCTCTGGCCTTAGATTCACTTGCTGGCCGACGTCTCTTCTTCAAGTGTGAGAATTTGCAGCACGTTGGAGCGTTCAAATTCAGAGGAGCTAGTAATGCATTAGCAATCCTGGGAGATCTGGCAAAGGATGGAATTTGTACTCATAGTAGTGGAAACCATGCTCAAGCAGTAGCCTTGGCGGCCAAACAAAGAGGAGTTCCCGCATACATCGTAATGCCATCGACTGCTCCGCGCGTCAAGGTCGATGGAGTTCGCAGTCATGGAGCGGAGATTACTTTCTGCGAGCCAACTCTAGAAGCCCGAGAAACCACAGCTGCAGCTGTAATGGAACGTACTGGAGCAACCTTTGTTCATCCTTTTGATGATGAAAGAGTCATTGCTGGTCAAGGTACTGCAGCTCTTGAAATGATTAACGAAACAGGACCTCTAGATGCTGTAATCACCCCAGTTGGAGGCGGTGGACTTCTTTCGGGCACTTGTATAACCACTCGTAAATTATTACCAAAGGCTCGATTATTTGGGGCTGAGCCGAAAGGCGCAGATGATGCTGCACGCTCGCTGATTGCAGGGGAATTAATACCTCAAACTGACCCAAACACAATTTGTGATGGTTTACTAACGAGTCTTTGCGAGCTTACTTTTGGTATTCTAAAAGAGAATCTTGAAAGTATAATCACTGTCAGTGATGAAGACGTTCTTGCGGCTATGAAATTACTACAAGAACATCTAGACATCATAGTTGAGCCTAGTGGAGCCACCGTTTTGGCAGCAGTATTAACTGAAGAATTCAGAGCATTGAAAGATATTGATTCAATTGGTTTAGTGATTTCAGGCGGTAATCTAGATCCTGAAATGCTACCTTAATGAGGGTTGAAAACATAAGAAAGGAATTGGAGCACAAGCCGGGATTTGCACCCGGGTCCACGGATCTGCAGTCCGTTGCATAGCTACTCTGCCACTCGTGCGGTAAATGCCAACCCCCGACCTTCCCTTGAAGAATGTTCGGAATGTGGATGGCCTTTTGCTCAATAGTCAATTTAGTCAAACCCCCGTGATTATGCATTATTTCTTAAATGCTGGAATCTATTTCAAAAGGGAGTTTGTAGTGGATAAACTGAGGAGGCTTATTTCTGAGTTCAGAGGATGAGGGGAAGTGGTGGGCTCCTGGCCACAAAGATGAGGAAAAAGATTCCGAAGCAGCGGATGCTGTAGCGAAACTACAGGAAAAATATGGAGGTTTTTCAGAGGAATCAAAAACGGAAAAAAAACCTGCCACTTCAATCAAGAATCAAGAAGATTCTGGGTTCTTAGGAATGAAAAATATTAGTTTTGCTAGGGGTATTTTCTTAGTTTTTGTACTAATAATCGTAATTTCCTTGCCTCTTTTTTGGTTATTTGCCAGCCAAGATTGGGTTGAGGTCGAAGGAACAATCTTGGGTTCAGAAGATGTTCAATGGGTGGAAATCGAAGCAACGATAACAGGAGATGAAGGTAGTGGGACTGGTTGGTTCGAAGATTTTCGTGAATGGTCTGAAGAATATTGTGATGACGGTGACTGCTGGACTGATTGGTATCATGAGTACGAATGTTATGCGGACCTATTCCTTACTTGGGAAGTAAACGGAACCGCATACCAAGGTTGGGCTTATTCGCCTTCTATAGTTTCAGAAAGATATTGTTTAGAATTGATTGAGGATTACTACCAAATTGATAACACAGTGACACTAGAATATAATCCAGAAGATCCCGCTGATTATCAAATATTTACCATCGAGCACGGAGCGGAAAAAAGCACTCTCTGGCGCCAAGAAATGTATCATTGGATTGGCGACGATGCTGTACAAACTCAATATCATTGTCTAGCAGAATTAGTTATTGAGTATGAATTTGAGAATGTTACTTACCAATCAGATAGCGATTTGATAGTTCAAGATGAGTATTGGGATGATGGTCTGGCCCTATATGTTCCTTGTATTGATTCAATCAAGAATGATTATCCAATTGGGGGGAATGTCTCTGTTTTTGTGAATCCAGATAAACCTGAAAAAGCTTCGATTGAGCAACCCATGGATTTCTTCGCTACCACTTGCATATGTGCATTTATTCCGTGTTTACTTTTCCCAATCATAGCGTTCTTTTCAGGACGAATGGGGTCAGGTAGTAGTGGCCGTTCAAGAGGGGGATTTAGTATCACAGTAGGCGGGGCAGAAATTGGAATCAATGGCCATAGTAGCCGAAGGAGTTCTAGCAGTAGAAGATCCAGTAGCAGAGGCTCTAGCAGATCTAGTGGTGGAGGGCGTTCCGGCGGTGGTCGCTCAGGCGGCGGTGGTCGCTCAGGTGGCGGAGGCCGTTCAAGTGGTGGCGGACGTGGAAGAAGATGAAAATATTAGATTCTATTTCGGTATCTAAAATCTGAAGTTATTTTGCATATCTTGAAGGTCGGTCTGCACCCGCTTAGTTACATGCCGCGCATCGCTTCGCGCTACGATGGTC
>Ga0208894_1000205_pt1 | contig 51311 bp, 41 predicted proteins | sample ETNtaG_12_FD_185752 | JGI IMG/M metagenome (GOLD analysis project Ga0208894, IMG submission 185752) | Marine microbial and viral communities from oxygen minimum zone, Eastern Pacific Ocean - ETNP201306SV49 (SPAdes) (version 2) | ecosystem: Environmental > Aquatic > Marine > Oceanic ...
CCCAGTGGCCGTTGGTGTATTCGGGCTCGGAAGCCAGAAAGAGCTGCACCTCTATGGGAAAAGTGGAGGGGGTGAATATCTCGACGAACAGGTCATCGGTCAGGTCATCGATCAGTTCATCGATCACCGAGGCCGGAGACGGATTTTCCGACTCGGGGTGGGACTGGTGCCAGGCTTCCAGCTTCTTCTGGTAGGCGGGCGTTTTTTTAAAATAGGCGACGACGGAGGCCTGGACTTTTTCGTTGCGAAAGAGTTCGCCGAGATGCCGGAACATGGGCTTGAGGTCGGTCTTCAATTTCTTGGACAGCTGTACCTGGAGAAATTCGAACAAACGATCAGAGCTGGCCTGTTCATCGAACAAGCGCTGAAGCTCGGGAATGTCACGCAGCGAGATATAATCCCGTTCGAAGAGATATTGGATGACCCGGGCGAACAGCGCGCCCTCGGCCTTTTCCATGATCTCATAGGATTCGAGGTTGGATCCGAAATTGTCCGCCGCGTCCAAGGATCGAAAGTAGAGATAGATGTTCTTTAAATCCCTTGGAAAATCCTCCTTCAGGAAGTTCTTGAAGACCTCCCAACCCGGTTTCGCGGAAACCTCCGTTTGTAACCAGTCCACCAGATGTCCGGACAATTGGTCGATGTTGACAAGGCTTTTCTCGATGATCTTGGCCTGATCGTCCTCACCCCGGAAGCGCTCCAGGTAGACGAAGGCCACTCCCATCGGGTTGGCCAGGCGAAGGTAGGATCCGGTTCCCCCAATGTCCGGCAGGGTTTTCTCTTTCACCATGCCACGGAACAGGTGACGTCCCTCCTCAACGTTGTACTCGTTGTGATCGAACAAGCTCTGGAGGCGCGTACGCTCCTTCTTGGAGAGAAAATCCTTGGGAGGGTCGGAGGGCTTGAACGGGGTCTGCCAGATGGTCAACGTCCGTTCGAGACCGTCATTATGGGGGCGTAATTCGATCTTGTAATGGGTGGTTTTGCAACCGGAAAGAACGACTAAAGCCAATAGTACTGAGATAATCGTGGTTACGGGTTTCATTTTGAATGCCTCATTATTGAAATCATATCGCCACTCGAATCACATTGAATTTTTCTCAATACTAATCAGGTTAATGTCTACTGGTGCGCCTACAGTGGCTTTGATGTGGTAATTAGGTGCAAGCAATCGAGTCTACTCTACATAAATTTGAGAAGGCTATCTGTGATAGCCGTCACAAAAAACCTTGAAGCAAGAAAAGCACTCAATCTAACTTTGTGGAAGACTCTCTCACTAGAGCCTATACAACATGAAGATCAAGGAGCGGAGCTTCATACTACAAAAGCACAGCTTCATAAGTGAGCCTGATGCCCTGCCCCGCATCGGCTGCAAGCAAATCCCTATCCTTCATATCAATTAGATATCTGTTTAATCAAGATTGGGCATTGCAAACCCAAGGCTCTTGAGTTTTTGAATGAGTTCTTTTTGGGTCTCTTTTTCTAAAGAAATGAACGGAGGTCGGACCATCGTCCAATCAGGATGGTTGCTGTAATAGGATACAACCGATTTCAGTGCCGGAATCATTGGGTAGGACTCCAGTATAGTGCGAACCTGATTCAATTGCTTTTGTAAATTATCTGCTTGATTGATTTTCCAATCCTTGTAGAGATTGTATATTGCATTTGGATTGATGTTTGCAGTTGCAGAAATACATCCAACACCCCCAGCGCGCATTGTTTGAAGTAGAAAACGTTCACTCCCTGCAAACACTCGAAAGTCATCCCATCTGCGTTCCAATATACTTTGAGTGTTTTTCCAGTTGCCTGAGCTGTCCTTAATCCCTGCTATTACATTGGGATACCTAATGATCAGACGCTCAATGAGATCGAGGCTGATACTTACACCTGAAACTGGTGGTATATGGTAAAGGTAGATATTAAGCGCACTGTTACCAACACGCTCAATAGTCTCTGCATAGCTTCGAAAAAGTCCGTCATCACTAATATCTTTGTAATAAAAAGGGGGCAAGATTAAAGCCCCTTTGCAACCTAATTTTACCGCATGTGAAGTTAGCTGAACGGTCTCGGTTATAGAGCAACAACCGGTTCCGGGCATCAGCAAGGACGGGTTAATTCCAGCATCAATCAGGTCATCAAGTAAGGATATTTTTTCTTCCAGTGATAGTGAATTTGCCTCGCTGGTTGTTCCAAACAAAACAAGAGCGACATTCTGAGATAACAGCCAACGACAGTGTTCAACAAGTCGTCTCGATTCTGGTTTGAGATCTTTTGAAAATGGAGTGAGTACCGGAGATAAAACACCGGAGAATTTTTGAGACTTTTCAGCCATTGTTGTGTTGTCAAATAGGCGTATTCAACGCATTTATCCGCTTTAGGGGAAAGTTGGTGTTTCTGGCAATAACACCAGATAGAGAATAACAAGTTGCTCTGGCTAAAAGAAGTACAACCACTCGATCTGAAAAAATTGTCAAGATTTTTCAATAGAGAATGGGTGATTTTCCTCTCTATCGGGCGGACTGCGTACCGTTAAGACAACTCCCTCTTTTAAAAAGTTCACCTTTCGTCTTATTTTTCGTTCGAAGAGTGTGATCGCCATCACTGTCCTGCTGGTGATCTCTTATTAGTATAGCGCCATGAACAAGACTCCAATAGATCACACTTTTGGAAAAAGGTTAAGCGGCGATGCCCGATCCCAACTTGTGGCGGATCGCAGTGCCCTGTCCAGAAGAGTGGGTCTCCCCTCTCTCCTGATCGCCCTGCTCTTGGCAACGCCATCAGTGGGCGCTGCGACGCCGGTTGAGATAGGCGAAGTAGAGCGGAGCGTGAACAGTGTTAGTGGCGCCTTCGAAGAGATGGAGCGGATGCTCAGACAAGGAGATAGGGTCTACCATACAGAGCTCATCAAGACCGGCAAGAACAGCCTTGCAACACTGCTTCTGGATGACAACACCCAGGTCAGTCTGGGTGCCGATACAGCGGTTCAGCTTGACCAGTTTATCTATAATCCTGACAGCACCCAGGGGGCTGTAACACTCAATTCAGCCAGGGGGATCTTTCGGTTTCTTACGGGCCTGCTGCCCTCGAAGAGCTACAAGATCAAGACACCTGTTGCCACTATTGGTGTTCGGGGAACGGTCTTTGATGTCTGGAACCGCAAGGATGGTTCGACGGTCATCCTCCTCCGACATGGGAAGGTAGTGGTCGATAATCTTCAAGGCAGTGGCCCTCCAGTCCTCCTTGATCGTCCTATGCTGGTGACTACTGTCGACTCGGCGGAGAGTCAACCCACGCCAGCGACCCCAGTCTCAGGAAGCGTTAAAGCCTACTTTGAGGCCTTTGATCGAACCCTCAGAGTAGACAATAGCCAAAGTGAGGCCTCGACATTGGATCAGTGGTTTTCTCAAGCATGGACTTTCCTCTCTTCGCTTGAGTTTAAACCGATCGACTTGAATCAAAAATCACGCACAAGCTCACGCTCTAATAGTGGCCAGAGTACGAGTGAAGACAACAACAATCCTGCCGAGGACAATCCTGCCGAGGACAATCCTGCCGAGGAGCCAAGTGATAGTTCATCGACAGCCACCTCATCATCATCCAATACCACACCAAGTGCGGGTGGATCCAACGCCAATACAGCTACTGGTTCATCAACCAAGAAGAAAACAAGCAAGAAGAAAACAAGCAAGAAGAAAACAAGCAAGAAGAAGGCTGCCAGCTCAAGCAGTTCATCTGCCCCATCCTCAAGTGAAGATGGTGCAAATACCCCTAGTTCAGAATCGACCGAGCCGAGTCCGGAGAGTCAAACTGCCGAAACCAATCCGTCAAAAGAGACCAAGAGCGAAAAGCAACCAACAGTGAGCCCTACTCTCAGTACAACCTCACCAGCAATCACTAACACGACGATCATCAAGATTGATCCAAGGGCATTAGTTATTGACCCAAGGGTATTAGTTCCAATCAACCCTATCAAGCCTTCAATCAGCCTTATCAAGAAATAATCCAGGAACAGATAAAACACCAGCACCAGTTTAATGCTTCGCATCTTTTGGCCTGGGTTGTCGCAAGATCTGGAATCAAAACAATTGGAAAACCCCCTGCTCCAGAGCAAAAGGAGTTGTTGAATTCTGGTTCAGCGTGCCGTGTTCGCCTCTCTCTTTGAGGTATACTGAACCCACACCCAACTGACCGATATCCACCATGCAAACTGAAGAGCTCTGTCGAAAAGAGAGCTATCTTAAATCAACCACGGCCCGTGTGACCCACTCCTCAGAGAGCGGTATCACTACTTGCCGAACCGTCTTCTACCCTCGAGGGGGCGGACAACCCGGTGATTGCGGATATATGCGCCTGGCTGACAACAGCAAAGTGGTTATTGAAGATACCCTCTACGATCAGGATTCAAGCCTGCTGATTCACCTTCCCAAGAGCGGCTCACCCCTTCCCGGGGTAGGAGAGGAGGTTGAACTGGTCATCGACTGGGAGAGACGCCACCGCCTGATGCGAATGCACAGTGCCCTCCATCTCCTCTGCAGTATTGTTCCGGCAGCGGTAACCGGTGGCTCGATTCGTGATGGAAGTGGAAGGCTCGATTTTGACCTTCCTGAACCGATCGACAGAGGGGAACTTGCGGAAAGACTCAATAGAGTGATCGAGGAAGATCACCCCGTGTCCCTTCAATGGATCAGTGAAGAGGAGCTAAATGCCCAGCCCGAACTGGTCAGAACCCTTTCGGTCCGCCCCCCCACCGGCAGCGGCATAATCCGCCTCGTCCACTTCGAGGGGGTCGATCTGCAGCCCTGTGGCGGCACCCATGTGGCCTCAACAGCTGAAATTGGGCCGGTTCGGATAAAAAAGATCGAGAAAAAGGGAAAGTTAAACCGCCGCATCACCCTGGAGCTTGACGCCTGAGAGAGGAGACTCCTGAGCCGATGGTTGGTGCCAGGCAGGATTTCATGCAGCAGTAGGATAGTTGATTTTTGATTCTATATTTTTTGGTGACAGAAACAATGAAATTTCAATGATTGATCATATGATAATATCGTATTATGAAGAAGAATAATTAATGAAAAAGTATTTAATAATATTAGTGTTGATCCTTTTTGTGGCGGTGCCTTTGTATCATACAAGAAAAGGATACAAAGCAATGATTATATTGGGTAATAAAATACCGTACATTGGAAATACATTGGTTGAATTGGTAGATAAGACAATGAATCAATTTTATTTTTATAAAATATTTAATAAAAATAATTTAAATGTTGACTCATATATTGATCTATTTTTATCAATTCAAGATATTAAACATATGCAAAATAAGTTATCTTCATTTATTAATAGTGAAGGGTTTATACCAGATGAACAGAATAATTGGAGAAATGCAAAAGTTTTAATTAATGGCACTAAAGAAAATATTGAATTTAAATTCCATGGGACTTCATTATCACCGATAAAAAGAAGTATTTCGCCCTACGATAATTTAAAATACAATATTGGATTATCCGAATCATTAATACCAATTAGAAAAGGTGGTTATTCATTAAAAATAAAACATAATAAACAATCTTCTTATCTCAATAATATGAGAAAATATAATCTTATAAGTTCTTTTGATGATCTTGATATAACGACAAATGTTATAAACAAATTAGCAGCTAGCATAGGACTCATTTCTCCTGTAGGAAAATATGTGATATTGAGAATTAATGGAACAATAATTGGTTCCTATTTGCTAGTTGAAAATCATGGAAAAGAATGGTTAGAAAGAGAATATGGTATAAATGAATTTACAATTATGAAATCTAATGACGACTGGAATCATAAAGGAATTGGACATATATCAGATACAGATTTAACTATTAATGATAAAGAAATAGTAAGTACTTCACTAAATTCATCAATTGCATTAGGTAAATTAAATGATTTATTTTATTCAATTAAAACAAATAATATATCTTTAATAAAGAATCTCATAGACGTTGACTATTTTGCTAAATATTTGGCATTTATGTCAATTACAAATAATTCACATCAAATTACTGGAGATAATTTAAAATATATTTATGATCATTCGACCGGTCGCTTTAAAATTTTGTTTAGAATAGAAGACAATTTAAAGTCTAATTACAATACTATTGCAAAGTATAATAATTCATTATATGAGACAATAAGCCCATATAATGGAGCTTCGACTCACTTATTATTTAAATACCTAACAATGGATCCTGATTTTAGGATGTTAAGAGATAAAGAGCTGTATAAAATAATAAATGATAAACAACTTTTGATTAATTTATCGAATTCACAGTTTGATAAAGACAAACAAATACTAATTGAGAGTAATCAGCCATATAGAATAATTAATTATACAATCGAGAAATTTTATCACAGACTAAACGTTAATATTAACGCAGCAAATAATTACTTAAACTATAATAAAATATATATGACCAGTTATAACAATGGTGGCAAACATAATGTAGGAATAATTAATGACTCATTTACTGACGTATTCATCTCGATAAATAAACATAATACTCAAATAGAACATTCATCAGAAAAGACAGAAACAGTTGAAATAAATAATCAACTAACAATTAAGGCGCCATTATTAAATGATAGTTTTAAAATAATTCACCAAGAACAAATAATTCCACTAAATATACTTGGTAAAAACAAGGTTACATTAATAAATTCAATTACAAATAATAAAATACATACTCGACATATATATTATAATAAAGCAAGAACCCAAGATAAACTACCAACACCAAATATGGTTTTTAAAAATTTAAATGAAAACAACATACTGTGGAAGATCGATAGCAAATCGAATGAAATTTTAATCAAAAAGGGGAATTATTTTCTTAAGTCATCTTTATTTTTTCCAAATAACTACAATATAAGAATTGAAAAGGGTGTTACAATCCAAATTGGTAGCAAGGTATCTCTTTTAATAAATGGTTCACTATTCGCTGAAGGTAGTAAAAGTGAACCCATTATAATTTCTTCGTTAAAAGACAAGCCATTTGGTACATTTTCTGTAATCGGAAATGGTATAAAAAAAACCAATGTTAAATTAAATTACTTTAAAATATCTGGCGGAAGTGAAGCGATAATAAATGGAATAACATTATCTGGTCAAATGTCTATCCACGATGCCAATGTTATTATAGATAATTCGCAATTTTCTAATAGTATTTCCGATGATGGATTAAATATCAAGCGCTCATTAGTAAAAATTGATAATTCATTATTTTTGAATAATCTGGCAGATCAGCTAGATCTTGATTTTTGCCAAGGCAGTATAAATAAAAGTAAATTTATCATCGATAGTGCACACTATATCGATCCAAATAAACTGACAGATGGTATTGATGTAAGTGGCAGCAAAATTACAATTAACAACAATCTAATAACTAACAATACTGATAAAGGAATTAGTGTTGGAGAAAATTCTACAGTACGTATAATAGATAATATTCTAACGATGAATGCATCAGCAATTACTGTAAAAGATGGTTCTTTAGCAAAGATATATTTAAATAAATTTAATAATAATAGTGCAGATATTTCCGCTTATATAAAAAAGAAATATTTCGACCCTCCTAGAGTATTGATTTCAAATGTTCTCAAAGATTTAAAATATGACATCAATTCGAAATACATTGTAAGCGACTCTCTTGAGTAATCATTTATGTTACTAATACGACGGCCCTCAAGGTTGGCCCAAGAGCATTGATTTCAATCAAACCTATCTGCTCCCAATCAGCCTTATCAATTAATAATCCAGGACTAGAAAAAAACACCAATCTCAGAGTAATGCTCAGCATCTTTTGCCGGAGTTGTCGCAAAATTTGAAATCAAAACCGTTCAAAAACCTACTTCTTCAGAGCCAAAGGAGTTGTTGCGTATAGTTCAGCGTCCATCACACACCTCTCCTTTTGAGGTATACTGAACACACACAACTACTGACCCATCTTCACCTTGCCAACTGAAGTGCCCTGTCGTAAAAGAGCTGTCTTAAATCGACCAAAGCCAGCGCGACCCACTCATCAGAGAGCGGCATCACCACTGACCGAACCGTTTTTTATCTTCCGGGGGCAAGATCGGCTGCCCTGATGCCTCAACAGCTGAAATTGGGCCGGTTCGGATAAAAAAGATCGAGAAAAAAGGAAAGTTAAACCGCCGCATCACCCTGGAGCTTGACGCCTGAGAGAGGGATTTTTCAAGCGCTGGCGCAGACGCTATGAAGCGGCTTGTAGGATGCCCCTGCCGGCGACAATCTGCTCTCATAGAGGACCAGCTCTCTGACCGTAAATCTGCGGTTGTGATCTTCAACGACGATGTCATTGGGAAGGGTGATTCGACCTCCCCCTCTTCTTGCCCGGGCGAGGGTAATATGGGGGTGGAAGGCGGAGATCACCTCAAGATCGAGAAAGCGGAGCCGGGATGAGAGTTGACCAAAGAGGCGATCAAGCTCCCTGGAAGGCGCCAGACCGGCCCAGACCACCCTCATCTTATCCTTCCTCCCAAAAAAACCGAGGGCTGTTAAATGAAGGGCAAAGGGCGCGAAGCAAAATGCGGTGAGCGCCCTTTTTATCTCTTTTGTCTTTTCTCTATCTTGCTCACCTAAGTATCTGATTGTGATATGAAAACTATTCGTTATCTTAAGCTTATCCCGGTCTGGATCGATCATTCTCTGCACCCTCTTTAGGGCTGGAGTGAGCCTCTCGGGAACAGGGATGGCGACAAAGAGGCGCATTCAGCTCTCAATGCCGGGGTTTGGATGGCTGACATAGGGGCTGCCGGAGAGCAAAAACCGCCACTTAAGCGCTGTAGCCCGCCTCACTCCAACTCTGGGGACCGATCTGATCTCTCCACAAGAGAGACCGTCATCTCCTATCCTGACCCGCTCACCGAGGGGCCTCCCACTCTCTTCAAGGGTGATCGCCAGAGCCTGACAGAGCTTGCCCGGGCCGGAGCAGAGTTGGTAGGGGTTGCTCGTTCCCCGTCGTGCAGCCATCACCTCGATCCCCTCAAGGGGTTCCAGGGCCCGGATCAGCACTGCACCCGGGTGCTCGGGTGGCTCTGTAGTGATATTAAGGCAGTGGTGGACCCCATAGATCAGATAGATATAGAGCTGGCCATAGGTATCAAACATGGGAGCGGAACGCGGGGTATATCGACGGGCATGGCTGGCCCCATCACTTCGGTAGGCCTCTGTCTCGACAATTCTCCCGCTGAGCGGTCCCACCTCTAGCCGCTTGCCGATCAACTCTCTTGCCACCTCCAGGGTGTTGTTGAGAAAGAGGGAGTCAGGAAGTAGCTGCATCAGAAGATTTCAGCAGACGCCCTGCTCACCCTGTCTCCGGGCCACCTAGAAAAATCGACAACCCGGCGGCGTGAGGGGCAAGCACTTGATAGGGATTGGGATAGACAAGCAGAATCTTCATCGCATCTCCTTCACACATACATCACCCATCAAGTATAGACTGATCAACAGACTCTCTTCCATGACACCTCACATTAACCTCCCTCAGATGCAATCAGCTCTGCTTGATCTCCACAGCCGATCCTGGTTGAGCCCTTCAATTGAGCCGGGGAGCTATCGGGTTGACCTCTCTTTTTTCTGGCGCTGGAGGAGATAGAGCCCGAGAAGTATAAAAACAAGGGCCAGGAGACGCCCCGCCGAAAGCGCCTCACTCAAAATCAACACCCCGAAGATAAATCCAAAGCTGGGTACCAGATAGCCGACGTAGGAGGCAAAAGCGAGCCCGGCACTCTTGATGAGATTGAATCGAATCAATAGGGCCAGCCCTGTTGAAACGGCGCCCAAATAGATAATGAGCATCCAGCTCTGTCGAGTTACCGATTCAAAATCGGGACTCTCGAGGGCAAACAACAGGGTTGTGGTCATCATCGCTGCTATACAAAGAGAAGCAGTGGTAACAAATTCAGCTGACGCCCCGGTGATCTTGCGGGTGGATTCACCTCCGAGTACATAACAGATGGCGGCCGCCAGAGTAGCCAATAGTGCGATCAGGTTTCCAAAGCTATGCTGGGTAAGACTTTCAAAAGAGAGGATGGCAACACCGGTCAGTCCGCAGAACACCCCCAACAACTTGCCCCCTAAAGGCCGGCCATCATAGGCGGTGATGTGGCTCAGCAGGACGGCGAAGACCGGGCCCACTGACATCGCCATCGCCGCCAGCCCGGAATCGACTCGTGTCTCACCCCATGAGATCAGAAAGAAGGGTAATCCGGTCCCCACCAATCCAATAAACACAATCCGCCTCCAGACAGCCATGGTGCGGGGGAAAACAATCGGCTTTGTGACCAGCAGGCCCGCTACACAGAGCGCCCCGATCCAGGTGCGAAGGGCGACCAGCATGAGTGGAGAGACCTCTTCAACAATCACCTTGATGGCCAAAAATGAGGAGCCCCAGGCCGCACCGATCAGGATCAGCTTGAAGTAATCAGTGGGGGTTGGGGTGGGGTGGATAGGAGTCATCTCTAGCGGGACAAGGTCAATGACTCTTGGTGATCAGCATGGCAGATTGAAAGAGGTGCGCACTCTTGATGGCGTGTTTGCAGTTTGACACCAGCCCGGTTTTTTGCCTTAACCCACTTTGGGCTCATAACTCAATCCTTTTTATCTAACCTTCAAAATAACATTTTTTCGTCAATTCATTTGCAATCAGTCTATAATCCGCCACCCTCACAAGAGACCCGGCCCTGTCTGCTGCTCCCACCACTCAATGACCCTCGAAAATAACACGCTACGCAATATTGCCATTATTGCCCATGTCGACCACGGCAAGACCACCCTGGTTGACCAGCTCCTGCGTCAGTCCGGCACCCTTGTCGTTCGAGGTGAGGGGCAGAAGCGAGTGATGGACTCCAATGATCTTGAGAGGGAGCGTGGAATCACCATTCTCTCAAAAAATACGGCGATCCGCTGGAGAGAGTGGCGAATCAATATTGTCGATACCCCGGGCCATGCCGATTTTGGTGGTGAGGTAGAGCGTGTCCTCTCCATGGTCGACTCAGTGCTCCTGCTGGTGGATGCTGTAGAGGGGCCTATGCCCCAGACCCGATTTGTCACCGAGAAGGCTCTGCAGCACGGTCTTCACCCCATTGTGGTGATCAACAAAGTTGACCGCGAGGGAAGCCGAGCCGATTGGGTGGTGGATCAGACGTTCGAGCTCTTTGATCGACTCGGTGCAACTGATGAGCAGCTTGATTTTCCTGTTGTCTACAGCTCAGCCATGGAAGGGTGGAGTACCCTCGACCTCTCTGAGAAGAGTGAGGACATGACCTCACTGCTCACCACCATTGTGAAGTGCGTCAACCCACCTGAAGTGAATCATCAGGGCCCCTTCCGGCTCCAGGTGAGTGCACTCGATTATTCAAGTTATGTCGGGGTGATCGGTATTGGGAGAGTCCAGAGGGGACAAATCAATAGAAACTCACCTGTAGTCATCGCCAGCTCAGATGGAACAACCCGTAATGGCCGCCTGCTGCAGATTCTGGGCTTTCTCGGTCTGGAGCGAATTGAGACTCAATCCGCCAGGGCGGGAGAGATCATTGCCTTCACCGGGATCGAGGGGCTGCGTATTTCAGACACCCTCTGTGATCCGGAGGCTGTTGAGCCGCTCGCCCCTCTCGCTGTCGACGAGCCCACCATGAGCATGACATTCCAGGTCAACAACTCCCCCTTTGCCGGGCGCGAGGGCAAGTATGTCACCAGCCGAAACCTCGAGGAGCGTCTTGCCCGTGAGCTGATCCATAATGTTGCCCTCAGGGTTGAACAGACAGATGATCCTGATAAGTTCAAAGTTTCAGGTCGAGGTGAGTTACACCTCTCTATCCTGATTGAGAATATGCGGCGCGAGGGGTATGAGATGGGTGTCTCTCGGCCCGAGGTCATTCTCAAACAGGTGGATGGTGAGATTTGTGAGCCCTGGGAGATGATGACGGTCGATGTCGAGAGCGATCATCAGGGTCGGGTAATGGAGAAGCTTGGGGAGCGACGGGGTGAGTTGAAAGATATGGTCCCTGACGGCAAGGGCAGGATTCGGCTCGACTATCTCATTCCCAGCCGTGGACTGATCGGTTTCCGATCCGAATTTCTAACCACCACATCGGGAACAGGTCTGCTCTACCACGCCTTTGACCACTATGGCCGCCGCATCAAAGAGAAGATTGGGGAACGCAATAATGGGGTACTGATCTCGATGGCGACTGGGAAGTCGCTTGCCTATGCCCTCTTCAATCTTCAGGAACGTGGAAGGCTTTTTATCGGACATGGCCGAGAGGTCTATGAGGGGATGGTTATTGGCATCCACTCGCGCAACAATGATCTTGTGGTTAATCCGCTCAAGGCCAAGCAGCTGACCAATATTCGAGCAGCAGGAACGGATGAAAACCTGATTCTCTCGCCGCCGATTCCTCTGACACTCGAATACGCTCTTGAATTCATCAATAATGATGAACTCGTCGAGGTCACCCCGGTGTCAATCCGGATGCGAAAGAAATTCCTCAAGGAGTATGAGCGCAAAAGGGCTTCAAGAGCCGCCTAGCCATCCGATGTCGGGCATCAAGGGAAGGGTTATCAGGTCATCGTTTGACCCGGCAGAGATAACACCTCATCCGGCACCCCTCCCTCTGCGTAGTGAGAAACAGCGGTCTTTAGGTGTGATTAAGCTCAGCAAAACCACAGATTGATTGATATCACAGATGATCTGTTCACCGCCTGATTTGCGCTTTACAATAGAGGCCTGTTAACCTTATCGAAATTACCTGCTTTTTCATTAATTAATCATTGTTTTTATTGGTTTTATGTCTCTACTACTCAACCTTAAAACCCGGGCCTTCCAGCCTGGGCGCTGGTGGCCACTGGTTGTGGTGGCAGCGGCGCTTAATGGCTGCACTATTGATCACCTAAAAGCAGCCGCAGACCCGGCCGACCCCGAAGTTGTGACCCGGAGTGGAATGCTGATCATCATCGACCCCTCGGTCTGCCAACTGCCAGAGGGGTGCGGACCCAGGTACCGGCTGATGGATGAGCGCTTCCAAAGCTGGCTCCCTCTTGAGGGGACAATTGATCAATCCCTCTCAGAACGGGTGATCACGGTTACCGGAACTATGAAATCCAACCAAACTGGTGAACCGGACAAGAGCGTGACTGTCTCCCACATCGAACCCCACACCACCTTCCCCTACCATTCGTTTCTGGTAGAGGCGGCCAGCCGATATACAAAATCCCGTTATGGATGCAAAGTGGAGTGGAACAAGAGCTACTCCTGGAAGTTAAGAGCAGGGGTGGGCTGGATCAGTGTGCGGATGACCAACACCCATCTGCCGGGAGAGAAAAAGCCCTTTATTGAGCTCTGGTATAACGGTGATAACGGTCTTTTTATTAAGGAGCTGAGCGCCCTCGGGAGCGCCTCTCCCTGTCAATAAAAGCTGGCCAGCGCTCTCCTCAGGAGGAGAGCGATCCCTTTACAGGATCACCCTGAAATTGCAACTACCGTTCTGCCAACCATGCTCCCCTCGATATAGGGGGCAAAGGCATCAGGGAGTTGGTCGAAGGAGATTCTACGGGTGATAATCTTATCCAAATGACGTGGCTTCAAGTCCTCTCCCAACCTCACCCAGGCCTCATCCCTCATCGCCATCGGCAGCTCAACCGAGTTGATGCCAAGCAGTGAAACACCACGGAGAATGAAAGGCATTACAGTGGTTGATAATTTAAATCCGCCCGCAAGGCCAATTGAGGCGATATTGCCGAAGGGCTTTACCGTGCGTGTCAGCCAGCCCAGGGTGTCACCACCCACATTGTCAACAGCACCCCCCCACAGTGTCTTCTCGAGTGGTCGGGTCCCCATCTCAAGCGTCTTGCGATTGAGAAAATCGGTCGCCCCGATGGATGAGAGATAGGGGTGCTGATCCTCCTTGCCGGTTAATGCAACCACTTCATATCCCCTTGTTGAGAGGAGGTCTATGGCGATACTGCCGACTCCTCCCGTTGCGCCAGTGACGATAATCGGGCCGTGCGCCGGATCCTGGCCATTCTGTTCCATTCTGATCACCGCCAAAGCTGCCGTAAAACCAGCTGTTCCAATCGACATCGCCTCCTCTGCACTCATCTCTGGAGGGCGCTTTACAACAGCCTGCTTCGGCACTCTTGCCACCTCCGAGTACCCTCCGTCAAAAAGCTCAGAGAGCCCGGCACCGCAGACCAGGACCTCATCGCCTTCACCGAACTGATTATCTGATGAGGTGATCACTTTGCCTGCAAGATCGACCCCACCATTTAAGGCCGGACGCCTCAGAATTCGCCCTTTGCCTGTTGCCGCCAGTGCATCCTTGTAGTTGATATTAGAGTGGCTGACCCTGATTACCACCTCTCCCTCTGTGAGGTCATCGATCTCCAGCTTCTCGAAACCCGCACTAACCTCATCCCCATTTTGATGAATTCGGAATGACCGAAATTGCTCCATCTCACTTCTCCAATCGATTTGAATTAAGGGACGTTATGATACCTGTTCCAGCCAAAAATGGCCTGAACTTTGTAACCGCAACAAAAGCAGAAAAATAGCATAAAATAACACTCCTTCACCCACCCCAAGGAGAACGGCGCATGGCCGAACCAACCCTGTTTACCCGCATCATCGATGGTGAGATCCCTGCTGACATTGTCTACCAGGATGAAGAGGTAACCGCCTTCAGGGATATCAATCCCCAGGCACCCGTCCATATCCTGATAATCCCAAACCAGCCCATTCCAACGGTAAATGACGCCACCTCAGATGATGAGAAGATGCTCGGGCATCTCTTTGTCGTGGCCTCAAGGATTGCCAAAGAGGAGGGTATTTCAGAGGACGGCTACCGTTTGATTGTCAACTGCAACCGGGATGGAGGTCAGGAGGTCTTTCACCTCCACATGCATCTTATGGGTGGGCGACCCCTCGGGAGAATGATCAAGACATCTGATCCCCTGTAGCCTCACTTCCCGGGCGGCTTTTTCTTCGGAGTTTCACCCTCTTCTAGAAGCCTGCACCTGAGACGGGGTGGGTTCTTTTCAGGAATACTCGACAGGTAGCGACCGTAAAGCACACATCCCTTCATTCCGGGGTCACAGCTCCGGTCCTCAAAACGGAGACAGTTGTCGTTGACCTGGTGGGGACAGCCCCACCCTCCACTCATGAGGACCCCCTGGAGCGTTCACGCTCCCTGAGCTCAATTCGTCTTACCTTGCCTGTGGTTGTCAGCGGAAGGGCGTCTATAAACTCAACCTCACGCGGATACTCATAAGCGGCAAGGCGCTCACGAATTGATTTTTGAATCTCTCTCTTGAGCGCTTCGGAAGGGAGATGACCCTTTGCCGGGACAATAAAGGCCTTGACCACCTCTCCACGCAGATCATCTTCTACGCCTATAACAGCGGCCTGGCTGACGGCAGGATGTTTAAGCAGTGAATCCTCAATCTCTCCGGGTCCTATGCGATAGCCCGCACTGGAGATGACATCGTCCTCTCTGCCGACAAACCAGAGGTATCCCTCTTCATCCCTGTAGCCCATATCTCCTGTTCCAAACCAGTTACCGATAAATTTCTCCCGGGTTGCATCTTCCCTCTTCCAGTAGCCGAGGAACATCACCGGATCATCCCGCCATGCCGCCAACTCCCCCACCTCACCGGTTGCCATCCGATGGCCCTCACTATCCACCGGCTCTACTCGGTGACCGGGATAGGGTCTTCCCATTGAACCCGGCTTCACCGGCATCAATGATGAGGCATTGCCGACGATATAGTTAAATTCACTCTGTCCCCACATCTCATTGATCTCTATCTCAAGGACCTCTCTCCCCCAGTGGTAGAGCTCTGCCCCAACAGCCTCACCGGCAGACATGACCGAACGAAGATCAACCCCGTAGCGATCCTTGATGCCCTCCACCTGGCGAAGCATCTTGAGTGCCGTTGGGGGGATGAAGGCATTTCGAACCCGGTAATCGGCCATCAGACGGCAGGCTCGTTCAGGATCAAACTTCCGCCCCTCATATCCGAGCACCGGAACCCCGTAGTACCAGGCAGGGAGAAGGGCATCAATCAACCCCCCTGTCCATGCCCAGTCTGCCGGGGTCCAGAAGAGATCGCCATCCATCGGCAACCCATTGTGGGAGAGCTCAAATCCGGTGAGGTTTCCGAGCATCGCCCGGTGGGGGACCAGTGCCCCTTTGGGAGGACCGGTTGTGCCTGAAGTATAGATGAGGACAAAAGGGTCATCGGCATGGGTTTTGACAGTTTCAAAATCGCTCCCGCCCTTCTTGAGCAGTGACCAGAAATCGCTGTCACCACCAGATTGATCACAACTGATCACGCTCTCGAGGCTGGGCAGATCAGCCCGTAATCCATCAATTATCTCGAGGTGCTGATCCTCTGTAATCACCACGGAGGCGCCGCTGTCGCTCAATCGATACTCCAGGGCATCGGGACCAAAGAGGACTGAGAGAGGGAGTGCAACAGCGCCCAGTTTATAACAGGCGAGGTGGGCGATGGCGGCTTCAGGGCGTTGAGGCAATACAATGGCTACCCGACCCCCCTTGACAACGCCCATTGACTTAAGGGCATTGGCAAACTGGTTTGAGAACTCCTTTATCTGACCAAAGGTATACGAAGCCCTCCTGCCCGCCTGATTCTCATAATAGAGGGCGATACGCTGTTCAATCCCGAGATGCTTGTCACAGACCAGGTCAGCCACATTACAGTGGCTGGGGATCTTCCAGGAGAAGTGATCACACATCTCCCGATAATCGTTCTTCTCCCACGCCAATAACTGATCCGATCGTTTCATCTCTGAGTGGGCTCTGATTGGCAATCAGCTCCTAATCAAGGGTCTTCCTGAAGCGAAACAGGCTGACCAGGGTAAAGAAGAGGACAAATTGTTGGGCCACATAATCGATCTTAGTCTTGATCACCTCACCTCCAGGGCGACCACTTCACCAAAGTGTTTTGAAAGATCAGTAACTTCGATTGCCTGGTCAGCCATCAGCTATCCTCAATAGTGTGATCAAGCCGTTCTTAGGTTGTCTCTCTTCTGTCGATTGCGGCCGCATCCAGTCGTTCGACACCGGCTCCCTGTTCCTCCCAGAATTGAGGCTCCCAGAGCGCCTCAAGCTCATCCAGTGATTTACCAAGCTGCTCCACCCAGGAGAAGTACTTCTGGTTATGCCAGCGACGACGTACTGATTCACTCCCCTCAAGTTCCATCTCGCGGGAGGGGTCGAGAAAATAACCCAGCGTTCGTCCTGCTCCGCCTCCATCAAGCCGGCCTTTTTGATTATCGAGCCGGTTCAGGACAGAGGGATAACGATCAAAACCATCTGTGGCAACGGTGAAGACAGGTTGGTCTGCGCCAAAGTTATAGTAGCGTGCAGTTCGAATTGCACCCAGAATATTACAGATACCACTGACGCCAAAAGTGCCGACAAGTTGATCGCACTCATCAGCATCCAATCCAAGTTCTGCCTGGAGGTATTCACTCCCGGCCTGTAGCAGACGCAGCCCCTCCAGACACTGCTGGTCGTCGATACAGATCAAAAGATCCATCGCCCGAACATTGTGTATCCAGGTCACATGTTTATCCCCAATCCCTTCGATCGCATGGGCACCATAACCCACATTGAAGAGAGTAGGGCACTGTACCGGTTCAAGCCCAACGGTCTTCAGCTCACTATTTTCCTGTCGAATTCGATCACCCGCAGCAATGGTGCCAGCACTCCCCATCGCAGAGACAAAAGCGGCGATCCTTCCCTTACCTACCCCTTTTTGGGCAAGCTCTGCAGCCAGATCCAGAGCACTATTGCCGGTAACGAAGTGGTGAAAACGGTAGTTGCCAAAATCTTCGAACTGGTTGAGGATCCGGTTGTGGGGGATCTGGCGAAGCTCTGCTACCTTGTCATAGATCTCTTTTACATTCGATTCACTTCCAGGGGTGGCGATAATTTCAGCCCCAAACCCACGAATCATCTCAAAACGCTCTGCGCTCATCTCTTCGGGCAACACCACCAGAGATCGAAATCCAACTCGAGGGCCTACCCAGGCACCGCCGATCCCATAGTTGCCGGTAGAAGGAAAAACAAGGGTTGAACCGTCAACACTCAACTCCCCTGACAACAGCCCTTCTCGAAGACAGGAGAAGGCAGGGCCTACCTTATGGCTGCCTGTTGGGAAGTGGTTGGCGGTCATCACCACGATGGGCGCGGCAACCCCTGTCAGAGCCTGAGGCAGGACAAGGTGCTTCACTCCCCCTCCTCCCGGCTTCCAGGTCATATCAAAGAGATGGATCGGATCAAGCAGATCTGTCGAACCATCGGCCTGAGCTCGAACAGACTCAGGCTGGAGTTGGGGATTTAATAACTCATTAAGTGTTGGCAGTGTTGGAAAAGTCATCAGGTGCATCGGTTGTCGTACTTTGTCGACAAACCGATCTTCTCCCTAGGTGTAGTTAAAAAATATTTCAATCAGTCCATTTTATCGGTTTACTCCAGCTAAGTGTCACCTTCTGTTTCACGCTTTCCGCTTTGCATCTGTTTTCGGGTTGTGCCAAGCAGTCGTTGCCACAATGTCCCTCCAAGATACTTTCCACCTACAACGAAGTAGAGAATGATCAACACGAAGAGCACCAGAGCCGGCATCCCACTTAGCTCAAAACCGCCTTCAGTCAGGTCTCCGGTAATCCATCCTACAATATAGCCCAAGAGAAAAAAACTAGTGATCAGATCAAGGATCGTGGCGATAATAATTCTCCATGTTGAAACTTGCTTCTCTTCATGGGCCATCATCTTCTCCTTCACTCATAGTTTAAGTGGTTGTTTCACCCTCTATTCACCTGCTGGCTTGACGCTCTAATCTTAACTTCCAATAGGAGTGAATGAACAACACCAGGATCACAATTGAACCGCCGACAAGGCTGTTTAGACCCGGATTTTCATTGACTACCCACCAGACCCAGAACGGTCCCAGAATGGCTTCCAGCAGGGTGATCATCGCCACTTCGGGAACCGGCAGATAGCGTGGGGCCTGGGTGAGCATTGTCAGCGCAAGAGGGAGCATCACCGCGCCTCCAACCACCAGCCAGGTAAGCTGAAGCGAGGTAATCGGGGGAAATTGGGCAAAGAGCCATATATACAGCCCGGCAAAAAGGCCGCCAACGGCCATGCCAACCGAGACAGCAGGAATCATGTTGACCTCCTGGTGACCTCTCAGGATAGTGAGGTTTACGGCCAAAAACAGTGCATTGAGAAGGGCTAGGGCATCACCAATCATATTGATCTTGCCCAATCCACCGCTTGCCACCACGATCAGTCCCAGCCCCGCACCGGCGATAGCCCAGCCTGTTTGGGCTGAAATGGCTTCATTCAAAAAGACCCGGGCAAGCAGGGCTGAGAAGAGCGGAATACAGGCAAATGCAATCAGAATATTCGCCGCGCTGGTATAGGCGAAGGCAGAATAGAAAAGCAACGCATTCAATGACTGGAGGAAAACAACAACCAGACCCCACTTTCCAAGACTTTTCAGAGGACCAAGAAAACCAGTGCGAGAGACCAGCACATAGCCCAGGAGCATTATGGTGCCGCCCAGCGTGCCCCGGCTAAAGAGCAGTGTGAGGGTATCGACATCGCTCAAGCGAATTAAGAGTGCATCGGGTGAGAAGATGAGGACACCCCCCAGGCTCAGGAACATCCCTTTCTTATAGGTGGAGCTCACAACCAGTCCATCTTGTTCAAGTAACAATTTCCTCAATTAATGGCATCAAAGTTGTGCAAAAGCCCTTTGGCAACCCCTCAGGAGTTGTTCACACTCATCCTCGGTTATGGCCAGGGAGGGGGCAATTCGGATGACATTCCCAAACAGGCTGCCCTTCCCGATCAGTACGCCCTCTTTCTTGCAGAGTTCCATAAAGCGGGCTGTCTCTGCAGGAGCAATCTCCTTGGTAACGGGATCCTTCACCAGTTCAAGACCAAGCAGAAGCCCCCGGCCACGTATATCACCAATGATGGGGTAATCTTTTTTTAGTTCGGCAAACCCCTGACGAAGAGTATTCCCCATCACATCAGCATTTGAGATCAGCCCCTCCTGATTGATGATGTCGATCACTTCTGCTGCCTGCATTGACTGGTATGGGTCACCACCAAAGGTGTTGAAATGCAGTTTTCCCTTAAGGCTTTGGGCAATATCCTTTCGGGTAATCACCCCCCCCACTGGAGCACCATTGCCGATCCCCTTGGCAAATGAGATGATGTCGGGAACCACACCCGACTCCTCAATAGCAAAAAAATGTTTTCCGGTACGGCCCGCACCGGTCTGAACTTCATCGGAAATATAAAGGCCGCCGTGTTCTTTAACTATCTTGTAGACCTCCTTGTGATAGTCGAGGGGAGGCTCAATAAAACCTCCCACACCGAGTACCGGTTCGACAATCATCGCCGCAATCGTTCCGCTGGTTGTGGTTTGAATTGTCATTCTGACATCGTCAACACATTCAAGGTCACAACTGCCCCTCTCCCTGCCGAAGGGGCATCGATAACAGTATGGAGCCCTGGCATGGGTGACAGCCGCCTGAGGCTGGGAGCGGAATTTCCAATTGGAGTGGCCACAAAGAGAGAGAGGGGTTGAAGTGCCCCCGTGATAGCCGTGTTGGAGGGATACCACCATCGGCTCTTGAGTATCTGCCCGGGCGGTCATGACAGCCATCTCATTGGCCTCACTTCCGGAGTTGGTGATATAGCAGCAGTCGAGATCACCCGGGGCTTCTTCAGCCAGTTTTGCTGCCAGAGTTGGCATCTGTTCGCTAAGGTAGAGGAAGGTGGTGTGCTGGATGGCATCTTCTTCAACCATCTGCTTTAGCTTGGCGGTTATCCGGGGATGGTTGTGCCCTACCGAAAGACAGACTATTCCACCAATAACATCGAGATAGCGGTTTCCCTGTTCATCCCAGACATAGGACCCTTTGGCTCTTACCAATTGGAGAGGCTCACTGTAGTAGGGCACCTTTGTCGGATAGAGATGCTTCTCCCTCAGCTCAAGAATTGTTTTGTTTTCCATTATCTACTCCCTTTTCACCTGTGCTCACTCAACACCCGCTCCTTCGACCCGGTGGCTTTCACTCGCTCCGCATAGGATTGTTGGGGTGCTGGGTCCAGTTGCGATAATCTCCAGTCACTCTCTCACCGGTCCTCTTGTCAACCTCATTCTCCAATTCGCGCATGGTGATGCACCCTTCTACCGGGCAGACACTGAAACAGAGATTGCATCCCACACACTCCTCTTCCTTGATCTCATACCTCTTCTGCCCATTGCCGCTTACTGAGATTGCCTGGTGCGACGTATCCTCACAGGCGATATGACAACGCCCGCACTGAGTACAGAGTGTCTGGTTGATCTCTGCCTTGACGACATAGTTGAGATTGAGATACTGCCAATCAGTCAGTGTGGGCACAGCCCGGCCAATCAACTCATCGACTGAACTCATCCCTTTTGATTCAAGAAAACGGCTCATTCCATCTATCATGTCGTCTACAATCCTGAATCCATGCGTCATCGCCGCAGTGCACACCTGTACATTCGATGCTCCAAGAGCGATAAAATCCACGGCATCACGCCAATTGCTCACACCACCGATCGCTGAAATCGGGAGGCCCTCACACTCACTGTCGCGGGCAATATCTGAGACCATATGAAGGGCTATGGGTTTTACCGCCGGACCACAATAACCGCCATGTGTTCCCTTGCCTCCAATAGTCGGGGAGATGCTCAGGGTTTCAAGATCGACAGACATTACTGAATTAATTGTATTGATCAATGAAACCGCATCGGCGCCTCCCTGTTTAGCGGCTCTGGCGGGCTGTTTGATATCTGAAATATTGGGGGTTAGCTTAACGATGACAGGTAGCGATGAATGTGTTTTACACCACTCGGTCACCATCTGGACATACTCCGGCACCTGTCCTACGGCAGCGCCCATCCCCCTCTCCGACATGCCGTGAGGACAACCAAAATTCAACTCCACTCCATCAGCACCTGTATCCTCTACCCGAAGCAGTATTGCTTTCCATGCCTCCTCATTACAGGGCACCATCAATGAGACGACGAGACCGCGGTCAGGCCAGTCTTTCTTGACCTGGGTGATCTCTTCAAGGTTGAGTTTGAGCGGCCTGTCCGTAATCAATTCAATATTATTGAATCCAATCACATTACGGTCTTTGCCATGCAGTGCGCCATACCTTGGACCACTCACATTGACAATGGGGGCTCCGTCCTCACCCAGTGTTTTCCAGACAACACCGCCCCAACCCGCTTCATAGGCTCGATTGACGTTGTAAGCTTTATCAGTCGGTGGCGCTGAAGCGAGCCAAAAAGGATTTGGAGAACGGATACCAATAAAATCACTCGTTAGATCAATCATCTCTCTTTCCTCAATTAATTGTGTCGGGCAGTCAGGAATTGGTGGATCGATTGAGCTGCGATCTTGCCGTCCTGAACAGCAATTACAGCGAGATCGTCACCTCCAGCGATACAGTCTCCACCCGCCCATACGCCCGGGATACTGGTCTGTCTCTGGTCATCCACAGCAAGCCGCCCCTGCTCCGTATTGAAAATAAGACCATCACTTTCGAAAGAGACAAAGGACTGACCGATGGCCTTGAACACCATATCTGCGGGGAGCTCAAATTCGGTGCCAGCCCCCCCTTCTTCTTCTGCTGTAGTTGAGAACACGATCCCGGTGAGGCGATTATCTTCACATTTCAGCGCTTTGGGTTGAGCCCAGTGCCTTATCTGAACTCCAATAGTCTGAGCAAACTCCTGCTCCTTCAAACTCGCCTTCATCTGCTCCTGACCCCGCCGGTAGACGATCGTAACCTCTTCTGCCCCAAGGAGACGGGCCTGTGAAGCAATATCAATTGCGGTCATACCACCACCTATAACCACAACACGCTGTCCAATGGGTAGCGAAGAGAGATCTTCCGACTGTCTTAATGCCTCAATATATTCGACCGCATTTTCAACCCCGGTGCAGTCTCCATTTTCAATTTCAAGCGTATTGGCTTGGGCGAGTCCCACGCCGATAAAGAGGGCATCATGATTGTTCCTGAGTTCTTCAAACGTGACATCCTGGCCCACCTTGATGCCATATTGCATCTTGATCCCGCCCACAGCGGTGATGTACTCAATCTCCTTTTGGGCAAAATCAGCGGTCATCTTGTAGGCCGCAAGACCGTATTCATTCAGGCCGCCTGGTTTCTCCCTGGCCTCATAGACCGTCACCCCATGACCCAACAAAGCCAGGCGATGAGCACAAGCCAGCCCCGCGGGCCCGGCACCCACTACACCCACTGTCCTTCCACTCTCGCTTACTCGCTTGAAAAATGAGTCGCCCCTGCTGATGGCATCATCAGTGGCATAACGTTGAAGCAGTCCTATGGTCACCGGACGGTCTTCATCGGAATTGCGAACACAGGACTGTTCGCAGAGTGTCTCTACCGGACAGACCCGGGAACAGGTTCCCCCCATGATGTTCTCACTGAGAATCAGGTTGGCGGCACCAGTGGGGTTGTGGCTTGAGATCATGCGAATAAAACCGGGCACATCAATTCCTGTCGGGCAGGCTTCAGTACAGGGCGCATCAAAACAGTAGTAACACCGTTCAGCCTCCACTTGTGCTGAGTGGGCACTAAGAGCCGGATGTTTGTCTGTAAAGTTGTTTTGACACTGCTCTGGAGACAGTCGATGGGCCGCAATTCCAGGTTGACCATTATGTTTAGTAGCAATGGGTTGCATGCTACACCTCCTCCATATTATTAACTCTTGTGTGAACCAACAAAAAACTCTTTACTATTCAATAGCACTCAAATAAGGAACTAAAGAGAAGCCAGAATTTCTGGCTTCTCTTTGCTGTCAGCGGTCTACCGAGAACGGTTTTGTCCGCTCACGCACCTTGCCAATGGCATCAAAGTAGGGCGCAAAGGGTGGGCGATGGATATAGCGCCCTGCCCCACGCTCTACATTGAGTTCACCATCCTTGTAGACCACATTCCCCTGACTGATGGTATGTGACGCTTTTCCCTTTACCGTCATCCCTTCAAAGATGTTGTAATCGACATTCTGGAAGTGGGTTTTTGCCGAAATCGTCTTGGTCCCTTCAGGATCCCAGACCACCAGATCAGCATCTGCACCGGCCAAGACAGAGCCTTTGCGCGGATACATGTTGAATATCTGTGCTGCATTAGTCGATGTCACCCGAACAAACTCGTTCATGGTGAGCTTGCCGGTGTTAACTCCGGCATCCCACAACACCTCCATACGATTTTCCACCCCACCGGTGCCATTTGGTATTTTGCTAAAGTCATCTCTGCCTGCTGCCTTCTGATCAGCACAGAAGCAACAATGATCTGTAGCCGTTGTCTGCAGGTTTCCTGACTGCAGCCCACGCCAGAGCTCTCTCTGGTGATCTTTTGGCCTGAAGGGCGGACTCATTACATGAGCGGCCGCCTTTTCAAAACTCTTATCAAGATAGACAGAGTCATTCACCATAAGATGACCGGCAAGCACCTCGCCAAAGACACGCTGGCCCTCATTACGTGCACGAATCACTGCCTCCAGTGCCTCCTTGGCAGAGACATGAACCAGGTAGACAGGGGTCTTTAGCACCTGAGCGATTCGAATCGCCCTATTGGCCGCCTCTCCTTCGACTTCGGGTGGCCTGGATTGGGGATGGCCTTCCGGACCCGTAATACCCATATCCAGAAGCTTCCGCTGCAATTGCCAAACCAGCTCACCATTTTCGGCATGAACCGTTGGCAGCGCACCCAACTCCCAGGCACGAGTAAAGCTATTAACGAGTATTTCGTCATCAGCCATTATTGCGCCCTTATAGGCCATAAAGTGCTTAAAACTGTTGACCCCAAACTCTTCAACCAATCTCCCCATATCGTGATGGACACTTTCGTCCCACCACGTTACAGCGACATGAAAAGCATAGTCGGAAACTGCTTTTTCACTCCACTCACGCCATTGATGATAGGCTTCCATCAATGACTGCTGCGGAGCTGGAATTACAAAGTCGATGATGCAGGTCGTGCCACCAGCCAGTCCTGCTGCCGTGCCGGTATAGAAATCCTCACTCGCCACAGTCCCCATAAAGGGCAGCTGCATATGGGTGTGAGGATCGATACCGCCTGGCATCACATACTGTCCACCGGCATCCACAACCTCGATGCCATCCGCGGCATCGAGGTCGGGACCGACCTGGGTGATCTTTCCGTCCGTACAGAGGACATCGGCGCGAAAACTCTGTTCCGCCGTTACCACTGTACCGCCTTTAATTAAGACAGACATTTATCTGACCTCCCTAGGTTGTTTACAGGGACTACCTAGAAGGCAGCGTCCCATACTTTATGAGTCCAGGCGCCTGTTGGTGCCTGCGAGATAACCGGGTCTGAACCACCACTCATCAATGTAGCCACTGTGCGCTCATAGTCACCTGCGTCCAGTTTTCCACCATTGGCGGTCAGTTTGTTTATCTCACCCATCATCCTGCGCTGGTGTTTTTCTGTCTGGGCGCCCGTCTCATCATTCTCAAGAACGATATCAGCGGCCGCATCAGAGTTGTTGCGAGCCCAATCCCAGCCCTTCATGGAAGCACGAACAAAGCGAGCCATCTTGTCGACAAATGCGGCGTCAGCAAGATTTTTCTCAAGGACATAGAGGCCGTCTTCAAGTGTTGCAACACCCTGGTCCTCATATTTGAAGGTGACCAACTCGTCAGCGCCAAGCCCGGCGTCGATAATCTGCCAGTATTCGTTGTAGGTCATGGTTGAGACGCACTCCGCCTGTTTCTGAAGAATGGGATCAACATTGAAACCCTGTTTCAAGACGGTGACTCCACCACTGCTGCCGTCAGTAGCAATACCCAGCTTACTCATCCAGCTGAGGAACGGGTACTCATTGCCGTAGAACCAGACACCCAGTGTCTTATTGCTGAAATCAGAAGGTGATTTGATCCCACTGTCTTTTCGACAGGTCAGCATCATTCCAGAACGCTTAAAGGGTTGAGCTATATTTACCAGAGGCAGTCCTTTTTCACGGGATGCCAAGGCAGCGGGCATCCAATCGATGATGACATCAGCGCCACCGCCCGCAATAACCTGAGGGGGTGCTACATCAGGGCCACCGGGTTTCAAAGTGACATCAAGATTTTCAGCCGCATAGAACCCTTTGTCCTTGGCGACAAAATAACCCGCAAACTGAGCCTGGGTAACCCACTTGAGCTGAAGGGTCACCTTGTCCGCAGCACTCGATGCTCCACTTAAAAGAGCCAGCCCCAGTGCAAGAAATACACTACTCATTCTAACTTTCATTTTTCCTACCTCCTTGTTAACAATATCGCCCTGAATTGGGCATTAGCTGTGCGCTTTCCGAACAGAGGAGTGCCAGAATGTCACCCTTCTCTCCAAAACCGCTAACAGTCCGTAAAAGATGGAACCGGCCATCGCCGCTACAGCGATCGATGCCCAGACCATCTCTATATTCATACGCCCCACTTCGGTAGAGATTCGAAATCCCATTCCCACAATCGGCGTTCCAAAAAATTCTGCCACAATTGCCCCTATCAGGGCGAGAGTTGAGTTTATCTTTAATGCATTAAAGATAAACGGCATTGCATTGGGCAGTCTCAACTTAAAGAAACCCTGCCAATAGGTCGCCCCGTAGGAGCGCATCAGGTCAAGCTCCATATTACCGGACTCTGACAGCCCCGCGATGACATTCACCAGCATGGGGAAGAAGGTCATGATCACCACTACTGCCGCTTTTGACTGCCAATCAAACCCGAACCACATCACCATAATGGGCGCAATGCCGACAATGGGGATGGCGCTTACAAGGTTTCCAACCGGGAGCAGGCCGCGCCTTAGAAAAGGAATTTTATCGGCCAGAAGCGCAACCACAAAACCTACCGCGTTGCCTATGATAAAACCTGGAATAACCGCTCGGATAACGGTCTGTCTGAAATCGGCCATCAGCACATCGGTTGAAGAGGCGAAGGCCTCCTGGATAACAGAGGGTGCCGGAAGAAGGACATGGGGTATTCCAAATCCGACGACAAGAAATTCCCACAAAATCAACAGCCAGACACCAAAAAGGCCGGGGATCAAGAGTCGGTTGAGACGATCAGCAACCCTGCTTGTTACTTTCAGCGATGAAAGCCAACTTGTACAACTCCAGACAGAGAGTCCCAGTGAAAATACAAAAACCCAGAAACCCGGAGCAGCACTCCCAATGACCTGCTCACTATGGACAATGTGGGCCCCGACCCACAGTGCAATAGTGAGCGAGATCAGAATGGCCAGTTCCCTGCCCGGCTGAAGATCTCTATTGTTGTTTACCAACAGGGTGGTGATTACCACAAACAGTGGGCCCATCATCCAGCCGGGATGACTCATCCAGGAGACATTCTCTGCAACCGGGAAAAAAAGCGCCGCCAGTGCAACAAAGGAAGACAACAGCCGACTGGAGAGGATAAGCCTTACGAGGTTGGACTTCATTGGGAAAACATCTGGCCACCTCTGAGACGCCGACAGGCCACCTTCTGGAAATAACCAACTGTTGTCACCAGGGTGGCTGAAAGGAGGGCCGCAGAGATGAGAGCTGCCCAGATCAGGTTGGTTTGACCGTAGTAGGAGCCCGAGAGCAGACGAGAACCGAGCCCCCCCTGACCCCCTGTAGGCAGTTCTGCAACAATTGCCCCGACTATACTAAGGGCGATGGCTACTTTCAGGCTGGCAAAGAGGAAGGGAACCGCTGCCGGAAGCCTCAGTTTCCAGAAGATCTGCGCTTTGCTGGCATGATAGGTTCGCATCAGGTCAAGATGCATCGGATCAGGTGAACGAAGCCCTTTAACCATGCCGACAGTGATCGGAAAGAAACACAGATACATTGAGATGAGTGATTTAGGGAGCAGACCCGTAATCCCCATGGCACCCAAAACCACAACCACCATAGGCGCCAAGGCAAGAATGGGTATTGTCTGAGAAGCGATAATCCAGGGCATCAAGCTTCTATCCAGAGTAATGACATAGACGATTCCAACCGCCAGGGATACGCCAATAAATGTCCCCAGCAGAAAGCCGAGAAGGGTAGAAGAGAGGGTGACCCCAGCATGGTAGACCAGACTCCGCTTCGACGTGATTTTCTTGTCGAGGATGGTTTTCTTTAGCTCCAGAGCAATCTGGTGAGGAGCCGGCAGAACGGCTCGCTCCATACTCCAGCTATCTTGAGCGAGCTGGCTAAAACTCCAGTCAACGCCACGCTTTTGATAGCGATCAATGAGTTGTGGGCTATTCAAGTAGATGGCGCCCAGGTACCACGAGACGATAATAGCAAACACAATGGTCACTACAGGGAGCACATTGCTCTTATAGAGAAGCGATGGCGCTCTAGTCGTCATCATAACTGTGTCCTGCCTTGAGCCCTTCACGAACCTGGTGTGCTATCTCAAGAAATTCGGGGGATTCCCGAATATCGAGTGTTCTGTCCAGAGGTAAATGGCTATCAATAACATCGATAATCTTCCCCGGCCGGGGTGACATCACCACAATGCGCGTAGAGAGAAAAACGGCCTCAGGAATGGAGTGAGTTACAAATACCACTGTTTTACCCGTCTTCTCCCAGAGCCCCAGCAGCTGTTCATTCAGGTGGTCTCGAGTAATCTCATCGAGGGCTCCAAAGGGTTCATCCATATAGAGGAGTTGCGGCTCAACACTGAGTGCCCGAGCAATCGATACCCGCTGCTGCATTCCCCCGGAGAGCTGCCATGGGTATTTGTTTTCGAACCCGGTGAGATTCACCAGGTCAAGATACTGGCTGGCCAACTCATTCTGTTGTTCCTTTGAATAACCCAGAACCTCAAGTGGCAACACTACATTCTTTTTAACTGTCCTCCAGGGGTAGAGCGCAGGCGCCTGAAAGACATAACCATAGGCATTCTGCTGTCGTGCCTGATCGGGGGACATGCCATTGACTGTGATCCCTCCACTGGAATGCTTCTCCAGATCGGCGAGTACCCTGAGCAGGGTTGTTTTCCCACATCCTGAGGGACCTATCAGGGAGACAAATTCACCACTTTTTATAGAGAGATCGATATCTGAAAGCGCATGAATGGGCCCATCACTGGTTTCAAAAATCAACGACAGCTTATTGATATCCACTACGACATCAGACTGTTCCGTCTCTAGATCCATCTATTCTCCCGTTCAATGGATTGGTATGAAGTGTAACTTTCCATCACTTTGATGATGAATCGCTGAGCTCTACTTAGTGATCTGGACTGCCTTAAGACTAATTCAGATCTAACAGTGAACCGTAGGTCTCTGGTCGGCGATCTCTGAAGAACTGCCAGGTATCACGAATCTCCCTGACCATATCCATATCCATCTCATGGATCAGCATCTCATCTTTATCCGGGCTTGCCTGAGCTTCAATCTGACCCCGTGGATTAACAAAGTAGCTGGAGCCGTAGAACTCACCAATACTCCAGGGCTCTTCCCTGCCAACTCGGTTGATTGCCGCGATATAGACACCATTGGCTGCTGCCGATGCGGGTTGCTCAAGCTCCCAGAGGTATTGAGAGAGACCGGCAACAGTAGCGGATGGATTGTAGATAACCTCAGCACCATTAAGAGCCAGGGCTCGCCACCCCTCCGGGAAGTGGCGATCATAACAGATATAGACCCCTATTTTTCCATAAGCGGTTGTAAAGACGGGCCACATAGAAGCTCCTGGCTTAAAGAAAAATTTCTCCCAAAAGCCGGCAACATGGGGGATATGTGTTTTACGGTACTTACCAAGGAAACTACCGTCTGCATCGATTACTGCAGCAGTGTTGTAATAGACACCGGGCATGGCCTCCTCATAGAGGGGGGCAATAATGACCATGTTGTATCGCTTGGCATACTCCTGCATGAGACGTGTAGTATGACCGTCCGGAATGGATTCAGCAGCGGCATACCAACGGTTGTCCTGACTTGGACAAAAATAGGGCTGGGTAAAAACCTCCTGAAAGCAGAGGATTTGAACACCCTCTGAGCCTGCCTGGTCAATCATCGGTATGTGAGCTTCAAGCATCTTGTCCCTGATCTCATCAGGCTCCATGGTGGTATCGCCCTTGAGAGCCATCTGGATGATGGCTGATTTGATCTTGCTCATACGCTATCTCCTCTTCCTTTGTATTCTGTTATTGTACTATGGGTGAAGTATTCCCTTTGGTATAAGTAATTACATCTCTCCACTTTATGTTGTATTGATAAGTGTAGTCAGTTCTTTACCATCTGGTCAATTCATTCATGGGGTTCCCGCTCTCTCCGGGCGTGGAAGTTAATTTGTGTTTTTTGGAGATTAATCCAATCCTCACTCATCGGTTAACTCAGCTTGAATCCACGGATCAATACATCAACTACACTTGAGGTTATCTTGTCGTAGACCTCCGTTTCATAATCATCAACACCAAGTACGGCTTCAATCTGAGCCTGGAAATCAGCATAGGTCTGGGTCACTGCCCAAATCATGAAAAAGAGGTGAGCAGGTTCAATATCAACCATCCGACCCTCTGCCTGCCAGGCGGCAAAAACCTCACCTTTCTCAGCAACCCAGGACCTTAGATCATTCCTCAGGTAATCACCGATAATAGGCGCTCCGGAAATAACCTCCATGGCAAAAATCCGGGATGCCTCAGGATAGGCCCTGGAGAGCTCGAGTTTCTTGGTGACATACTCAGTGATTACCTCAACCGGCTCCAAAGAGGGTGAAACATCATCGATAGCACTTAGCCAGAGCGAGAGGACCTCTTCCATCACCACACGATAGAGGTTTTGTTTGCTATTGAAATAGTAGAGAACGTTTGCCTTTGGAAGCCCTGCTTTGAGCGCTATTTCATCAACCCTTGCCCCATCATAACCTTTACGCGAAAAAACAGTTGCAGCCGCTTTTATGATGCTGACACGGTTTTTATCGCCCACCCTGCTCTTGCGGCGCTTTTTCTTGGTTCCTGATGAGTCGTTCTCATTGGATGATGTCGCCATGGTATTTTGTTTCTTCTTCCCCCGACAAAAAAGACGGTTTGAATATCAGAACCCGATGGTCGCTGATTCAATCCATTCTCGGCCCACCATAAATTCAATCGGTTGGCTTGTTGCCAAAAAGGCACTTTTCAATACCGCTGGAGTTGACGATACTGATAGCGATCTATTTTTGTCAACCATGGGGGTTTAGATTGCAACCCGGATACGTGGGTTTGATGATAAGGTTAGGTTCTGTTTTTTTGGATTATATTGCCTCCAGGTCTACAGCCCCATTGGGGCGCTGACCTGACTGCTCGGTACTTTGAATTGGAGAAAAACTGATGACTGCCTGGAAGTCCTGGCTTGAACAGCACTTTGTTCAACTGGCCGAGTTAATCATGAGAAACCCAAAGCGCTTCATGCTGATCTTTGTCCTGATTCTGATCAGTTTCGGTCAGTTTATGCGAAATATTGAATTTGATTCGGAACTGGAAAACTTTATCGACCCCGATACCGAAGTCCGTCAGATCTATAGCCGGGTCAAAGAGGTGTTTGGCCGCAACGACACTGTGATGCTGGCGGCTCAGGGCAATGTTCTCTCCACTGAGTTTTTAACTTCGTTCAGTGAATTGCACCAACGCATCGAAACGGAGCTTCCCTATATTGACGACGTAACCTCCATAAGCAATGCGCCTTATCAAATGGGTACGGAAGAGAGCCTGACCGTTGAGGATCTGTTGGATGTCATCCCAACGGACGAAGCGGGAATCAACCGCCTTGCTCAACGCATCGACAAAAGCACATTGGCCAGTTCGGTTCTAGTGAATGAGAATCGCTCCATGGCGCTGATCATGATTGAGCTGTCGGTCTATAACTATGAAGCGTTAAGCACCAATGCCGATCCGTTCGGGGCGACCGATTTCGAAGACGCCTTCTCAGACGATGCGTTTTCCGATACAGACTTGTCTTCGACAGCAACTGCCTCTGACGCTGTCGATGTGCCCCTCGTGACGCAATTCGACACCATCGAGATGATGGGTCAGCTTCAAAAAATGATGGACGACTATCCGCAACTCGATTTAGTGGTTGCCGGAATGCCCGCATTGAACATCTCTCTGGTCGAAACCATGCAAAGCGAGATGTTGTTTTTTATTCGTCTGACGGTGGGGCTGATTATTATTGCTCTGATCCTCTTTTTCAGACAGCTCAATGGGGTAGTTTCCCCTATGCTGGCGGTACTGTCAGCGTTGTTAATCACCATGTCTACCCTGGTGGCATTCGGCGGCAAAATTTCCATTGTCCTGGTCATTCTGCCGTCGTTCCTGCTGGCCATTACCATTGGTGATGCGGTGCATTTGCTCACCCACTTCTACCGACGAGTGCAAGTGGGTGAAAGCCGTTTCAATGCCATGCGATATGCTATTGAACGCACATCCATCCCAATGTTGCTGACCTCGCTCACGACTGCTGCCGGTTTGATGTCTTTGGTTATTGCGGAAATTATCCCTGTCCGCCATCTCGGCATGCTGGCCGGCTACGGCGTCATCCTGGCGTTCTTCCTCACTGTCACACTGATTCCGGCTCTGGTCACGCTGCTACCGATGCGCAAGGTACACCCTGACAGTTCGCAAAATAAAGTTTCACAGCTCGTTAAAAGACTGGGTGAACTGTCGTGGCGACACAGTGGCAGAGTCAGCCTGATCTGGCTGGTCGGCTTCATCCTGGCACTGACACAAATCGTCAGGCTGGAATTTTCCCATAATCCCTTGAACTGGATGCCCAAGGGCCTGGAGATCGTTAAATCGACCCGACTGATTGACCGCGAACTCAGCGGAACGATGACCACCGATATCGTATTCCGCACAGATTCTGAAAACGGTGTTAAAGACCTGGGATTCCTGCGCGCACTCGATGCCTGGCAGCAGGAACTTGATGGTTATAAACGTGGCATTGTCGAAGTCAAAGGCACCAGCTCTATTGTCGACTTAATCAAAGAATCGAACCGCGCACTGCAAGGCGGTGGTGAAGAACACTATGGCTTGCCGGACAGTCAGTCGCTGGTCAATGAAGAGATCTTCCTGTTTGAGAACAGCGCCAGGGATCAACTCTACCGACTCGTGAATCCGGATTTCACCCAAACCAAACTGACGCTGGTCTTACCCTATAACGATTTAATGCATTATGAAGCGTTTATTCTCAGCCTGCAGGACCAGGGCAATGAACATTTCGACGGTATTGCTACGGTCGAAGTCACCGGTTTGATTGCCCTGATGGCCGGCACCATAAGTAAGTTGATCACGACCACTTTGACATCTTATATCCTTGCGGCGGGTGTTATCGCGCTGATGATGATGGCTCTGCTCAGCTCAGTCCGGCTGGGGCTACTGGTGATGATTCCCAACATTGCGCCGATCACCATTACCATGGGGCTGATGTACCCGTTCGGTATTGAACTGGACTTGCTGACCATTTTAGTCGCCACCATTGCAATCGGCGTCGCGGTAGATAATACCGTCCATTTTACGCACCATTTCAGACACGGCCTTGATCAGGGACATGGTGTCCACGAGGCGATACAGGATGCCTTTTTGGGTGCTGGTCAAGCGCTGTTTACCACCAGCATTGTGCTCACCTCTGGTTTCTATGTGTTTTTGTTCAGTGATGTTCACAGCATATTCAATCTCGGATTCCTGACCGGGTCCGCCTTCTTGCTGGCGATGATATCCAATTTCACACTGACGCCGTTTTTGTTGCGCTGGTATTACCGCAATCACAAACCAGCGACCGAATCACAGCCTGTTTAGGGGAGAGAAAGGTATGAAACAGTTATTCATTGCCGCCATCGCTTCGCTGGCACTGCCTGCCCTGGCGATGACCGCTGAAGAGATCATGCAACACGTCGATCAGGTTCCTGAACCTGAATCAGTGAAATCCAGTATGTCTATGGTATTGGTCGACAACAAAGGCAAAAAACGGGTGCGTACCATGCAAAGTCTCCGCGCAGAGATCGATGGCACCAGCAAATCACTGATGTTTTTCCTTGAACCCAATGATGTCAAAGGCACCGGTTTTTTAATGTTCGACTATGAGGCTGCGGAACAAGACGACGACCAGTGGATGTTTTTACCCAGCCTGAAAAAAGCAAAGCGTATCGCCAGTGGTGATAAAACCGGCTCGTTCATGGGCAGTGACTTTTCTTACGCTGATATGTCTAAACGCAACCTTGAAGAGTGGACGTTCAAAATTCTCAAAGAAGGCAGCGTCAATGGCACCGATGTTTGGGTTATTGAATCTGTTCCGGCTAATCAAGATGTGATTGAAAAAACCGGCTATGTGCGTTCGATCGCGTTCGTGCGTAAAGATAATTTTCACGTTGTTCGCGGCATCAATTACCTGAAGAAAAAGGGCGAAGTGAAACTAATGAACATCGCCAAGCATACGGAAATTGGTGGATACTGGATAGGGACGGAAACACAAATGATCACTCAGAAATACGGTAAAACCGTTCATCGTACGTTGATGAAAATTGATGTTCAGGATGTCGATTTTGATGCCGATGCTGCGCAGTTTACGTTGAATCGTTTGGAGCAAGGGCTTTAAGAAATCGTTAAACGTCAAGAAAAATGTAAAACCTTTACCGATCGTGTTTTACGATACATCTGGCGTTTGTTTTTACTTCCCACGGTTTACATTTTTTGGCAACAGATGATGAAAATATTCACACTTTCATTGCTAACCCTCACCATCGCCAGCAGTGCGCTCGCCGATGAACTTGACGACATGTTCAGCGATGATGCCTTCGCCGACATCGATATTGAACAGGCCCCTATCAATGATTCACCACTGTCACTGACCCATCAATTATCATTTCAAGGCATCGTGAATATAAACAGCGACAAAGCCAATGCCGTTGAAGAGTTGTATTCCGGTGTGACCCGCTTAAGTGCCGGGTACCGACCCACCGTGACCTATAAGCCAACCGCGTCGCTGTCATTTACCGCTGATGTTGAATTCATCACTGACGGTATTTTTTGGCTGCGACAAGGTGATGCATGGAGCGATAAAGATATTGACGCTCGCCAATACCAAATGAATATCAAACAACTGACGGCTCAAGTTCGTGCGGACCAATGGCAGGCCAGTACCGGCTTTCAAACCGTAACGCTTGGGCTCACCGATGCGCTGTCGGTTGCCAACGTACTGTATGCACAAGATCTATCCGTACCCGGCACTAAAGATATGGATGACACCTTGATTCCAGCCTGGACCTCTCTGGTCTCAGGATCACTCGGACCGGTTCGCATCAAAATGGGCGCCGTACACACCCATGAAATCAACCTTATGCCGGTCGCGGGCAGTGATTTTGATACCGGTATGGCCGCCACACTGGATGCTGCAGGCCTCAAACTTGAAGGCGAAGAACTGGCACTGGAGAACATGAGTTGGTTTGCTTCACTGTCCGGCGTAGTGGGCCCGCTCGACTGGCAGATCAATGGCGTTTCACAGTTGGTGCACACCCCGTCTGTGGAAGTCGGCATAGTCAGCATGGGGCCGCCACCGGTGATTATGCCCGTTGCCTTGCATTATCCTCGGGTGAATATCGGCAGCCTCTCCCTGAGTTACGTTACCGGGCCATTGCTGTGGAAACTTGAAGGCGCTTACACCGAGGGACTTATGGCACAGGTCAGCAACGGCATGATGCCCGGCGAACTGATGAGTTATCAAAAAGCCAATGCTACGGTTGGCTTTGACTTTAACCACAGCACACTGGGCCGATTAATTGCAGAAATTCAGTTCGGCCAGATTCTGGATTACGACCGCTATAACTTTCTTGATACCGATGAAACCACTGCGCAGTGGGCGCTGATGTATAACCAGACGTTCCTGCGTGACCGCCTGATCATTTCCGGACAACTGATTGGCTTTGATGTGAACCTTGATGGCGGCCGCATGCAGGGGCTCGGTTTGGAATACGAACTCAGCGACCAGCTGACGGCTCGATTACGTCTACTCGATTATGTCGGTGGTGATTTTCAAATGCTGGCCGGTGCAGATGACCGGGATCGGGTGATTATTGGGTTGGATTACAGCTTCTAGGTAGACACCCTGCATCCTGCTTGGGCAATCGCTGATGCACGAGGTGAGCACATTCGATGAACGGGGACGTGCAGTCAAACCGGTGTCAGAGACCTCGCATCCATTCCGGCTTAAGTTGTTCCTCACCTCCTGAGGCTAAAACAGTGTCGATAATGTTGAGAACCTGCTCTTTATCACCAGGAAGATCAGAACGAATGGGCAGGTAGTTGCTCGCATGATTTGAAGAAAAACGACAATTAGAAAAATTGCTCTTAGCAACAATAGTGCGCAGCTCTTTCAGGAGCTGGCGTTTTTGAGGAAGTTCAAATTCACCGCTTTGCTGGAGCTCAGACAGTGGGGCCTCAGGGATGACTGTCAGTGTCAGTGCGCCCACATAGGGGGGATCCATCTCGGTCAACAAAGAGGCTGTGTTGACGGCATGCTCGTTTGATCTTTTGACCCCCCCTACCCCGAGAAGAACAATGACAGAGTGCATTATTCCCGCTTCCTTCAGACGTGTTGCGGCCTCGATACATTCATCTCTTGTCCCCCCTTTTTGTATTGATACCAAAGTCTCGTCATCGCCGGATTCAACGCCATGATAGACAATCCCCAATCCCGCCTCTTTCAACTGAATGAGCTGATCAACCGTCTTATTCAGAACCCCCCGAGTATCCCCATAGATGCCTACGCGTTCGATCCAGGGAAGCGTCCGGCGAATGGCAACAAGAACAGGGAGCAGACGACGGCTTGAAAGCACCAAAGCATCTCCGTCACAGAGGAAAAGTCGTCGTTGGAGCGGGCCAAACCTGGCGTGATCAAGCAGTTCTTGCTCTATCTCATCCAATGATTTAACCCGGAACTGCTTGCCGCGATACATTCCACAGTAGGTGCATTTGTTGTGGCTGCAGCCCTCTGTAATCTGGATGAGAATACTCTCAGCTTCAGAGGGAGGCCTGTAGACTTGTCCGACAAGAGTCATTGAATCAATTTCATAAGCCAGGTCTTGAAAACATTCAGGATTGAAGCTGGAGATATCTTGCAATCCCATCCAGTAGCATTTGCACTGATATTATAATCAACACCATTCCCATCAGACGCTCAATGGCAATTAGGCCTCGAGTTCCCAATAACCTAAAGAGATGATTCGACAGCAGCAGGATCGAAGCGGTTGCCAGCCAGGCCAGCGTTACCGCCAGAAAGAGATCTATCCACTTGGCTTCCATATTGTTTCGCAGAAGCATCAACATGGCGAGACTTGAGGGACCCGCTATCATCGGGATGGCAAGAGGAACAACAAGAGGCTCACCCTCAGGCGTTTTGCCCATAACGTTTTCGCCACTTGGAAAGATCATCCTAAGTGCGATCAGAAACAACACCAATCCACCGCCAATACGTATTGCCTCCTGGCTGAGGTTCAGAAACTTGAGGATATAGGGCCCAACAAAGAGGAAGAGCAGCAACACCAGAAACGCAATTACCAGCTCACGCCTGAGGACATGACCTCGCCTGACCTCAGGTACGTTTCCAAGGACACTCAGAAATACAGGAATGTTTCCAAGAGGATCCATAATCAAAAAGAGCATGATTGCTGCTGTCAGAACGTCCAATGTTTCATCTCCCGCCCGATCCGTTCACTCTTTGAATAGGGAAAAGACCCACCGACTGCGGGTCGGTTTTGCCTTTGTTGATTTGTTGTTGATGCCATTTATATAGTGTTCCTTATAGTCAGCAACAACAGTATAGTTATATTACTGGCAATGGATAAATTTAATTTCATTAGATTCATCAAAGAGGCTATCAACAACATCTTCCCCACTCCAGTGAGCTTACAACTCATTCAAAGCTGAGGGTAGCGACAAACAACAATCACCATAGATTAGGCTAACAGACAATGCTGAAGAGAGAACATCAAAATCCACTCATTCAAACCCCCTCACGAGGCTTCCCAAAAGCCATTGCTGTAATTGGTGCCGGCACTATTGGCCCCGATATCAGCTACTACCTGATCAGTACAATCCCGGGGCTATCGCTTACCCTCGTCGACCTCAGTGAAGAGTCACTGGAACGAGCAAAAGAGAGGATATCGGGTTATGTCAAAAAAGGGCTTAAACGAAAAAAACTGACCCAGAACCAGGCAGAGCGCGTCTCTCATAATATCACCTATACGCTTGATTATGAATCAATCTCAGGGTGTGACTGGGTGCTTGAAGCCGCCACTGAGAATGTCGATCTCAAACGAAAAATATTCAAACAGGTGGAATCCATTGTCTCTCCACAAACATTGATCACCTCAAACACAAGCTCACTCCCGGCCTCTCTTATTTTCGCTGATCTGCAATATAAACAACGCTCTGCAATCACCCACTTCTTTGCCCCTGCCTTCAGCAACCCTGCAGTCGAAGTCGTTGGCTGGGAGGGGGGAGACGATACCCTAGTTGATCAACTTCGCTGGGTTTTCAGTGCGACCGGAAAAGTTCCTTTAGTGGCCGCAGACGTGCTCTGTTTTATGCTTGATCGGATCTTTGATAACTGGTGCAACGAAGCCGGGTACCTGCTCGACCAAGGGGTTACTGCCCAGGAGGTTGACAGTGTTGCTTCTGAGTTTGTCTTTGCCGGCCCTTTTTGTGTGCTTAATATTGCCAATGGAAACCCCATTATTATTGAGACCAACACCTTTCAGGCCCAAGAGGAGGGTAACCACTACCTCCCCGCCCCCATCTTCAGCTCGGTCTCAAAGTGGAATACGCTCTTGCCGGGGGAAACCATTGATGTTGACGACAGCAAGAGAGATCTGATCCGTGACCGCCTCCTTGGGGTCCTCTTCTCTCAGACCGTCGATATTATTGATAATGAGATCGCATCGTCAAATGATCTTGAACTCGGATGTCGTATAGCACTGGGCTTCAGGAAAGGACCTTTTGAGCTGATGCAGGACATGGGTACAACAGAAGTAGATCGAATTCTAACTGTCTTTTCTGTCGATCGGCCCGGGATGCCGGTTCCGAAAAAGTCGATCAATGATTATCTCAACTTCTATCGTCATATTCTTGTTGATGATCTCAAAGGCTGCAAAATCATCACCATACGTCGTCCTGATGCACTCAACGCTCTTCACGACCAGATGAATGATGAGATTCTTTCTGTAATAGAACGATTTGAAAATGATCCTGATGTCAGAGGATTTATCCTGACCGGCTATGGCACCCGAGCATTCTGTGCCGGGGCTGATATTGGGCGATTTCCATTAATGCTGGGCAACTCTGATGAGGCGGCACAATACTCAAGAGAGTGTTCCCGACTCCTGCGTCATATCGATGGAATGTCAAAGCCTGTCGTTGCCGCCATCAACGGCCTGGCACTGGGCGGGGGTTTTGAGCTGGCGATGAGATGCCATAGCCTGATCGCTCTTAAAGAGGCCTGGTTCCAGCTGCCTGAAATTACCCTGGGTATAGTTCCCGGAATCGGGGCGATGGTGGTCCCCTATCGAAAATGGCCCCATGCCGCCGACTTCTTTCATGGAATGGTTAGAAATGCTCAAAAAATGAGCTCAGAAGAGGCATTAAAAATTGGTGTTCTTGATGGCATTGCCGACAGCTACCATGAACTGATTGAGGCTTCGATTGATCGGGTTACCACTCTCTCATCTGAAATGAAGGCCATTAGCAATCAACCCGTTGAGATCGGTGAAATGCCTCCGATAAAACCACAATCAGCCTCTGGTGACCTCCTTAGCAAAGAGGTGATAGCGATTATGGAGAGTGCGATTGCCGATGCGGCACAGAAAACAACCCTTGAAGAGGCCCTTGAGGTCGGTTACATCGCCTTTGGCGCCAGTGCATGTACAGCCGCCGCCAGGGAAGGCATCAGTGCATTTCAGGAGCGGCGCCGGCCTGATTACTCCCTAACGGGCTGACTTTTTGCTGCCTGAACGGAACGTCAGAGGGAAGTTGTCTATAATGGAGGAGGGTCGCCTGATGCCTTGCATGATCTGGTCAGGGTCTGTGTGCTCTTAAGCTTCACAACTTATCTGGTACTGCTTAAACCCTAAATAGAGCAAAACATTTCTACCCCAAGACGAATGATAAAAGAGCCTCCTCAAGATCAAGACGCATCACCCTCTGGGGTTGAAGGCGACAGTGACCATTCAGCTATCGGTGATCTCCTCTCCCGATTAACCGTTGGAGACCCGATCGCTCTCGCCCACTGCCTTACCCTTGTTGAGAAAGGGAGCGCCCCTGCTGCTCTGATCAGTGCATTAGAACCTTCTCTTGTCAATGAATCGAAAGTAATCGGCATTACCGGAACGCCGGGTGTAGGCAAATCAACCTTGACAGGGAGGCTCATCAGCGAATTTCGTTCTCACGATCTGTCGGTTGGGGTTATTGCCGTTGACCCCAGCAGCCCTCTACGGGGAGGAGCTGTTCTTGGCGATCGGATCAGAATGACAGAACATGATGGTGACTCAGGTGTCTTTATCCGTTCACTCGCATCCAGAGGCCTGCTGGGCGGGCTTGCTCCTACCATCAGTTCATATATCAAGCTGATGAAAGCTTCAGGTCGGGAGATCATCATTATCGAGACCGTGGGGATTGGGCAATCGGAAATTGAGGTGTGCAAAGTGGCCGATACCACCGCCCTGATCAGTGCACCGGGAATGGGCGATGACCTGCAGACCCTAAAGGGTGGAATTCTTGAAGTGGCTGACATCCTGGTACTTAATAAATCAGATCTCCCTACCGCATCCGTTGCCTTCAATCAGCTCTCGTCAATCTCAAAAAGAGAGGGTCAACACAAGCGGGAGCTGCCCATCTTGATGACTCAGGCGACAACAGGACAGGGGGTGGCCGGGCTGGCAGAAGCGCTTCTCAACCGCTCAAGCCGCTCCAAATCCATCCTTGAACCCCCTTCCAGCGACCAGGGCAGGGTTAAACAAGCGCTCTCCCTGCTGCTCTTTGAACGTGTTCAGCGGCTCACTCCTGCAAAAGCCAGGGAGCTCCTTGAGCTGTTACAATCAGAGGAGGCTGGACTCAGCAATATACTCAGGATGTTATTAAAGACCAAGCGAGACCAGTGACAAAAAAGGCGGCACATTGCAGTGCCGCCTCAATCTCGATTCAGCTTGTCTAATTAAGCTGCTGCAACATCAGGAAGTTCAGACAAGGCCTTATCCAGTGCCTCCTGGTCGTAGTTCTCATCTGCAAGAGTTCCAGCAAAATAATCGGTGTAGGCCGCCATATCAAAGTGCCCATGACCGGAGAGGTTGAACAGTATCGTCTCGCTCTTGCCCTCCTCTTTGCATCGAAGCGCCTCATCAATCGCTGTTCGAACAGCGTGGGTGCTCTCAGGTGCCGGAACAATGCCTTCAGCCCTGGCAAACTGAACCCCAGCTTCAAAACAGGGGTTCTGGTGGACCGCTGTGGCCTCAATCAGGCCAAGCTCCTTCACATGGCTCACCAGAGGTGCCATACCGTGATATCGGAGTCCACCCGCATGGAGGGCAGGAGGGATAAAGCTATTGCCCAGTGTATGCATTCTAACCAGCGGCGTGAGGTGGACCGTATCACCGAAGTCATAGGCGTAGGTACCACGAGTCAATGAAGGACAGGCGGATGGTTCAACTGCAATAATCCGCGTGTTCTTGCCTTCACGCAGGTTCTGTCCGAGGAAGGGGAAAGCGACTCCGGCAAAGTTACTGCCGCCACCGGCACAACCGATGACAATATCCGGATAGTCATCAGCCATATCAAACTGTGCGATCGCCTCTTGGCCGATGACAGTCTGATGGAGTAGAACGTGACTCAACACACTCCCCAGGGCGTATTTGGTGTCATCATTGGTTGCCGCAACCTCAACAGCCTCAGAGATGGCAATACCCAGGCTCCCGGGAGAGTTGGGATCTTCTGCAAGAATTTTTCTTCCGGATTCAGTCAGATTACTGGGGCTTGCAACACAGCTTGCCCCATACGTTTCCATCAGCGCACGTCGATAGGGTTTTTGATTGAAACTCACCTTCACCATAAAGACCGAGACATCGATATCAAAAAATGTGCCGGCAAGGGCCATGGATGAACCCCACTGTCCTGCGCCGGTTTCAGTAGCGATCTTCTTGACCCCTTCCTGTTGGTTAAAGAATGCCTGAGCGATCGCAGTATTGGGTTTATGGCTGCCTGCCGGGCTGACCCCTTCATATTTATAGTAGATCTTGGCTGGTGTATCGAGGGCTTTTTCCAAACGCCTGGCACGGAAGAGAGGAGAAGGCCTCCAGAGGCGATAGACATCTCTGACAGGATCAGGAATCTCAATCTCACGTTCAGCGCTCACTTCCTGAAGAATAAGGCCCATAGGGAAAAGGGGGGCAAGATCATCAGGCCCTATAGGCTGCCCGGTGCCGGGATGCAGTGGGGGAGCGAGAGGTTCAGGCAGATCGGCAGCAATGTTGTACCACGACTTGGGAATGTGCTCTTCGTCGAGCAGGTACTTCACTGAGTCATCATTGCTTTGTGGTTTTGATTTAAAAAACATCTTAATCCTCCTTTAAAGGTCATACATTGGTGTTTTATTCCAGGATAAGTTGGTATCAGCTTTTATATTTCCCAGATCTCTTATACCGGTAGTTGCCCTACTCTGACAATACCTGAATAACTTTAGTGTTTATTGACAAGCCGCCAACGCGCCTAGAAAGACCTTAAACAATAGAGCGTGCCGTTTGATCACCCTGACCCCCCTGTGCACGTTGTCTCTTGATGCCGGCGTCTGTCCCACACCCCTGACGAAAAAGAGTAATGTTCTGCTCTTGCAGAGCGGGTCGGGTTATCTCCTCGATGGCTTTTTCAATAGCATGGGAGGTCAGAGGAAATCCTTCAAGCGTTGTTGCTTTTCCAAGGACAAACAGATGGCGATGAAGTGGATTCACCTCTTCAAGTTGATCTTCAATCAGAATCACCCGGGCGATCTGCTCCTCCAGAAACGCCAATAGTTCAGGTGTATCAGGGTAGGTACTGGCTTCAGAGCTGACTGAGAATGGCAGAATTCTCGTGTTGTCGATAACAGCGTATGAGAGAGAGTGAAGATAGGAGAGATGACGCTGAGCCTCCAGGAACTCAAGCCCAATCAGATAGTCAGCCTCACCCTGATCGACAAAGCCAAAAGTATTTTCTCCAAAAGTAACGCCGGCATTGACTGATCCACCTCTCTGGGAGAGACCATGCACCTCACTGGTCGACACCCTAATACCCGATCGCGTTGCAGCACTCACCAGCAAGTCAACCAGGTAGATGACGCCCTGCCCCCCGACTCCGGTTACCATTACTTTTATATCCCGGCTCATTGTCTTGGCTCGATTTTCAGGAGAGGGCGACAGGGCTGATATCAGCTGTCGCTTCTGCCCATTTGATGGCGTTGTTAGGACAAACATCAATACAGAAACCACAAGCCGTACAGGTTCCCTGATCAATCTGCACCTTCCCATTAACCTTGACCAGTGAAGGACACCCAAAGTTATCAATACAGTGGTTGCAGCGTTCACAGGGTTGATAGAGATCAAACCTTGAAATATCACCGCTCCACTGGTCAGGGCTTTGCTCCTCCCACTTCAAAGCATGGGTTGAATCCATTCCATGAGATTGTCTGCTGTTCAGGGCCTGAAGAGGCTCATCGGCTTCATATTCATACTGGTAACCCTGTAATGCCCTCCTAACCCCAATCGCTGCCTTCTTTCCACTGCCTATTGCACCGATCAGGCTCATATGGTTTCCTGAGGCGATATCACCGGCAACAAAGAGGGCGCCCGCTCTATTGCCGGAGGGGTGATCATATGAGAGCTCACTTGACGGATCTCCTGGAAGGCGGCCCTCCTTGTCGACGGTAATGCCGTGATTCCCGGTGAGTGAATCCGGATCACCACTCTGGCCGATAGCGGTTATAAGGTAGTGGCCATTGAGTGTGGTGATTGTCTTCCCGGTCAAAGTGTTCTTCAGGGTGAGAGAAAAATTCTGGTCATCCCCAGCTTCAATATTATTGACTTCACTCTCTGTAATCAGCTCAACTCCCTCTTCCAGTGCTTCAGCGATCTCTTGATCAAATGCCGGCATTGCCTCCCTGCTCTCCAGACAGGAGAGAATCACCCTGTTGTTTTGATCAATTCTTTTGGCCGTCCTGGCGGCATCAATTGCACTGTTGCCGCCGCCAATGATGATGAGCGTTGAACCAGCCCTCAGATCAATCAGCCCCAGGTTATACTGCCTGAGAAAGTCAACAGCACTGTATTTGTGATGCCGGGGAAGCGCCTTCTCAACCTGATCCAACAACAGCGATCTGCCCAGGCCGATTGCCAGGATTACCGCACCATAATCAGCTAACAGGCCATCAAGGGTGATCTCACTTCCCAGGGCATGGCCAAAGTTAAAAGTCACCCCATGGGTCGCGAGAAACTGGATCTCAGTTTCATAACCCCCTTTGTCCATCCTGAAATCGGGGATCGCAAATTTCAACAGTCCCCCGGCGGATTGCTCTTTCTCATAGAGGGTGACTGAAAACCCCTGAAGCAGAAGATCGTAAGCAGCGCTCAACCCGGCAGGACCCGCCCCGATAATTGCAACCGAATGGTGTTGTCTCTCGGTCTCTTTGATTCGCTTATCAAGCGTGGTGAAATCATTGAAGTTGTCTTCAATCGAAGAGACATACTTTTTAAGCTGCTTTACCGGCACCTTGTTGACTCCATCCCCTTCACAAGGGCGGTGACAGATATCGCCACAGGTTCGGGCGAACAGCAGGTTATCCCTGATAATGGCGAGGGAGGTGCTGTAATCACCTGCGAGAATTGAATTAAAAAACCCGTGATTACATATATTTGCAGGACATAATTGATCTTTTGCAGGAAGATGGATGTCGGCCGCAATTTTTGCTCTTGCACGCGCAAGCCCGCTGGAAGGAGTGCACAACTGGGAACAAGAGTGTGTTTTATCAACATGATGAAAACAGGTTGAACAGTGGTTGTGATCAACAACAACCTTCATCTGTGAACGGTCCGGAAGCAGTGGAGAGTCAATCTTGATGCAGGGTGACTGGGCCACGACCACGGAAACTCCCTGGTAGCTGATGGCCCCCTTGAGGGTAGAGAACATCTGTTTGACATTGAACGGATCTACCGTGGAGACTGATTCAACACCAACCCCCCTTACCAAGCCCTCAATTTCCACATTATGGGTCCCTTGGTGTTTGGCTGATCCGGGATGGTCCTGGCCTCCGGTCATGGCGATTGTCCGGTTGTCAAAAATAATGACCGTGATATTGGCTTTGGTATAGACCGCATTCAACAGTGCCGGAATTCCTGAATGGAAGAAGGTCCCATCTCCAACAATTGCTATCACCCCATTTGGATGTTGATGATCGATTGCTTCAGAGAGCCCCTGAGCCATTGGAATGCTCATCCCCATATGATTGACCGTATCCAGCATCTTCAGAGGCGGGAGCGCACCCAGGCCGATACACCCTATATCACCGCATAACAATGGCCCCTCATCGGTTCTGGGGATCACAAGCTTGAGCACATAGTAGGTTGCCCGGTGGGGACAGCCTACGCAGAGGGTGGGTGGGCGTTGGGGAAGATTGGAGACCAAATCATTCAGGCCCTGAAGAGGCTTCTTAATCTCTTTTAGAGAGAGGCTCATAAAATCTGAAATGACCTGGGTCATTATTGATATTGAGTACTCTCCGGTTCGCTCCAGATTAGAGAACCCTTTTCCCATGATTTTCAGATTCAAGTTGTTTTTTTGAGCGACCGACCGCACCTGGTGCTCAATCACCGGCTCCAGCTCCTCAAGAATCAGTACGTATTTAAAACCCTGTTTAAGAAAAAGCAGGACATCCTTTTCCGGAAAGGGAAAGATAAGCCCCAACTTAAGGGTTGCCACTCTCTGCTGGAGTTTGAATCTGGAGAGGACCTCTTCAAGATAGACGGCAGAGACGCCTGAACTGATGACCCCGTAGAGGTTTGAACTACTCGAGCTTGTGAGTGAATTGTTGTTCCAGAAATAGCGTTGGAATTTTTCCGAATGGACCTTATCAACAAGTTGTTGATGAGCATCTGCATTGCGTGCCGGAATATTGATCTGGACAGGCGCTCTTTTGAATGCTCCTGGTTTTTGATTGAGTTGAATACCATTATAGCCGACCGTACTTCGGGTATGAGAGACACGTGTTGTTAAGCGGACAATGACAGGGAGTTGAATCTCAGCGGAGAGAAGAAATGCCTCCTTGGTCATCTGATATGCATCTTCCGGGTGGGCAGGATTAAACAGGGGAACTGAGGCCATCCGCCCCCAATGCCTGGAATCCTGTTCATTTGAACTTGAATGACAACCTGGATCATCACAGACAATAATCACCAGAGGGGCATAAATCTTCTGATAAGCAACCGTCATCAACGCATCAGAAGCTACATTCATGCCCACATTCTTCATACAGCAAAGAGCGCTTTTATGGCCAATAGAGAATGCAATCGCTTTTTCCAGTGCTACTTTTTCATTAACACTGTATTCAAAGTAGACCGGGTAGGGAACATATTGGGGATGCAGCGTCCTATCAACCGCATCGACATCAAAACTGCTGAGGGTTGAAAATATTTCGGAGATCTCGGTAGAGGGTGTGCCCGGATAGGAGAAGACCCCCTGGACACCCGCCTCGATGGCGGCCCTGGCGGTCGCCTCATTTCCCATCACACAGACCTTGTCGGCCGATGAAGAGGAGGAGAGAAAATTGATGACCTTTCTACTCAAGAGCAACCCCCCACCCTGGTGTTGTCGGCGGTCTTAAAATGGCTGCAACAATTTCGATGATTCATAACGGTTTGTCTCTCCTCCTGTTAGAGAGTGCCGTCACTGACGGCTGCCGGTTTGAGGCTTGACAGCCCTTCCGATTCTTATCGTGCATCCCAAGCTGCCGCTCTGTGAACGTGCCCGTTTTGCAGCCCTGGGAGGTGTTGGAAATTTCAACTGCTGCTGCAAAACACCAGAACGGATGAAATTAGGTTTACCTCCTGTAGGGTATTTTGTAACTCATAAATGGGGGAATTACTTTGCTTATTTTTAAATATTAGTTATAATAATAGATGTTTCTTCTAATTATTTTATATTATTTGTTAATATCGACTATATTGAGTGATGGATAACCATGATCTAAAAATAGTTGCCGCTCTCCAGAAGAATGGGCGCTTACCGATTGCCGACCTGGCAGAGAAGATTGGCCTATCGACAACCCCTTGCTGGCGTCGTGTCAGACGACTTGAAGAGAACGGGGTCATAGCGGGCTACACCGCGATCATTGATCCTGCCGCCTTTGGGATTACACTTGATGTCTTTATTGAGGTCTCCCTCGACCTTCAGCAGGCCAAGGCATTTGAAGAGGCGATCCAGGAACAGGAGGAGGTGATTGAGTGCTATGCCGTTACCGGCGGCCGGGACTATCTTCTCCATGTCATGGTGGCAGATATCGATGCCTGTGACCATTTTCTGCGCAACCAGTTAATCCACCTGCCGGGTGTAGAGCATCTGAAAACCCACCTCGCACTTAACCCGATCAAAAAAGTCAGAGGCACACCGCTGCCAAAACCAGGCTAGCTCGCCATCTGGCAACACCAACCGCTCCTGATTAAAAGTTGCCGATATTGTCGTTCTTGACTCAGCACCGATTCACAATTGTTTGTAGTTTGGAAATAGGTGCTCTTCACCTCCGAGACACTTCATTTTCTCGCCAAGACCTGGCCTTTGATTATACCTTAGACCCGATCAACTCATATTGATGTGATACGATTGCTTCTATTACTCAAACCCCCAAAATCCCGCGAATGGCCCGTCGCTACCTCACAAAATCGCGCTTTCAAATGGCTTCGGAGTGTCCGGCCAAACTCTACTACGTTCGTAAATCAGATTACGCTAACCAAAGCCTGGGAAATACATTCCTGCTGTCACTCGCAGAAGGCGGCTTTCAGGTAGGAGAACTCGCCAAGTGCTACCACCCAGGAGGCGAAGAAGTATCAGCCCTTGATTATGAATCAGCTGAAAAGGAAACCGACAGGCTGATTCAAGAGCAAAACATCATCCTTTTCGAGCCGGCTATTCGACACCACAACCTGTTTATCCGCGTCGATGTGTTGATCAAGCGGGGAGCTACGTTGGAACTGATTGAGGTTAAGGCTAAATCTTTTGATTGCCTTGAGGATAGCCCCTTTGAGAACAACGATGGTTCGATTTCCTCGGGCTGGAGGCCGTACCTCTATGACGTCGCTTTTCAGACCTATGTGCTCCAGCACGCGATGCCAAGATATACAGTGAGGCCAAGCCTTATGCTGATCAACAAGCATGCCGTTTGTCCGACTGCGGGACTTCACCAAAAGTTTCAGGTTGCCAGAGATGAGAATAATCACAAAGGCATCAGGGTTTCAAACGACCTTTGCGCCGAAGACCTGGACCCGCCGCTATTGATCAAGGTTTCTGTTGGCGAACAAGTGGATCGCATTCTTTCCGGCACTGACCCTGACGGCCCGACTGATTTTGACAAGTACGTCAAAACATTGGCGAGGGCTTACGAAAAAGATCAGAAGATCCCCTCCCCCCTCGGGGCCCACTGTGGCAGATGTGAGTTCGTATTAGGCAAAGATGACGCCAGCCATAACTTGAAGAGTGGACTTCATGAGTGTTGGGCTGAAAGTCTTGGCTGGGGGGAGGCAGACTTCAGTGAGCCCACGGTGCTTAATCTCTGGCGCTACCGCAAGAAGGACGCGCGAATATCTGAAGGACGCCTGAAACTGCTGGATCTTCGAAAATCAGATATTGGTGTAAAGCCCAGGAAAACCCCTGGGCTTTCCACAACAGAACGCCAATGGCTACAGGTGACGAAAGCAAAGAACAAAGATCAATCCCCGTGGATTGATGCACCGGGCCTGCAGAAGGAAATCTCCTCCTGGCGCTTTCCCTTGCACTTCATTGATTTTGAGACCAGTACGGTGGCATTGCCTTTTAACAAGGGAAGACATCCTTATGAAGGCGTAGCTTTTCAGTTCTCACATCATAAGATCGACAAAGCCGGAACGATCAGCCATGCCGGTGAGTACCTCAATACCGGCCGAGGAATCTTTCCAAACTATGCGTTCGTCCGAGAACTGAAACGCCAACTGGAAGAAGATGATGGAACTATCTTCCGGTACGCCGCTCATGAAAACACATACCTGTGCCTCATTCATTTTCAGTTGCGTACGGATCCCGCTCCTCCTGAAGACAGCGATGAATTGATGACCTTCATCCGGAGCATTACCCGCTCTGGCCGACGGAATGAACAGCAATGGTTGGGCGATCGCTGCATGGTCGATATGCTTGATCTGGTAAAACGCTATTACTACCTGCCTGAAACAAACGGCTCTAACTCCCTAAAAGCCGTGTTGCCTGCGACCTTGAATGCTTCCGTAGCTGTACAGGAAAAATATTCGCTGCCGATCTACGGCGCACAGGGTGGTATCGAAAGCCTGAATTTCCGGGACTGGGTCTGGGTGCAAAGGAAAAACGGCAAGATTGTTGATCCCTACAAATTGTTACCGCCAGTGTTCAGTGACAACAACTTCGAATCTGGAGATTTGATCAGCACCAATCCCGAACTACGCGGCGGTGGTGACGCGTTGATCGCGTATGCCAAAACCCAGTACGAAGAGATGGGGGAAGTGGAACGTGACTTGATTTTCCAAGCCCTCAAAAAATACTGTGAACTGGATACATTCGCAATGGTGTTGCTCTACGAGGGATGGGTCGATCTAATTCAACAGGATTAACGATCAATCTCCTCTTCTCTGTCATCATTTACCTGCTGATGGCTCAAGGCTCCGCATCTGCCAAAAGAAAAAGGACATCCGGGTCTAGATATCCTTTGTAGTTGGTAGTGATTCAAAGATTCAGCTAGAAAGATCCGCTCTTCGTTCATACACCTCATCACCATTGATCAGTTTGCTCATCATCCATAACAACACACCAAAAATAACAAGCGCGAACATTCGTTCAGCAGACGAGCCTGACTCTTTGTCGAATATTTTCCCAACAAGCCCTATTGCACAGATCGCCGCCAATACGGCTGCCATCACCTTAAATATGCCGACGATGACCCCGAGAAAAAGACCGTTGTGCTTAATCGATAAAACAAATGCCATTACGCACGAAATCAACCCTAATACTCCGCCTATACCTACCACGATTGATGAAAGTGAGTCATCAAGAACCTCCTGCCCCTCCGGCACCAAGGTCGCTGCGATAAGGAATGCGATTGTTGGGATTAAGAATATGCATACCGTCCACAACAGGTCTTTTCCATCAGCAAAAACAACGACACGATTAGTCATTCCCGCAACGACTAATGCTACAAACGAACCCCCGATCCCCCAAAGTATCAAGGTAATTTGTTGTTCCGGAGTAACACCTGGCATCGTGAACAGATCACCGAAATTAATTGCCGCGTTACAAATTTGGGGGAAAGCAAACAACGGCACAAGTAAAATTACTCTACTGATAAATTTCTCTCCTTCTCTTCTTGCCGAATTTGAGGTCACTAAACACCTGTTTTCTTTTCGGCCGCTTGGAAACGACTCGTCGAACCTTGGGTTTTCCTGCACTCTTTGACCTAACCGTAACAACTTTTCTTCGACTCGAAGTTTATACTTTTGTCATATTTTACTGTTTAAGTTCCTTTTCTTTATGGGCTGGTTATTTGCTATTCGCCAGATAAACCCATTCACTATCTATCCCGTAGGGTGTTGTTCTCATTGAACACTGTCAAAGGCTCTAGATTGGCTGTTATAAATGAGCTCTCGTTATATGCCAGCGGTCGATCCATATCATCAATCAGGAGGTACATCCCAATTAGGATATACACCACCAGGATTGCAGTTAAGAACCCAGTCAATCCAGGCACTACAAGAACTATGGCTGTAGTGTAGGCAAAAGTTACATGCCGTAGAAAGTTTTCGTAAGCAGGCGGAACAGTCCCAGTGACTCTGTGCAGCACGTAAGCGACATCACGAGTAAAGCCCGCAATATTTGGCCCCCCGATCGAGGATCGCACGAATACCGCAGCAAGAT
>Ga0208894_1000208_pt1 | contig 51243 bp, 43 predicted proteins | sample ETNtaG_12_FD_185752 | JGI IMG/M metagenome (GOLD analysis project Ga0208894, IMG submission 185752) | Marine microbial and viral communities from oxygen minimum zone, Eastern Pacific Ocean - ETNP201306SV49 (SPAdes) (version 2) | ecosystem: Environmental > Aquatic > Marine > Oceanic ...
ATTTCCTTTAAATGTGAATTTTGTTTTAGATTGCAAGTAATTCAAGATTTTATCACGAAGCAAGACATAATGCTCATGGGAAATTTCTTTATTTCTTTCCCCCCACTCAACATATTTTTTGCTGGGACCTTGCTTAACCATATACCGGTCCTTGGGTGAACGGCCAGTGAATTTGCCTGTTTGTACCACTATGGGATGGTTGGGAACATTACGTATGATTTTTGTCATGAAAACTTAACAATAAAAATAAGTGATTTTGAAAACACAACATTTAAGAGCACGGAAAACATGTTTTGGATAAATTTCATATAATTTGATTTGAATCACAAGGCATTAATTTATGTCAAAAACTTTACCGGGATTCATGATATTTTTCGGATCAATACTCTTTTTAATCATTTGCATGAGAGGAATGCTATCTCCGTGCTGTTTGATCAAATATTCTTTTTTATTGAGACCGATTCCATGTTCACCAGTAATTGTTCCATCGAGTTCCAGAGTTTTTTGAATGAGCTCATTGCTGAATTCGCGGATTGTTTTGTGATTCTCTTTTTTATTGGGATCATACAAGAAAGTGCAATGAAAATTACCGTCCCCGACATGTCCTATGATGGGCGCTCGCAACCCACGCTCTTTTATTTTTTCTTCGGTAAATTTAATGCATTCCGCTAATCGGGATATTGGGACGCAAGCATCAGTTGTATAAACCCTTGCGTTAGGCTGCAAGGCTTTAACTGAATAATAGGCGGCGTGCCTTGCTTTCCACAGCTTATTTCTTTCCTCGGTATTTTTTGCCCATTTAAATTGGCTGCCGTTATTATTTTTTGAAATTTCTTCAACAAGATCCACCGCTTCTTTGTTCGCGGTCTCACTTCCATGAAATTCATAGAAGAGGGTGGGTTTGGGCTCTAAATCATCTAATTTGGAGTATTGTATGCTTATTTCCATTTGATAGGCGTTGAGAAGCTCAATCCTGGCAATTGGTATGCCGTATTGCATAATTTCTTGAACAGTTGTAACAGCTGAATCCAGATCAGAAAAATGACATACAGCACTCATGATATTCTCAGGTATTGGCACGAGACGAAGTTGAACTTCGGTAATGATTCCAAGCGTGCCTTCAGAACCAACAAACAAGTTAGTCAGATTATATCCGGCAGAAGTTTTCTTGGTTCTTCCTCCAGTTTTAATAATATCACCATTAGGAAGGACGACGGTTAAACCTAGAACCATTGTTTTCATGGTTCCATACTTCACCGCCATGGTGCCTGAAGCGGATGTGGCGGTCATTCCGGCCAATGTAGCCTCCGCCCCTGGATCAATTGGAAAAAAGACTCCCTGATCTCTTAAATGTTCATCGAGCTGCCCCCTTGTTACATATGCCTCTACGCGACAGTCAAAATCTTCGGCGTTTACCTCAATGATGTTATTCATTTTCTCCAGTGAAACGGTAATGCCCTTTTCATTTCCCAGCACGTGCCCCTCAAGGGACGAGCCCATTCCAAATGGAACGATTGGAACGGAATGACTGTTACAAATTTTCACTATTTGAGAGACTTCATCAGTCGTGGTTGGAAAAGCAACGCCCATGGGTAAAACAGGGTCGAAAATGTCCTCTCCTCTTGCGTGATTAGTCCTCGTTGATTCTGAAATTGAATATCGACCCTTAAGAAGTGAAACTAATTCATCATTGATAGTTTCTTCGTTCATATTGTGAATTAATCTTTTTATATTAAATGAATTAGTTCGCAACAGGGTTACAACCCTGTTGCGATTAGTAGAATGTTTTGAGACTTCTACTATTTACGTACAGTTCCAGGACGAGGTAGGTAAGCCCACTCATTCCAGAGTGCGTAGTCCGCACGGAAAGCTTGAAGATCATCCCAAATTACTTTGAATTGAGGGTCTGCTGCACTCATTTCTGCAACAACCTCATCCCAAGCAGATGAAAAAGTAGCTAGCATATCTTCAGACCAGTACATGTTTTTAGTTCCTGCATCAGCGTTTTCCTGCATCGCAGTAAACTGAATTGCTTCACCTAAAGCCAGACCTTCTGTCATGGCAGCTTTACAGGTAATCTCAACAAGGAATTTCTGAGGATCTGTCATGCCTGTCCAAGTGTCCCCGTTGATGATTAAATCAAACAACGTAGCTGGCTGATGCCAACCAGGGAAGTAGTTGAACTCAAGAATTTTATTGATGCCTAATCTTCTATCAATAGCAGGCATAGAAAATTCAGTCGCATCAATTGCGCCTTTTTCTAAAGCTGGTACGATTTCACCGCCTGGAAGTTGAGAAGTGGAAACTCCTAATTTTTCCATTACGAGTGCGCCCAAACCAAAGAAACGCATGCGAAGACCATCTAGGTCCGCAGGACTGTTAATTTCTTTAGTAAACCATCCTGAAGTTTCAGGTGCAATGATACCGCAAGGTATAGAATGCACGTTAAAACCAGCATCGTCATACAATCCTTGCCATAGATCTCTACCATCATCATAGTAAATCCACGCTAAAAATTCTGGAGCATCCGGTCCAAAAGGAACAGCTGATAAAATACCGCCCTTATCACCGAGTTGTCCTCTTAGATAACCTGGAGTTACATAACCAGCATTAACAGAACCGCTTGAAACTGATTCAAGGATTTCTTTTGGTGGAACTAATTTTCCTGGCTCATAGATTTTCATTGAAAGTCCATGTCCGCCTCTTAATCCTTTTGATACTTTATTTAACTCAGTTTCTACCCATTTTGGAGTTGACCCCAGACTTGGGAGGGCAGTGGAGAACCAAACAGGCACTTTGAGTAAAACAGTATCACCAAATGATGGAGTAGCGCCCAACAATACGATTGATACGATTGAAGCTAATCCTAATGATAATAATTTTTTCATTTAACCTCCTTAAAAAGCAACCAGTTTATTTCATTAGGAAATAGACTAGTTTATTATATTGGTAAAAAAATATTACCAATACTTGGTAAAATAAATTTACCAATATATCAAACAAATAATCAGCTTATTTTGCTGTTAGTTGTTAGTATTGACGTTATTGACAGGCTTCATACTACTGTGTTTTTTTCATGTATTGTTGATTTAGATCAAACAGTTATTGGAATTTTCAGGCAATATCAGTAAATTTTACCGAAACACGGGAAATATTCATTTTATAATAATTTGTAAGCAGGCAGGGTTAGAAATTCTTCAAACTCATCCGAGGTGCTCATTGTATTGAAAATATTTGAAGCTTCTTTGAATTTCCCTTTATTATAATTTTCCTCTCCAACTGTTATTTTGATTTGTTCCAACTCTTCTTTTAACAACTGGTTAAAATATTCCTTGGTTATTTCTTTTTTATCTACCGTCCTTGCTTCATGTTTGAGCCATTGCCATATTTGTGCGCGAGATATCTCCGCAGTGGCAGCGTCTTCCATTAAATTATATAACGGCACACACCCATCTCCTTTTAACCACGCTTCTATATACAAAATTCCAATATTAATGTTTGTACGTATGCCTTTTTCAGTGATAATTCCGGTTCGTCCGCCGGCTGTTTTAACAGGAAGCTTTAATAGGTCATTGGATGTAACATGAATGTCCTCCCGCTTGTTTCCTAGCTGACAAGGATATTCAAGTTGCTCATCAAAAACTTTTTTTGCTATGGGAACAAGTCCCGGGTGCGCCACCCAGGTACCGTCATGGCCGTTATATACCTCGATAAGTTTATCATCATAAACTTTTTGCAGAGATTTATTATTTTGCTCCTCATCATTTTTTATGGGAATTTGCGCCGCCATCCCCCCTATGGCATGAGCTCGTCTTTTATGGCATGTTTGAATTAAAAGTTCGCTATATGCTTTCATGAAATGCACACGCATGCTGACTAAAGATCGATCAGGTAGAATAAAATCTGAACGATTGCGGAATTTTTTGATGAAAGAAAAAATGTAATCCCACCTCCCGCAATTTAATCCAACGATATTATCTTTCAACTCATATAAAATTTCATCCATTTCGAAAGCAGCAAGAATAGTTTCAATTAATACCGTGGCTTTGATTGTTCCCTTAGAAATATTTAACTTTTCTTCACTGTATTTAAATACTTCAGCCCATAGACGAGCCTCTTTATGATTTTCTATCTTCGGCAGGTAAAAATATGGTCCCGTTCCATTTTCTTGAAGAATTTTATGATTATGAAAGAGGTACACTCCAAAATCAAACAAAGACCCCGAAGTATCTTCGTTATTAATTCGAAAATGTTTTTCCGGTAAATGCCATCCGCGAGGTCTTACAATTAACACAGCAGGCTTATCAATTAATTTATAATCTTTCCCACTTTTGGGATCAGTAAAATCAATTTGTTTTTTATTTGCCTGATTAAGATTAAATTGACCTTCCAGTAAATTTTGCCATGTGGGAGATAATGAATCCTCAAAATCCGCCATAAAAGTTTTTGCTCCTGAATTTAGCGCATTAATGATCATTTTGCGAAGCGGAGGGCCGGTGATTTCCACGCGGCGATCCAGCAAATCGTCAGGAGTAGATAGTATGGTCCAGGCTGACTCACGTATTTCCCGTGTTTCATCCAGAAAATCGGGAAGCCAACCTCCATCAATTTTTTCTTGAACCTTTTTTCTTTCCTCCAAAAGATGCAGCCTTTTAGAATTGAATAATTTGTGCAATTCGGCGATAAAGTCCAAGCATTCCTTAGATAGAATATTCTGAAATTCTTTAGATTCAGTAGGGCGGATATCGTATTCTTGAGTCATTTAATTATCTAATTATCCTGAAGCATTGATGGAAGAGCAATACACGCAACAAACTAATCTTGCTAGATATTATTTTATTTTTGATTGTTTATAATCAAACTAGAATTGATCCTCTTCAGTAGATCCAGCCATAGCTGTTGTTGAAGATTCGCCCCCGGTCAAAGCCTGTGACACTGCATCAAAATAACTAGTGCCAGCTTCTCTTTGGTGCTTGGTGCTTGTATACCCATCTTTTTCTGCAGCAAATTCAGCTTCCTGCAGTTTGGAGTAAGCGGCCATTCCATCTCTCTTGTACTCCTGAGCTAAATTGAAAGTAGCATAATTATTTAGATGAAAACCTGCGAGCGTGATAAATTGAAATTTATATCCCATTTTCCCAAGTTCGCTTTGGAACTGCTTCATTGTTTCCATATCCAGATTTTTTTTCCAATTGAATGAAGGTGAGCAATTATAAGCAAGCAATTTGCCTGGAAATTTTTTATGAATTGCTTCGGCAAATTTTTTGGCTTCTTCAAGATCTGGTTTGGCAGTTTCGCACCATATTAAATCAGCATATGAAGCGTAAGCCAAGCCTCTTGCTATGGCTTGATCGAGCCCAGGTTTGGTTTTGTAAAAACCTTCAACTGTTCTTTCACCTGTTATGAAAGGTTTATCATATTCATCAATATCGCTTGTGATGAGACTTGCAGCATTTGCATCTGTTCTAGCTAAAATTATGGTTGGGACATTCATCACGTCCGCGGCTAGACGAGCAGCATTGAGTGTTCTTATTTGTGTTTGGGTTGGCACCAGCACCTTGCCGCCCATGTGTCCGCATTTTTTTTCAGAAGACAGCTGATCTTCAAAATGTACCGCTGCGGCACCAGCTTCTATCATGGCCTTCATAAGTTCAAAGGCGTTTAAAGGGCCTCCGAATCCTGATTCAGCATCAGCTATGATTGGAAGCATTCTGTCTTCAGTGTTTGAATTTTTTCGTTCCAGCCTCTCCAACGTTTCAATTTGATCCGCTCTGAGGAGGGCCGAATTGATTCTCTTTACAAGACTGGGAACGCTATCTACGGGATATAAACTTTGATCAGGATAGGTGTTGCCAGAAGTATTGGCATCGGCGGCAACTTGCCAGCCTGACACATATACCGCTTTTAGTCCAGCTTTGGCGTGTTGCACAGCTTGGTTACCAGTAAGCACACCAAAAGTTCCCACGAAAGCATCTTCATTGAGATATTTCCATAATTTTTCTGCACCTTGGTGAGCTAGAGAGTATTCAATTTTAACTGATCCCCTTAACTTTAAAACTTCATTGACGGAATACAGCCTCTGCAAAGCATTCCACCTGTTATCAATTTCTTTATTTGGAGTGTTAATAAATTTATCGTTTTTAAATTTCAAAGCTTCCTCGGCGTTCATTAATTACTCTCCTTGGTTTATAGAATGTTATTTAATAAAAAAAATTAGACGATGCTCTTCTTAAAGCTTGCCATAACGATTGCTTTGGTAAGTTCTGGCACTTTGCGCTTCTAAGAAATTATATGACTTTTCAATATCCTTGCGAGTAATGTCAGATAGTATTTTGACTGTATTGACAAGAGCACCTTTATTAATTGATGAATTATTTGGTCTCATTTGTCGCTTAGCTTGGATAGTCATTATATCTCCTTTTTTCCTTTTTCATTGTTTACTTTATTTACATTTTTTCCTATTTGCAAATTTTTATTGATAAATAAGGGTAAATGAAGTAAAAAATGAATTGTAAAATTTGTAATTTTGTAAACTTTGTAAATAAATGGAAAATCATAATTTATCAAACATTGGCTCTAAAGTTAGAAAAGCAAGACGATCAAAGGGTTTGTCTCAAACAGATTTATCTAAAAACTTAGGGATATCAGCTAGCTATTTGAACTTAATAGAGAGTGGTCGCAGGACTATTACAGTGCCATTGCTAATAAAAATGGGCAATGAACTCGGCATTGCTCTTAAAGATTTAACGGTTGATAGCAACAAGAGACTGCTTTCAGATGTAATGGAAGTGTTAAGCAGTGAGCAGTTTGAGGACCTAGACATTACAAATCATGACACAACAGAATTTATTAGCAACAATCCCAACATTGCCAAAGCATTGTTAGCTTTGAATGATTCTTATAGAAGTCTTAGAGATGATACACAAAATCGTTTAGAAGAATTAGATGTCAGATCTTCTGTGAAAGAAAAAGAATCATCGAGACTGCCTGTTGAAATAGTATCAGACTTCCTTCAAGAAAATAAAAATTATTTTGAGAGCTTGGAAAACAAAGCTGAAAGCATAAGACAGAAGATATACTTTGAAGAAGGTCATCGAACAATTGGACATTCCTTAATCCAACATTTATCTGATGAACATAAAACTAAAGTTGAGGTTATTACTCCTGATGAAGATGAAAAATATATCAAAAAATATGATCAGAAAAAAAATACACTTTTTATATCTGAAATGCTAAGTTATCCCTCAAGGAATTTTCATCTGGCCTATCAAATTGCTTTTTTTGAGGGTGAGGAGGATATTGACAAAATAATCAATATAAACAAAATTTCCTCGCAAGATGTTTTAAATTTATTGAAAATTTCTTTGTTAAACTATTTAGCCTCCGCAATTCTCATGCCTTATGATGATTTTCTAACTTCTGCAAAAAAATTCCGATATGACGTCGAGTTGCTCATGCATCATTTTGCAACCAGTTTTGAGCAAGTTACTCATAGATTAACAAATCTTCAAAAACCTGGGAAGGAAGGAGTTCCCTTCCATTTTGTAAAAACTGACAACGCTGGCAATGTTTCAAAACGTTTTTCTCTTTCCGGCATACATATTCCTCGCCATGGCGGAGCATGTCCACGATGGAATGTTTATAGCGCTTTTTCAAATCCAAGAAAAATTAACACTCAAATTTCACGGATGCCTGACGGGAAAGTATTTTTTTGCATTGCTAGATCCTTCGAGAAAGGCATTGAAAAACATGGCGCTATCAAAAGCTTTGTTTCAATAGGTCTGGGTTGTGACGTGCGTTATGCAAGAGAAATAACTTATGCTGACGGAATTGATCTTCAAAATAAAAAACTGGAAACCCCGATTGGCATTTCTTGCAGAATTTGCCCACGTACAGACTGTGAACAAAGAGCTTTTCCGCCGATAGATAAAGATTTACAACTAGATATTAGTCACAGAGGGGCTTCACCATATATAATTCTTAAATAAGTCAGTCAGTGAATTAGCTCTAAGAGTAAATAGAAGAACAAAATTTCCTCTCTTTCGTTTTATTAATCACGCTGCACTTTATTTTGTTCTTTAGGAGGAGAAACATATGATTTGTGCAGCGTGAACTGGGTGTTAATGATTACGTGTTATTTTCAAGCGGTCTGGCAGGATCCGCCGTCCATTCAACCATGGAACCATCGTAGTTCTTGACATTTTCATGACCAATTTCTGATTATTTATGATGAAGAAAGTTGCGTTCAATACACATGGCTATGCCCATTCCGCCTCCAATGCATAAAGTGGCAAGTCCTTTTTGAACTTTTCGTTTTTGCATTTCATGTATCAATGTTACCAATATCCTTGCTCCTGAGGCTCCCACAGGGTGCCCAAGCGCAATCGCCCCACCATTTACGTTGACCTTATCAACTGTCCAGCCCATTTGCTTATTTACGGCCATGGCTTGAGCGGCAAAAGCTTCATTAGCTTCAATTAAATCCAATTCATCTTCGCCCCATCCAGCTTTTTTAAGAGCAAGAGTAGAGGCGGGAATAGGTCCCGTGCCCATAATTGATGGATCCACGCCACATTGTGCCCAGGAAACAATTTTAGCCAATGGTTCGATATCTTTTTTATTAGCCATCTCTGCCGTCATTAAACAGACTGCAGCAGCTCCATCATTAACACCGGATGCATTTCCTGCCGTGACAGTCCCATCCTTCTTAAACGCAGGTCTTAATTTTGCTAATTTTTCAACTGTTGATTCTATTTTAGGATACTCATCTGCATCAAACTCAATTTCCTCCCTTTTAACTTTAACTTTCACAGGAACAATTTCGTTTACAAATTTCTTTTCCTTAATTGCCTCACCAGTTTTTCTTTGAGAGGCAGCCGCGAAACCGTCTTGATCTTCTCTTGTAATTTGAAATTTTTCAGCAACATTTTCTGCCGTAATTCCCATGTGATATTGATTGTAGGCGTCCCATAATCCATCAACGATCATTGTATCCTTCATTTTGCCATCGCCCATTTTTATGCCCTTGCGGATATTCATGTAATGAGGAGAATTACTCATACTTTCTTGTCCGCCGGCAATCATCTTATCTCCATCCCCAGATTTGATAGAGTTATATGCAAGCGCAACGGAGACCAGTCCTGAACCGCAAACTTGATTTACTGTGGTGTTAGTCGTCTCATTTGGAAGTCCGGCAAGAATGGACGCTTGTCTGGCGGGGTTCTGCCCCGCTCCGGTTGTTAGAACTTGGCCCATGTAGACCATGTCAATTTCTTCATTTTTAAGTTCAGAGTGTTCAACGCATTTTTTTATTACAGCAGAACCAAGTTCCGGTCCTGTTTTTGAAGAAAGGGACCCGTTGAAAGAGCCGATAGCTGTTCTAAAAGCACTTGTTATTACTACATCATCATTTTCCATAATTATTCTCCTCAATATTTTATTAATTATTGCATGTATTGGCCGCCATTTACTGAAAATGTGGCGCCAGTTATAAAAGATGCTTGATCACTGGCAAGAAAGCTTGTCAGTGCAGCTATTTCACTAGGTTCACCCAGTCTTCCAGCCGGGATTTGTGAGATGATTGATTCCAAAACTTTTGGATCTAGTTTTGCCACCATATCCGTTCCTATATATCCAGGAGCAATCACATTTACAGTTATTCCTTTAAATGCATTTTCTAGAGCAACCGCTTTTGAAAATCCAATAATACCTGCTTTCGCTGCACTGTAGTTTGATTGTCCGAGCTGACCTTTTAAACCGTTTATTGAACCGATAGAAATAATCCTTCCAAATTTATTTTCACGCATTTTTTCCACAACACATCGCGTGACATTAAACATTGAATTCAAATTAGTGTTTATTACCGCAGCCCAATTTTCAGGACTCATTTTATGAAGCATTGTATCTCTTGTAATTCCGGCATTATTGACAATAATTTCAATGTTGGAGCCTAAATCATTTTCTATTTCTTGAATTGCTTTTTGACAGCTTTCAAAATAACCTGCATCGAATTTATAAGTTTTTATCCCAGTTCTTTTTGAAAACTCTTCAGCTTTTTCAGTATTGCCCACATAACTACTGACGGTAGTGAAACCATCTTCATTTAATTTTTCGGCGATAGCGGCGCCTATTCCCCGTGTTCCACCGGTCACTAATGCAATTTTTCCCATAATATTCCCCTTTAAAAATAATAATAGATTTATTGAAATTGGTCAAATTATTTTACCAATTTATAATCATTTAATTGTTAATACCTATCCTTGATATCCTCTACAGAATTACATCCTATCTCTTTTAAGGAGATAAGATGCTTATCCTGTAAATACTAATGTTACTTCTTTGCTGAACTTGCAGGAGCTGAAACTTTGTTATTGTTATCAGCTACAACAGTTTTAAGCTCAGACAAACTATCTAAAGTTCTTTTGTTTAAAATTTCAAAAGTCTCTGTTGCTGTTTTTTCATAGATCTTCACCAGATCAGAAACATTAGCTTGCGCATCTTCAATTGATTTTTTAGTAAGTTCAATTGATTTAACAGCAGTATCCTGAGGTTTGCCAGCAGAAAGATCCGCAGTTGCATCTTTTGCAGAAGTGATAGCAGTATTTAAAATGTCTACTTGTTTTTTTGCAAAAGCGTTAAAGCCTTCAAAAATTGCTTTTGAAGCTCCAGCATATGCTTCTAAATTCTTTTTTGAAGCATTAATGGCTTTCTCATTAGATCCAGCAGCTGTCGGTAATTCAACAGCAGAAAAAAACTTTTGATAGTCAAAATAATCAAAAGGGTTTTTGTAGTTAGTCATAATAATCTCCTTTGTTGTTGTTTATAGTTATTACTTATATAGGTAGTATATATTGCAATGCAATATATAATGCAAGAAATATTTTGCGGTGCGACATAAAGTCCTAAAAATGAAAATTAATTGCAAATAATGTTGATTTTACGCTATTTTAATGAAACTTATATATTAATTATTTATTGCGGTACAGTATATTTATATTGCATTTGCAAAATTATTTGATATAAATCAAAACCATATGAAGAAGAAGAAAAGTAAGAACTCCGAAAAAGCTACAGATAAAAATAAAACTAATTTTATGGGATTCAATGAAATGTTTGAGAATAACCTTAAGATTTATAATAATTTTTTAGAACAGGCGAAAGAAACTAGCAAAGAGAAAACAAAAAACTCTACTGGAATTTTTAACAATAATCTTGAATTTTATAATAATTATTTAGAGCAAGCGAAAGAATTTAATAAAACTAACTCAGATACTAAAGAGTCAAATTTCACGCCGCAAAATTTAATTGATCTTATTTCTCCAACCACTGACGGGATTTTTAAAAGTTTTAGCAGGCTTTCAGAAAAAATTCATGAAAACCCTGACATTTATTTTAAGAATTTGAATACTTGGCTGTCGGACATAGTAAAGCTTAATTTTTATTTTATATCCAAGACGTCCAATCAAGAAGCAGATCCGGTTATTATGCCAGATAAATCAGATAAAAGATTCTCGGATAATGAATGGAGTGGAAATTTATTTTTTGACTTTATAAAACAATTTTATTTAATCACGAATAAATTCCTGGAAAATCTCGCTGAAAGCGTGGAGTTTGATGATCCCAAGCAGGGAAAATTGTTTAAATTTTATATTCATCAGTTGAACATGGCTTTATCTCCCTCAAACTTTGTATTCACAAATCCAGAAATTTTAGCAAAAACAATTGAGGAAGGCGGTCAAAATCTTGTTCGGGGGATGAACAATTACTCTAAAGACAACCTGAAACATCCAAATAAATTTTTCATTTCTCAAACACCATCCGATGATTTTGAAGTCGGAAAAAATCTAGCAACTACCGAAGGTAAGATAATCTATAAAAATGATGTTTTTGAATTAATACATTACAACAGCGATGGTAATCAACAATTTGAAACTCCTCTGCTAGTCGTTCCTCCATTCATAAATAAATATTATATTATGGATTTAAATGAAAAAAAATCACTGGTTAGATATTTAATTAACAATAAAATTAATACTTTTTTAATGTCATGGAAGAATCCGGATTCTGATTCAAGAGATTTTGGTTTTATCGATTATATTGAAAAAGGTATTTTGAAAGCAAATGAAATCATTTGCAAAGAAACTGGCTCCTCAAAAATAAATTTGGCATCGTACTGCATAGGGGGCACCCTTTCATCAATGACTTTGGCATATCTAAAAAACATTAAGGGAGAAAATAATATAAATTCAGCAACCTTTTTTGCAAGTCTTGTGGATTTTGAGGATTTTGGAGATTTACAGATGTTTGTTTCTGAAGATCAAATAAAAAGCATAGAAAAAGAAATGAAAAGCGTGGGATATTATGATGGCAGGAACTTAGCTTCCTCATTTAACTTTCTGAGACCAAGGGACTTGTATTGGAATTATGTCGTAAATAACTACCTGTTAGGAAAGGATCCACCTTCCTTTGATCTGCTTTACTGGAATAGTGACTCAACAAACTTGGCAGAAAAAATATACAGTGATTATCTTAGATCAATGTGTCTTAATAATAATTTAGTAAAAAATAATTATAAATTAAAGGGAAAAATACTCGACTTAAAAAAAATAACCACCCCGATGTTCCACGTGGGGGCTATAGCAGATCATATTTGTCCTTGGAAATCTGTGTTTTCAGGACTTAAGTATTATGGTGGAAAAACCAAATTTGTTTTATCCAGCTCGGGTCATGTCGCCGGCATTATCCAAGGTAAAGAGGTCAAGCCTGGTAAATTATATTTTTATTCATCCAATAAAAATAATACAAAAATCAGCCCTGATGAATGGTTGGATTCTGCAAAAAAATATGAAGGATCCTGGTGGCCAGCTTGGATTAAATGGCTAACCAGCCATTCTGGTGATTTAAAGAATGTAAAGGCGCTTAACTTACATAAACACCCCGCTCTTTATGATGCTCCGGGACAATATGTTGTTCAAAAACACACGTGATTGAAATAAAAAAGTATTCTAATCGAAGGTTATATAATACAAAGACAAGCTCTTATATTACGCAAGACGACATAGTTAAGCTTATAAAAAATAATGATAATTTTCGAATTATTGATTCGGAAAACAAGAAAAACATTACCTCCTCAGTCTTGATTCAGGTGATTTTAGAAAGAGAAAATAGCGGGGTTAGTTTAATTCCCGAAGATTTTTTAAAACAAATAATATTATTTTATGAACATAATAAAGCATCAGACATGTTTCATTTTTTGGATAATATCAATAATCTTGCCGACACCAACAAAATTTTTTCTGAAGGCGTGTCTTCAATTATGAAATTCAATCCATTTGATTTTCAAAAATTTTATGAGACAAATGTTTCCAGCAATAATCAGCCAGAAGAAAAAAACTCAAAAAACACGAGTCAAAACATTGATGATCTTGTTTCTCAGATAAATAAGTTAAAAGATCAAGTAGAAGAAATTAAAAAAAAAGATAATTAAAACTAACTCTTATCTATTTCCATAAGCAACAGCTGGCAGCCAAGTAACTATCTCTGGAAACAGAAATATAAGAGTTAAACCAATCAGTTGTAAAACGATGAAAGGCACCACCCCTTTGTAAATCTGAGTTAACTTCACAGCAGCAGGCGCAACCCCCTTAAGATAGAAGATAGCGAAACCCACAGGCGGGGTCAGGAATGAAGTTTGCAGGGCCACTGCAACCAGAAGAGCAAACCAAACTAAATTAGGATTATCAATGACACCATAGCCTTCAATACCTAAAGGCAGCCCCTCGATCACTGGGCCCAGTAAAGGGAGTATGATTAAACTGATTTCAATCCAGTCAAGAAAAAAGCCAAGTACGAAGACCACTGACACAACGAAAATAATCAGGCCGTACGGACCAAATCCCATCCCCGTGAGGACGGATTCGATCATTTCGTCACCACCACATAATCGCAGAACTAAGGCGAAAATAGTCGCGCCAACAAAGATTGCGAAAATATAGGCCGAAACATTCATCGTGTTCAGCACCACGTCCTTTAACACCTTAAAGTTGAGACGCTTAAAGACAAGGGCGATGACAGCAGCCCCTAACGCGCCCACACCCGAAGCTTCGGTAACTGTGGTTATGCCCATAAATACTGATCCAAGGACAGCTAGAATCAAGAATGCTGGAGGGACAATATCAAGGGCGACCTGCAGCACATCTTTTATCCCTAACGGCTTGTGATCCTTAGCTAACGGCGCCTTGTCCTTGAAGATATTGCAGTAGATTAGGATGTATGTAATATACAGCACGCCGAGAATCAGACCAGGGAAGACCGCTCCCATGAATAAGTCAAGCACGGAGACAGCTAATTGATCACCCATTATCACCAGCATGATGGAAGGGGGAATGAGTATGCCAAGACAGCCAGCAGCAGCTACGGTTCCCAGTGCCAGCGGCGGATCGTATTCCTGCTTAAGCATAATTGGCAGAGACATAAGGCCCAGCATTACTACCGAAGCGCCGATGATGCCGGTAGAAGCGGCGAGAATAATGCCGATCAGGGTGACAGTAATGGAGAGGCCGCCTCTGATCCTGCCAAATAATTTCTGCATGGAGTTCATCATTCTTTCCGCAGTTCCGGACTTATCAAGCATGAGACCCATGAATATAAACATTGGTATTGCAATTAAGACCCAGTTGTCCATGATGCCAAAGATACGACCAACCAGCATGTTAAGGGTGAGGTAATCAAGACCAGTCATGGTCCATCCAAAGCTGTCAGTTAAATTGGCGACACCAGCAAAAATAATGCCGACACCAGCCAAAACCCATCCAACCGGAAAACCAGTGAAAAGAAGTGCGATGAATGTGACAAACATTCCAATGACGAGATAACCTTCTGATGCAAATTCCATTCTAAAACCTATTCATTAGCGTTGTTACGTTTTTTAATTTGTGGATGGAACAACTTGGCTATCATTGATACTTGAGAAGGGTCAACTTTTTCTGACTCTTTTCTAAAGTAAATTCTAGCTGTTTTCCAATTTCTAAAATGTTTTAACAGCATCCACTCTTCTATCAAGCGTGCCACAGAAGCGATGAACAATAATATCATTGTAAGGGGAACCACTGACTTGATGATCCAGCGATTGGGAAGACCAGTTGGGTTTTGAGAGCCTTCATCTTTAGTAAAGGATCTCCACCACCAATCAAGACTGTGATCAAACAGGATGTAAATAACAGGTAATAAAAGAAAAAGAATCCCTAAAATCTCAAATATGTGCTGCCAACGTTTAGGCAGGTTTGCATGAAGAAGATCAACGCGGATGTGGGAGTCAACCGTCACGCAATAGGCTATGCCGAACATGAATGTTACGCAGTAAAGATGCCACATCAATTCCTCCAGTGGCACTAATCCACGGTGGAAACCGTAGCGCAAGGTTACTTGCAGGATGATAACACAAATCAGTACTACGTTGAACCAAGCAAAAGTCTTCGTTATGCGCTGAACGAAACCATTAAGACAACCAACAATTGGTATGTGAAAATCTTTACTTTTAGAGATGTGTGACATTATTAATTATTCCAAAGGTATGATTTGCGCACTATGTCAGATAAAAAACTATTTACAATTAATCGTTTCATATATGTCATGTTATCTGCGTATAATACCTGTTAAATTTCCTCAGGCTCCATCTTGATCGCCCCGCAAGGGCATTCTTTAACGCATATGCCGCAGCCTTTGCAGTAATCATAATTGAATTCAAAGCGTTTTCCAGGACCAAGCTTGATAACAGCGTTGTCAGGACACACTCCGTAACAGTTGTCGCATTCAAAACAGTTTCCACAGGACAAACATCGGCGCGCCTCGTAAAGCGCGTTACTGTCATCAAGGCCCCCTAGGACTTCTTCAAAGGTAGTATGGCGTCGAATGACGTCAAGTTGCGGCTGCACCGTGATCGGCGCATCTGTGTAATACCAGTCATTCAACTTATCAAAGCTGGCAAGTTCGTGCTTAGGCAATGGACTGTCAGTTTTATCAAAAAGCCATGCATTGATTTGATTTGCCGCCTTCTTGCCGTGACCGACTGCCACTGTAATGGTTCGCTCGCTTGGAACCATATCGCCTCCGGCAAAAAGACCTGCATAGCCTGTCATCATATTGGTAGCAACCTCTACGACATTATCTATAATATTTAATCCAGGTATGTTTTTTATAAAAGACGTATCCACGTTTTGACCGAGGGCAAGAACCATTGAATCAGCTTCAATTGTTTCGAACTTACCAGAGGGTTGAGGATAACCTTCGGCATCGAGTTCCATTTTTTCAACTTTAATTGAGCCTGAAGCGTCCATTTCCTTAATGGTTGTAAGCCAGTTTAGAGTCACACCTTCCTCGAGCGCCTCCTTAACTTCAAAATCATGCGCTTTCATTTGATCGCGTCCACTTCGGTACACGATGATCGATTCTTCCGCGCCTAATCGTTTAGCGGTACGGGCAACATCAACGGCTGTGTCGCCTCCTCCGTAGACTACAACGCGTCGGCCAAGCTTAGGTGGATTATTACCCGTTTCCATATCGCGCAACACGCCTGCAGCATCAAGAATTTTACTGGTGTCAGGGGTCGGGATATTGATACGATTTGCAATATGCGCTCCAATGGCAAGGAAACAGGCGTCAAAATTACCCGTTTTCATCTCATGTTGGACGTCATCAACTTTGTGATTTAGTTTTAATTCTATTCCCATATCTAAAATGCGTTTTACTTCCGCTTGAATTATGTTACGCGGCAAACGATAGGCGGGGATGCCGAAACTCATCATGCCGCCGGCAACAGGACCAGCTTCGTAAATCGTCACTTTATGACCCAGGCGCGTTAGATGATATGCTGCTGACAAACCACTAGGTCCGGCACCAATAATAAGTACAGTCTTATTTGATGGTTTTGCATCATATTTCGGAACCCATCCTTTTTCAATTGCCTGGTCACCAATGAAACGTTCTACAGCGTGAATGTTTACAGCTGAATCAACATCCTTTCGGTTGCAAGCAGTCTCACAAGGATGGTAGCATGCCCGTCCATGCGTCGCGGGCATTGGGTTGTTTTTCATGATTTCTTGAAAAGCGCCTTGATAATCTTTTTCTTCAGCCAGATAAAGCCATGCCTGAATGTTCTCACCAGCTGGGCACGCATTATTGCAAGGGGGTAGGCGGTCAAGGTAGACCGGTCGTTCAGTCCGCCAGGATCCAGTTTCATTAGCAAGGCTTGTCCCGACGTCAAGCGTGATGGCGAACGGCTTATTGACATCCTTATCTTTTTTTGAATTTATGTTTTTTTGCTTTTCCATTATATTTATCTAAGGTTTTTTAGATTGTATCTTCCTCCTTACGTAAAAGATTAAAACGCTTAATATTTTCATCAGCCATTTTTTGTAACTTTGCGATTCGCTCGACATCTATTGCGCCTTTTTTGAACAAATGGGCGAAGCGGCGTTGCGGACGCAGATAATCTTCCACTGGCAATCTCTTGCGAATTGGAGTTGAATTGGTAACAGCGCCATGTTCAGCTTCGAATAATGGAAATAGGGCCGTATCAACTACTAGACGTGCGATTTGGATTGTTATGTCACTTGCGTGGCCCCAGCCAAGAGGGCAGGGAACAAAAATATGGATGTAGCGTGATCCGCGAAAGGTCATCGCTTTTTCAACCTTTGCTTCAAGATCTTGCAGATTTGATACGGATGCCGTTGCCACATAAGGAATGTTGTGAGCCATTGCAATCAACGACATGTTCTTACCTGTGCCGAATACATTGCCTGGTGCGTCGCCTAACGGCATAGTCGTGGAAGTACGCGCAGTCGGCGGTGTGGCAGAAGATCGTTGCACGCCAGTGTTCATATATGCTTCATTGTCGTAACAGATGTAAAGCACATCATCATTCCGCTCAAACATTCCTGACAAGCAGCCAAAACCAATGTCTGTAGTTCCGCCATCGCCACCTTGCGCAACCACGCGCGTGTCTTTCTTTCCTTTTACTTTTAAGGCGGCTGCAATCCCGCTTGCAACAGCAGGGGCATTGCCAAATAATGAGTGCACCCAAGGAAGTTGCCACGAGGTTTCCGGATAAGGGGTTGTGAAAACTTCCAAGCAGCCAGTAGCGTTACTAGCAATGACTTTTCCTTTTGTAACTCTCATTACAGTATCTAAGGCATAGCGCGCCCCCAATGCTTCACCACAGCCTTGGCACGCGCGGTGACCTGAAGTAATTGCATTCGAGCGATCCATGCTTGCTTGCACGTTCCGTTCTTTTTTATCAACAAGACGGTTACCTACGGTAAACGTACCCTTCTGATAAAATTTTACGCGTTGTTTATCATCCATCTCAATTAATTACTCCAATCATCAAGTTTTGTCTTTCCCAACATATAAATCGCGCAGAATGTTTTCTGCAGCAGGTCCTGATTTTTGAGAATCACGAACACGTTCAAGTTCACGTTCAACGACTTCATGTTGTAGATCAAAAAAAGTCAGATCTTCCAGATCATCCTTTTCCGCCTTTAAAAGCATATCTGTCAATGAAGGCTGAGTGATGGGGCGTCCTCCTAGTCCGGCTACTACAGTGTACACATGAACACCAGTGCCTTGCATGGACATCATTACGTTATTAGCCACCACCCCGCCAAAACCAACAGCTAAGCTTTTTTCAAGCACAATAACTCGCTTGCAATTTTCCAATGCTTTTCGGATGGCTTCTTTAGGAAAAGGTCGAAAAGAACAGATGCTTAAGACGCCTATTTTTTTCCCATCTTCTCTCATTTTGTCAACCACATCTTTGATGGTTCCCGCTACAGAGCCTAGGGTAACAACAATAGTATCAGCGTCATCTAGATTATAGTTATGAATTAAGCCACCAGAGCTCCTTCCAAAGACATCTGCAAATTCCTTACCTATTTCTGGGATTATCTTCAGTGCTTGTTGCTGTTTTTCGTGTGCAAGATAGCGCACTTCCGTGTATGCTTCAGGACCAACCATTGCTCCAATCGAGTAGGGGTCGGCAGGATCAAGAACCTGTCTCGGTTCAAATGGCGGCAGATAGGCATCCACCTGCTCTTGACTAGGCATGTCCACGCGCTCATAGGCATGGGTCAGTATAAAGCCATCCATGCACACCATGATCGGCATACTTAAAAGTTCTGCAAGTTTGAAAGCTTGAATATGCAGATCGACAGCCTCTTGGTTGGTTTCAGCAAAAAGTTGCAACCAGCCAGAGTCACGCATAGACATGCTGTCGGTGTGATCATTCCAAATATTAATCGGAGCGCCTATGGCCCGGTTGCCTATAGTCATGACGATGGGCAGACCCAGACCCGATGCGTTATACACAGCTTCGGCCATGAACAAAAGTCCTTGGCTAGCTGTTGCTGTATAAGTGCGAGCGCCTGTCGCTGAAGATCCTATCGCAACAGACAAGGCGGCAAATTCTGATTCCACATTAATGAATTCGCAGTTCTTTAATTTTCCAGATTTAACAAGCTTACCGCATCCTTCAACAATATGCGTCTGGGGAGATATGGGATAAGCGCAGATAACTTCCGGCCGACAAAGGGCAATACCTTTAGCGACAGCGACAGACCCTTCAATTTGTTCTAACATTTTATTATTTCTTTTCCTTTTTATTATCTACACCATTTTTTTTAATGATATCGAAAGCAGCATTTGCGGCTGAAATGTTGCCTTCCCCGATTTTACCGGAGAATTTAGATAGAATTGCTTTTTCAACAGATTTAATGGCAAGTTGATTTGACATGGCGGCAAAACCACCAAGGAGCACCGCGTTCGGCATTGGCCGCCCCATATGCTTGATGGCGATTTCGGTTGCAGGCACATTGTAGGTATGATTTGCTGGAAGTTTTTTAACAGCATCACCGACACCAAGCTCTTCGAAACTCTTGTTGGAATTAAGCAAAACATAGCCATCGGACTTCAGACCCTGAAATACGTCAAGTGAGCCGAATAGTGTTGGATCTTGAATAATAATGGCATCGGGTTCAAGGATAGGTTCGCGCAAGCGAATTTCTTTGTCATCAATTCGACAATACGACACAACAGGAGCCCCAGTACGCTCCGAACCAAAACTTGGGAAAGCTTGGGCGTTGCGCCCCTCAATGAACGCTGCAACAGATAGCAATTCTGCTGCCGTAACCACGCCTTGACCGCCTCTGCCGTGTATTCGTGTTTGAAACATATTAAATATTAATCCTATTTCACTACGCTACATTATACAAGCATATTGTTAACATTGGTAAAATAATTTTACCAATTTAGAAACTTATACTATATAATATTATCAATAATAATTCTATGCATGCATTGTTTGCTAGATAGTTTTGATATAGATCAACATATATGACAGATATTGAGTTAGTAAGAGGAACATAAAAATAGTTTTTACAGTATGACACATTATTTTAATGGTAACTACCCCAGCGTTGATGCACTTCGTATAAAAGCAAAACAACGCATGCCAAAGTTTGCATTTGAATATCTGGATGGCGGCTGTTTTTCCGAAATAAATTTACAACGCAATACGCAAGATATTAGAGATGTTCAATTGCAGCCATACTATCTCCGTGATTACGATAGTGCAAATATGAAAACTGAATTGTTTGGCGAAACTTATGATGCGCCTTTCGGCATGTCGCCTGTCGGCCTTCAGGGTTTAATGTGGCCAAAATCTTGTGAAATTCTTGCACGGGCCACTGTTGTTCACAAGCTTCCGTTTGTACTCTCTACTGTTACTACTGCAAACATTGAAACAGCGGCAGATATTACAGATGGTAAGTTCTGGTTTCAGCTATACCATCCAGCTAAGAACGAGTTAAGAGATAAGTTGCTTAGTCGCATCTGGGATGCTGGTTGTAAGACACTGGTAATTTTAGCGGACACACCTACATTTGCTTACCGACCCAAGGAGATAAAGAATGGACTGTCCATTCCGCCCAGGATGACAATGGATAATATATTGCAAATGTGCACTCACCCTACGTGGGCATTATCTCAACTTGTATCTGGATCTCCGGAATTTAAAACAATGAAGCCGTATATTCCAAAAGGTTTAAACATGAAGCATCTAGCGGAGTTTATGGACAGAAACTTTAATGGGCGTCTGACTCAAGACAAAATTAAAGCTTTAAGGGACTCTTGGAAGGGTAATTTGGTTGTTAAGGGAATTGTCAACCCTGAAGAGGCAGATCTTGTTGTTAAACTCGGAGTTGACGGTTTAATCGTGTCTAATCACGGTGGTCGTCAACTTGATAATGGTCAGTCTACAGTTGCTGCACTTAAGACGTTAAAAGAATATAAAGGAAAAATTAAAATCATGATGGATGGCGGATTGCGTTCAGGGGCTGATATTGCAAATTCATTGGCCTGTGGCGCGGAGTTTACTTTTGTAGGCAGGGCGCCAATGTTTGGCGTTGCTGCGCTCGGAAAGAAAGGCGGAGATCATACCTTTACAATGCTTAAACGTCAGCTGCAACAAGTTATGCAGCAAGTTGCCTGTGAAAAAGTAGAAGACTTTCCAGATCACTTAATTGATTCTTAAATCAGCTGTCTCAAAAAAATATAAAATTTTAATTAATCATCAAGTTTATTTGAAAATGGTAAAAAAATTTTACCAATTTTTCAATAAATGATGTAAATATTCAGCGTTTGATTAAATTAATATAGGGGGTGTCATTATGGTATTTCGCAAGATTAGTGAAAAAAACATTCATTCGACCGCCTTGCATCAATTAGAAGATTTAATTGTTGAAGGCATGTTTAAGCCAAATGAAAAACTTCCGTCAGAGCGAGAGTTAGCGACACAACTTAATATTTCAAGACCAACCTTGCGAACGGCGATAAAAGAATTAGAGAAACAAGATTTGTTAAAATCCAAAAGAGGCGAAGGAACCTTTGTTAATAATTTTCTTGGTGACGGCATTAACAAGCCTCTTATGTATTTGTTCAATAACCACTCCAAAGCTGCCGTGGATTTTATGGAATTCAGATATGCGGTGGAAGGCGAAGCTTCCTATCAGGCTGCCGTGAGGGCGACCAAGTATGATAAAGATATTTTAAAAATTCTAATGGATAAAATGTCAAAAGCTCACGAGCATGAAGATCCTGATGAAGAAGCAAAAGTGGACATTGCCTTTCATATAGCCATTGTTGAATCATCCCATAACATACTTCAGTTGCATATTATGAAAAGTTTATTTTCATTGTTAAATGAAGGGATTTTTTTTAATCGCACTGTTTTATATTTTAGGCCAGGAAATCGATCTTTACTTTTACAGCAACATCAAAATATTTTTCAAGCAATCATTGCGGAAGATCCAAAAAAATCAAAAAAGGCGATGCAGACACATGTAAGTTATGCCAGACAAGGCATAATTGAGTTGGGAGAAGTAAGCCAAAGGGAAAAAATAGCTAAAAAAAGATTAGAAAAAGCGAAAAATAAAAATTTTATTAGTTGATTTTTTTTTGAAAAAAAAAGTAATAAAATGGTTTTTAAAAAAATATTAGTAGCCAATAGAAGTGAAATCGCGATACGCGTGTTCCGCGCCGCGGAAGAGATGGGCATTAAGACAGCGGCCATTTATTCCAAAGAGGATCGTTTCGCCTTGCATCGGTTCAAAACTGATGAAAGTTATTTAATCGGGGAGAATAAAGGACCCATACAAGCGTATCTTGATATCGATTCCATCATTAATTTAGCAAAAGATACAAATGTCGACGCCATTCATCCAGGATACGGCTTTTTATCTGAGAGTCCTGAATTCGCCCAAGCATGTTCGGATAATGATATAGCGTTCATCGGCCCCTCTATTGATACATTAAAAAAATTAGGAAATAAAACAGAGGCAAAAAAAATTGCGAATGAAGCGCAGGTAAAAACGATTCCATCAGTCAGCATTGAGTCTCTTGATGAACAAAGAATAAAAAGTGATTCAAGCAAACTCGGTTTCCCCCTGATGATCAAAGCCAATTGGGGGGGAGGGGGAAGAGGAATGAGGGTCGTCAGCGCTGAAAAAGATTTACTTGATCAGATACACCTGGCCAAGAGCGAGGCACAAAAATCTTTTGGCAAGGGGGATATCTTTTTAGAAAAATATGTCGAAGACGCGTCTCACATTGAAGTTCAAATACTGGGGGATAAACACGGCAACATCGTCCATTTGTTTGAACGAGACTGTTCACTGCAACGACGTCATCAAAAAATATTGGAGAGAGCGCCGGCGCATTTTCTAGACGGTCAAACAAGAAAAGAAATGTGTGACGCCGCCGTCAAGATCGCGAAACATGTCAATTATGTCGGAGCCGGAACAGTTGAATTTTTATTGGATCGAAGAACAAATGAATTCTTTTTCATTGAAGTCAATCCAAGAATCCAAGTAGAACACACCGTTACCGAGGAAGTGACAGGAATAGATTTGATCAAGGCGCAAATTAAGGTCGCCGAAGGAGGAGCGATTGGATCAGATGTCGCGCTTCCATCACAATCAGAAATAAAAGTCAGCGGGCACGCCATCCAATGCAGGATTACCACCGAGGATCCAACCAATGATTTTATGCCGGATTACGGAAAAATCATCACTTATAGGTCAGCTTCAGGATTTGGCGTTCGCCTTGATGCCGGCACGGCCGCCTCCGGAGCGGTTGTGACGCCGTATTATGATTCTTTACTGGTAAAAGTTACATCAAGATCAAGAGACATTGATGAATGCCGTCGTCGGATGGACCGGGCTCTCAGGGAGTTCAGGGTCAGGGGTGTGAAAACGAATATTGTTTTTTTGAAAACGGTCATTAATCATCCGTCATTTGTCAATTTTAATTATAACACACAGTTTATAGACATTGAAAAATCCCTGTATTCATACAAGCAAGGAAGAGACCGCGCTTCCAAGATAGTTGCGTTTTTAGGAAATGTAATTGTTAACAACAACAAAGAGATTATTAATCGTTCCATTCCCAAACAATTAGTTATTCCCGCAATCCCTCCTTCCAATAGTTCAGTAAAAAATGAGGATTACGTATCTTTGTTGAAAAAGAAGGGACCTGAACAGTTTGCGCAATGGATAAAGTCCCAAGAACAACTTTTCATTACTGACACGACAATGCGTGATGCCCATCAGTCATTGCTGGCGACAAGAATGAGATCAAATGACATTTTGAATATTGCAGATTATTATTCAATGAATCTGTCACAGTTATTTTCAATTGAATGTTGGGGCGGGGCGACATTTGATGTGGCCATGAGATTTTTAAAAGAGGATCCATGGAAAAGATTAGCAGATTTAAAATCCAAAGCTCCTAACATATTGACTCAAATGTTATTGAGAGGATCAAATGCGGTAGGGTATAAAAATTATCCTGATAACGTCGTCAGGTTTTTTATTCAAGAAGCAGCTCAGGCGGGCATGGATGTATTCAGGGTGTTTGACTCTCTGAATTGGATAGAAAATATGCAGGTCGCTATTGAAGAAGTGTGCAAGCAGGGAAAAATCTGCGAGGGAGCCATTTGTTACACCAACGATGTTACAAATCCAAGTGAACAAAAATATACATTAAAATATTATCTTGAACGCGCCCAGCAATTAGAAAGGATGGGCGTCCACATTATAGCCATTAAGGACATGGCAGGTCTTTGCAAGCCTGAGGCTGCAAAAATATTAGTAAGAGAATTGAAAGAGACCACTAATCTTCCCATCCATTTTCACACGCATGATACAAGCGGGACATCCGCGGCATCAGTGCTGTCTGCTATTAATGCCGGCGTGGACATAGTCGATGCAGCGATGGATTCAATGAGCGGACAGACTTCGCAGCCCGCTTTAGGTTCGATTACGAGCACTATAAAAACCACCTCTCGCAAATCATCCCTTGATGAAGAAAGCATACGATCAGCCTCTCTATATTGGGAAGAGGTAAGGCAAAATTACCTGGCTTTTGAAAGTAATTTCAGGGGGGGAAGTTCAGATGTTTATGTACATCAGATGCCGGGAGGACAGTTTACAAATTTAAAGGAACAAGCGCATTCTCTGGGCATTGAAACGCACAAATGGGACAATGTGGTTAAAACATATTCTGAAGTGAATAAAATGTTCGGAGACATCATCAAGGTTACCCCTACGTCAAAAGTTGTGGGGGATATGGCTTTATTCATGGTAAGCAGCGATTTAAGCGTGGATGATGTTCTTGATTCAAACAAAGAAATGGCATTCCCAGAATCTGTTGTTGATTACTTCAGTGGCAATCTAGGCCAGCCTTTTGGAGGGTTTCCAAAAGAATTACAAAAAAAAGTACTAAAAGACATAAAGCCTATTTCAGTTAGGCCAGGTTCCGTATTATCAGAAGTGAACCTGGAAGAGGAAAAAAAAGAATTGAAAAATAAAATTGAACGCAATGTTTCAAATCAAGATTTAGCTTCTTACTTAATGTACCCGAAGGTTTTTTTAGATTTTTGCAAATATGAGAATCAATTTGGGGATTTTTCATTTTTATCTACACCGTTATTTTTTTACGGACCGGAAGCAGATCAAGAGTTCAATCTTGATATTGAAAAAGGCAAATCTTTGATTGTTCGATATTTAACCAAGGGCAATACTAAAAAAGACGGAAAATGTTCGGTTTTTTTTGAAATTAATGGTCAGCCAAGAACAATTGAGATTAAGGATGATCAAGCAGCAAGCTTGGAAGAAAAAAGAAAAAAAGCCAGCAAAAGCAATGAAATAGGATCTCCCTTGAATGGCCAAGTGTCAGAGATAAAAGTTAACACTAATGATAAAGTCAACAAAGGGGATAAGCTAATTGTCATTGAAGCAATGAAAATGGAAACCGTCATTCATGCTGAACACAGCGGCGTTGTCAGTCACATAGAGGTTGAAGTTGGTGACAATGTTGATACAAAAGATCTTCTTCTGGTGATTGAATGATGAATTATCAATTAACATTTTATAGATAATGATTGCGATAGATGTAGATCATTTCACCCCCTATTCATCACTTATAGGTGGATTGATCATTGGGGTTGCTGTTGTTTTATTTTTTATAACATCAGGGCGTTTGGCGGGAATTAGTGGAATAATTAGCAACACTCTAGAAAGAAATGAAAATAAATTTTCAAATGTATTATTTTTAATTGGCCTTGTTCTTGGACCTTTGGTTTATATTTTTTTTACAAAAAAAGACGTAGTTTTTAATATGACTTCTTCCCTGCCTCTCATTATCATAGGCGGTTTGTTCGTTGGCATTGGCACTGAGATAGCAAGAGGGTGCACAAGTGGTCACGGCATATGCGGCATCAGCCGTTTTTCCTCCCGCTCAATTGTAGCAACGATCATCTTTATGAGTTGTGCAATAATTACTGTTTTTTTATTACAGTTTTCAGGATCATCATAACAAATGTATAATAATATATTTTCTTTAATTAGCGGTTTGATTTTTGGTATCGGACTGACTATTGCAGGCATGACAAATCCTGCAAAAGTGATTGCCTTTCTTAATATCACAGGAATTTGGGATCCTTCCCTTATCTTTGTTATGGGAGGAGCTATTGTATTTACAGCGCCCTGCTTCTATTTGTTGAAAGATAAAAGAAAACCTTTCTTTACTTCTTCATTTCAAATACCTGACATAAAAGACATTGATCGAAAATTAATCTTAGGATCATCTTTATTTGGTATTGGTTGGGGCATGATTGGTTTGTGTCCGGGACCAGCGATTTGTTCAATTGCCTTTATCGCACTTCAACCACTGTCAATTGTCTTTGTTGTTGCTATGATAGGTGGATTTTATTTCACTAAATTTCTGAAAATTTAAATTTTATTAAAGTCTTTTAGATTGAGTTATCCGTTATTTGACTATAGTCTATTATTATTTAGTTAATAATCTCAGGAGGAAATTATGATTATTAAAAGAACGGCATTTATCTTATTGGGCAGTTTATTTCTGTTTGTAGGATCAAGTGTTTCAGCTGGAGATAGTGTATCTGCAAAGGATTGCTCCTATGGAGGTAAAGTTAAATCTATCGAAGCTACAGGCGATTTAGAAGTCACGTTTACAATGTGTAAACCTGATCCTGCTTTTCGAGCAAAAGCAGCATTTACTCCATTTTCAATTCAGCCAAAAGAATATCTAGACTCCACAGGTGGTGGAGGAACAATTCTTGAGAATCCTATTGGAACTGGACCCTTTAAACTTGAAAAGTGGAACCGCGGTGATAGCGTTAACTACAGCAGGTTTGAAGATTATTGGGGTAAAAAACCAAGTTTTGAAAAACTAGTTGTTAGATGGCATGCTGATGGTGCTGGAAGACTTATTGAATTAAGGTCTGGCACAGTAGATCAAATAACCAACTTAAGTCCTGATGATTTTGATTCGGTTAAGAATGATAGCAATCTAACTTTTATTCCGGTTGCTAATCCAAATACTCTTTATTTGGCTATGACTAGCACCTTTAAACCTTTTGATGACGTAAGAGTGAGAAAAGCAATTGCCATGGGCGTTGATCGTTCCAGAATTGTTGATAATTACTTTCCACTAGGTTCAGAAGTGGCATCTCATTTTACACCATGTTCAATTTCGAATGGTTGTACCGGTGAAACCTGGTATGATTTTGATCCGGCAGCTGCAAAAGCCTTATTGGCAGAAGCAGGCTTCCCAAATGGTTTTAAATCTAAAATCTTTTACCGTGATGTTTTCCGTGGATATCTTCCGGAACCAGGAATTGTTGCTGTTGAATTCCAATCTCAACTTAGAGATAATTTAGGCATCGATGTAGAGGTTGTTGTTATGGAATCTGGAGAGTTTATTGATGAATCAACAAATGGACGCCTAGACGGTTTTTATTTGTTAGGATGGGGAGCTGATTATCCTCACGTGACAAACTTCCTGGATTTCCACTTCAGCGCAAGCAATCCTCAATATGGTGATGTGCATGAAGACATTTATGGATTATTAGAAGTGGCGTCTACAATTGCAGATGAGGGAACAGCTCGTCCATTATATACGGCTGCCAATAATGCAATTAAACGCATAGTACCAATGGTTCCAATTGCACACGGAGCTTCTGCTTCAGCCGCATTGAACTCAGTGAAGAATGCTCACTTCAGACCTTTTGGAGCGCCTTTGTTCCATCATACTGATCCTGGTAAGGATACTTTTGTTTTTATGCAAAATGCTGAACCAATTAGTATGTATTGCGCTGATGAAACTGACGGTGAATCACTTTCAGTGTGTCAGCAGGTTGTGGAACCACTTCTTGGTTATGCGATTGATTCAGGTAACATTGAGCCACGTCTTGCCACGGAATGCACTGGTAATTCAGATGCGACAGTCTGGACTTGCCAAATCAGAAGCGGAGTTAAATTTCATGACGGATCTAGTTTAGATGCTAATGACGTTGTAGCTTCTTGGGCCGCTGGTATTGATCAATCAAACAAAAATCATAAAGGAAATACAGGTGCTTTCGAGTACTATTCATACCTTTTTGATGGGTTGATGAATTAATAAAATTTATTGACTTGTTTATTTATGGGGAGAATGAATTCTCCCCATAATATTTTTACATAATCATGACTGCCTACATCATTAAAAGATTGTTAATTTCAATTCCTGTATTATTCGGGATACTTTTGGTTACTTTTGTCTTGGCCAGACTCATTCCAGGCGATCCGTGCAAAGCTATGTTAGGTGAAAAAGCTACGATTGAAGTATGTGAAAAGTTTGACAAAAGATTTGGTCTTGATAAACCAATTTCTACACAATTTTTTTTATACTCCAAAAGAGTTATTGTAGGTGATTTCGGAAATTCAATTAGGTTTAGTCGTCCTGTAACACAAATTTTGGTTGAGAGATTTCCAGTAACTATTGAACTAGCCCTGGGAGGGCTGGTAGTTGCGATCATTGTTGGGGTTTTTTTAGGGATTGTTTCTGCTTTAAAACACAATACTTCCGTTGATGTTGGTACTATGGTTCTGGCCAACATAGGAATTTCAATGCCTGTTTTTTGGTTAGGTTTAATGTTAGCATATCTTTTTGGTTTGTTATTAAAGGATACGATTTTCTGGTTGCCTCCCTCTGGCAGATTAACAGCAGGACTGAGTTCTATTCCATTTTTTGAAGTTTGGGGTTGGGATGTAGTATCAGGAACAGCTAAATCTAGAGTATTAGAATTTTTTGCTAATCACTACATCTTTAATGCTCTTATAACAGGAAATTGGGAAATTTTTAAAGATGCCATAAGACATATGATTTTACCAGTAATTGCACTTTCAACAATTCCTATGGCAATAATAGCGCGAATGACCAGATCAAGTTTATTAGAAGTCTTGGGAAGAGATTATATTCGAACAGCTAGAGCAAAGGGTATAAAAAATACAAATGTTGTAACTAAGCATGCATTAAGAAATGCAATGTTACCTGTTGTAACTATTCTTGGTTTGCAGATGGGAGGTTTATTAAGTGGTGCTGTGTTAACTGAAACAGTTTTTGGTTTAGCAGGTGTAGGCAGAATGCTAGTAGAGGCTATATACGCTAGAGATTATCCTATCATTCAAACTTTTACAGTAATGGTAGCTGTTGCTTATATGTTAATCAATTTGATTGTAGATATTTCATATGGCTTTTTAGATCCTCGAGTAAGATTAGAGTAATTATATGAGTAAGCTAGGAAGAGTTTCAAAAACATTATCAGATAATTTTGATGAAGATTTATTATTGCAGGAACCAATGTCTGTATGGAAAAGAACTTTTAAAAGACTTTGGTCTAGACGGTCAGGTAAGATAGGTCTTTTACTTATAGGTTTTATTTTTTTAATTGCATTTACAGCTCCTATTATTGCTCCATATGATCCGCAGGAAGTATTGATAGGAAAAGAAATAGTAAAATTAAAAAAACGTGAGGGGCCATGCATACATATGCTTGGTTGTGATAGCGCCAAACCCCAACATCTTATGGGCATAGATGGAAATTATAGAGATCAGTATTCTAGAATTATTTACGGATCAAGAATTAGTCTTTCTATAGGATTTTCAACTGTTGCATTTGCCGTAACTGGCGGAGTTTTATTAGGAGCATTAGCTGCATTTTTTGGTGGATGGATCGATAACATTATTATGAGACTGATGGACGTTATACTTGGATTTCCCTCGTTGCTTTTAGCTATAGCCATAGTTGCCGTTTTAGGTCCGGGAATTAGAAATGCTCTTTTAGCAATTGCAATTGTTACTCTGCCTGCCTATGCGCGTTTAACTCGAGCTAGCGTACTGACGGTTAAAGAATTAGATTTTGTTAAAGCTTCAATAACATTAGGAGCTAGTCCAACTAGACTTTTGCTTTTTCGAATACTGCCTAATTCTTTAACACCAGTAGTAGTTTTAGCTACTCTAGGTATTGCAACTGCAATTTTAGATGCCGCTGGACTTTCTTTTTTGGGACTTGGTGCGCAACCACCAATGCCTGAATGGGGAACGATGCTTGGTTCTGAGAGGAATCAAGTTTTTTCTGCCCCTCATCTAGTTTTTTTTCCAGGAATTGCAATTATGATCACTGTTCTTTCCTTTAATCTTTTTGGAGATGGCCTAAGAGATGCACTCGATCCAAGGTTGAATGATTAATGTCAACACATCCAATTCAATTAGAAGTTAATAATTTAACTACTTGTTTTCGGACAAGCACAGGAAATGTAACAGCTGTTGATGATATTTCATTTTCCTTAAAAAAAGGAGAAACTTTATGCATTGTTGGAGAAAGCGGATGCGGAAAGTCAGTTTCCGCTCTTTCAATCATGGGTCTTCTGCCCCCTTCGGGATATGTAAAATCCGGTTCAGCTAATTTTCATAATGATAACTTGTTATCCATGTCGTCAAGTCAGCTGGAAAGATTGAGAGGCAATAGAATTTCAATGATTTTTCAAGATCCTGGATCATCTTTGAACCCTGTCATGAGGATAGGAGATCAGGTCTCTGAAATTTTTAAAATACATTTGCATATGTCCAAGAAAGAAAGTGAAAGAAAAACCCTGGAAATGTTAAGGCAGGTTGAGATACCGGATCCTGAAAGCAGGATGCTGGCGTATCCTCATGAGCTGTCCGGGGGAATGGCTCAAAGGGTAATGATAGCGATGGCCTTGGTGTGCAGTCCTGATATTTTAATAGCGGATGAACCTACGACCGCATTGGATGTGACAATCCAGTCACAAATTTTAAATTTAATGATACAAATGCAGTCAAAAACAGAAACAGCAATATTGTTAATCACCCATGATTTGGGCGTGGTTGCCGAAATGGCAAATAATGTTTTAGTGATGTACTGCGGACAAATTGTTGAGTATGGAGATGTTAAAACAGTTTTTAACAGTCCAGTTCATCCCTATACAAAAGCGTTAATGCAGTCTATTCCAATCATAGGAGAAAAAACAAAAAGACTTGACGCCATTCCTGGTCGCGTTCCTTCATTAAACTTATTGCCACCGGGATGCCGTTTTGAAAAAAGATGTTCAGAGAAAAATACTAACATCACTTCAGACTGTCAGGAAAAAATACCCCCGATTTTCAATTTGAATGATAATCACGGAAGTCGATGCTGGTTGGAAAAAGAGGACTGATGAAAAAATTAGTTGAAGTAATAAATTTAATAAAGCATTTTCCTGTTCAAAAAGGTTTATTTAAAAGAACAGTTGGATTGGTTAAGGCCGTAGATGATGTTTCTTTAGAAATTTATGAAGGTGAAACACTGGGGCTGGTGGGGGAGTCTGGTTGCGGCAAATCAACATTGGGCAAACTTCTGGTCAGGTTGATTGACCCGACTTCAGGCAGCATTATTTTTGATGAAAAAAATTTAGATTCTTTTTCAAATAAAGAACTCAGAAGGCAAAGACAATATTTTCAAATGATTTTTCAAGACCCTAATTCATCTCTTGATCCCCGTTCCACCGTAGGAAAAAGCATAGAAGAGGGTCTGATTATTCATGGAATAAAGGATAATCAGGAGAGGCAAAAAAGAATAAAGGAGATGCTTAATCTTGTCGGAATTTCTGCAAACGCCATTGAAAGATTCCCTCATGAATTTTCCGGGGGTCAAAGACAGAGGATCGGCATTGCCAGGGCACTGATTTTGAAACCCAAATTAGTTGTTTGTGATGAGCCGGTCTCCGCATTGGATGTTTCTGTTCAGGCTCAAGTTTTAAATTTATTGAATGAATTGAAAAACGAGTTGTCATTAACGCTTTTATTCATATCGCATAATTTATCCGTTGTTGAGAATATCAGTGATCGCATTGCAATAATGTATCTGGGTCAGATAATTGAGATGCTTGACACTTCTAAATTCGCCCTTGATTGCGAACACCCGTACTCCAAGGCTCTGTTATCCGCCATTCCAATCCCTGATCCCAATGTCAAAAAGAAAAGAGTAATTTTAAAGGGTGATGTTCCCAGCCCGATCAATCCTCCTAGTGGATGCAGGTTTCATACCAGGTGCCCTCAGGCAATTTCGAAATGCGAGAGAACCGAACCCTTGTTATTGGAACTTTCACAACATCATAAAGCTTCATGCCACTTGTTATCAGATTAAAAAGCACTAATTAGTTTATCATTGGAATGGTTTGAGGCGTGCGGGATGTAAGCCTCTCATGTCCGTTATTAGTAATTAAAATATTTTCTTCATGCACGAGCATCGTGCCAGGCGCGTATTCAAAACAGGGTTCAATAGCAATCACCATGTTTTCTTCCAGGACAGTATTGTCATTCGACATGATGCTTGGTGGTTCCGTTATCTGCAAGCCTATGCCGTGCCCCATGCGTCCAACGCTGTTTGATGAAAGGCCCTCTTTTTGAAGAATGGAGAGCATGGCGTTGCTCACATCAGCGCACGTTGCGCCCGGCTTCGCGTTTTTCATGCCAGCCTCAGCCGCCTCCCACAGAACGGCGTAAGCCAGTTTAGCACTGTCCGCTATTCTGCCAAATCCGTAGTTGCGATCAAAATCACAAAAATATCCATCCAGCGTGGTGCCCGTGTCTATGATGAGCACATCCCCATCTTGCAATTTTTTTTCGGTCGGATCACAAATAATTTGATCATAGCCTCCAGGACCGGATGCGCAGGACATATACAGCGTGTGGTCAGCCCCAAGGTCAAGCAATGTTTTTTTCATCATATTGCAAATTTCAATTTCGGACTGGCCTATTTGCAGGTGTCTTGGAAGTTCATCAAATGCCTTGCTGGCTATGGAGATGACTTTTTTTATTTTAGAAATTTCATTTTCCGATTTAATCATTCTCATTTTCCAAATAAGCGGACTCGCATCAACAAAACCGTGATCGGGAAGATTTGAATTTAATTTTTGAAAATCGTTAATGGACATGCGGAGATGACTTTCCATGCCCATTTCACACCCAATTGAACATATATGGGATTGAACGGATAAAATCGCATCCTGAAGTACCGTTACTCCTTCATCAGTGGGGTTGGGGGATTGCCACGTTTTAATGTTTTGAATCCAGGTTTTTTGCAGGGCCGTCTCCCCGATGGAGGGGATGATGGCTACCGGATCTTGATTTAAGGATAATAATAAAAACCATGGGCGGGTCGGACTTTCCCAGAAATAGGAATCAAATCCGGTAAAGTAACGAAAGTTGTGCGGCGAAGTAACAAGGAGCATGTCCAAATTCTTTTCTTGCATTAGCAGGCGGGCTTTTCTTAATCGTTCTTCGTATTCGGCAGTACTAAAACCCCTCATTGAAACCTTTTATGTTTGTTCAATTTTATATTAATCATTATATATGCCCTAATTGTATGCGAAGTCGACGTCAATTTGTAAAAATTATCTTCGGCTTTTTTGCGACAATTTTTACTTTGAAATATTTTAAAACAGTACATGCAGTGAGTTCCTTACCTTATCATCATTTGCCAGATGGAACTTTTCGCAATCTACCCGGAGGTCCCAAACGCGAGATTTCCACCGGCCATTCTTCCCGTAATTTTTTTCGTTTTTTTTATAAAGGGATAATCAAAAGAAAGATGTTTGATCAAAAGGAAATTCCAGACAACATTCCTCATGATCACGCGCTTTCACAAGAAAAAGCGCTAAAGCAATTTCAAGATAACGCAGACTCCATGAGTGTTACGTGGCTAGGACACGCAACATTTTTAATTAAATTGGGAGACCAGCATATTTTAACTGATCCTTTTTTATCTAAAACCGCCGGTCCTGTGGGGATTGGGCCAAACCGATATGTTCCCGCCGGGATAAAAATATCCGACTTGCCTGAAATTAATACCATCCTAGTCAGTCATAATCACTATGATCATCTGGATACCACGACCCTAAAGAATATAATAAATAAAAAAAATATTACAGTTATTTGTTCTTTAAAATTATCCAAGACATTTACAAGATTAGGTTACAATAAAATATTCGAACTTGACTGGTATGACGAACAAAAAAATCATGACTTTAAAGTCACGGCCGTACCCGCGTATCATTGGTCAAGACGCTTAGGCCAGAAATATAATTCTACTTTATGGAACGGGTATGTAATCAGTCATCAATCAAAGAAAATATATTTCAGCGGCGATACGGCCTTTGGACCGATGTTTTCAGAGATTGGAGAAAAATTGGGACCATTTGATTTAACCATTATTTCCATTGGAGCATATGAACCACGAGGAATGATGCGGGCATCACACTGCACCCCAGAAGAGGCTGTCGAGATTACATCCATGCTTGCCAGCAAAAACATACTGGGCATGCACTGGGGAACCATACGGTTGAGCGCGGAGGATCCCTGGGAACCTCCTGAAAAATTCAAGAAAGCAGCACAAATCAAGGGATATCAAAAACATCAAGTATGGCAGCTTCCCATAGGGGGGACAAAATCATTAATTTGATTTAATTTGTTAGAAAAAATTCTGATGATATATCTCTCATTATTTACAGTAGGATTCATAGTCGCCACCATAATTCCTTTTGGATCAGAAATGTATTTTGCCACCCTGCTGGCTTTAGATAAATACAATTCAATACTACTTTTAATAGCAGCTTCCACAGGAAACATTCTTGGCTCTGTTTTCAATTGGATTTGCGGATTTTATGCAGCTTATTTTTTGAAGAAAAAATGGTTTCCCATTAATCAAAATCAAATTGACAAAGCCACTAATTTTTTTGTGAAGCACGGGAAATGGTCCCTGCTTCTGGCCTGGGTGCCTTTCATAGGCGATCCTATTACATTTGTTTCAGGCACACTACGGTATCCATTCTTTCCTTTTTTACTACTGGTATCGATTGGTAAAATCGCGCGGTACTTAGTGATTTATTTTTCAGTTTTGTGGGCAATTAATTTATTTTAACTTTGCCCTATTTGTTTATTATACGGCGTTAGTTTATGGAATTCAGTAATCAAATAATTATTTTTCTGCTTGGTTTTTTTTCTGGATCGGGAGTCATTGCATTGTTATATTTCCTCCTTGCTTACAAAAAAGATTCTGCAAACAAGAAACATGATGATTTAATATCCTTAAGGGACAATATAAAGTCGATTCAACAATCCTTGCAAAATTTTAATTTAGTGCAAGACCGCATTGAAAACAGCCTTATCCGAGGGGGCTCTCAGCAACAAGGCGCTTGGGGGGAATTTGTTTTAAAAAACATATTGGACGGCGCTGGTCTTCGAGAAGGGGAGGAATATGAAACACAAAAAGCTTACAAGGATTCTGAAGGGAATTTACAAAAACCTGATGTTATTGTCCATATGCCAGGAAAACGCGATATCATTATTGATTCCAAAGTTTCTCTAAGTGCGTGGCATGACTATTCTAATAGTAAGGACGAAGCCACGAAGTCAACGCATCTTAAGAAGTTCTTGGAGTCGGTTAAAAATTTTGTTCGAGATTTGAGTAAGGATAATTATGCAAACCTATATGAAGTTAATACCATAGACAATGTTCTGATGTTTATGCCCATTGAGCCTGCATTACTGGCTCTTTATAATAAGGGAAAAAAAATCGTTGAAGACGCATGGCAGAAAAAAATCATTATTGTGGGTCCATCAACCCTCCCTTTTCTATTAAAGGCAGTTGAAAACATGTGGCGCCTTGATAAGCAGACGAAAACAATCAAGGATATTGCCGCCACTGCTACGGATATTTACGAAAAAACAGTCAATGTATATCAATCATTTGATCAAGCTAACCAATCCATAGATAAGGCTAAATTAAAAATGGATGAAGCAAAATCACGCTTGCAGGACGGACCAGGAAGCTTAACAAAGAAAGTTCAAAAAATGAAAGATTTGGGCCGTCTGAGTACAAAAAAAGAATTGCCTGTTGATTTGGAGGATGACATAAATTAAGGGAAACATTCTTTAATTTATGCCGAGTTTTGATGTAGTAAGTAGGTTGGATTATCAAGAAATTGATAACGCCATTGGAAATGCCACTCGTGAAATTGGCAACAGATATGATTTCAAAGGATCGGACACATCCATAGAACGCAAAGAAAATGACTTAATTGTTATTACTGATGACGAATTGAAACTGAAACAAGTGCATGATTTGATAATTACGCACTTTGTCAGGCGAAAAGTTGACTCCCTGTGCTTGAGCCAGCAAAGCAAAGAAAAGGCCGGGGGAAATAAAATTCGTCAATCGTATAAACTTGTGGAAGGCATAGAACAAACCATTGCAAAAAAAATTACAGCCGATGTTAAAAGCTCCAAATTAAAAGTGCAGGTAAAAATTAACGGCAATGAACTAAGGGTGGATGGTAAAAAGAAAGATGACTTACAAGTAGTCATGCAAATGATTGAAGATGCTAAAATTGGGATACCTGTTCAATTTGTAAACTTTCGCGATTAACTCAATGATTACATGGGAGCTGATTGCAACTATCAGCGTGTTTAATTTTGTCATGTACATAACGCCCGGCCCGAATAATAGCATTCTCGCCGCTTCGGGAATAAAGTTTGGTTTTGTAAAATCCATTCCAAACATCCTTGGCGTTCCCACAGGTCATTGCATCCAACTTGCTTTGATATGTCTTGGTTTGGGAAGTCTGTTCACGCAGTTTCCCCTATTGCTGGTAATATTAAAATATATGGGCGCTGCTTATCTTTTGTATTTAGCTTGGAAAATGCTTGGTTCACTGAATATCTCTTCAACAGAAAAAAAATCATCCCCCCTAAAGTATTATGAAGCCATTTTGTTTCAGTTTGTTAACACAAAGGCATGGGTTATTTGTATTACTGCGGTATCATTATTTTATCCTGAAAAAGAAAATCTCATCGTTGGCACGCTTTTCATGTTAACGATGTCCACGATAATAAATCTGCCCTCCATAAGCGTATGGGCTTTTGGAGGAAGCATTATCCGCTATTATCTAACTAATGAGAAGTTAAAGAAAATTATTGAATGGTTTTTGGCAATACTTCTTTTTGGAACTGCAGTTTTGATTATATTATAAAATTATCAAGTCAGGGGAATCTTTTCAAATTTTCCAACAACATTATACCCTTTTATCACAGCTGATCTTTTGGATATCAATTTATACCACCGTAAAACATTAGGATAATTTTTTAGATCAACTCGATGTCTTTCAAAACGCGCGATCCATGGCCATGTGGCAATATCAGCAATGGAATATTCTGTTCCCAGATATTCATTATTTTCCAACCGAGAATCCAAGGTTTGGTAGGTTCTTTTAACATAGTTTATATACTTATCTTCCGCGAATTTGCTTTTTCCTGAATGATAATAAAGGAATTGGTGTGCCTGGCCCAGATAAGGGCCGACTTGCGTCAGCTGGAACATAAACCATTCCATTATTGGCCAATAGCTTTTGTCGGATAAATATTTTTTGTATTTATTTGCGAGATACAACATGATTGCCCCTGATTCAAAAATGTTTGTTTTAGTTTCTGAATCGGTAATGGCCGGTATTTTATTGTTAGGGGATATCAATGAAAATTCTTTTGAAAATTGTTCATCATTTTCAATGTCAATGGGAATGACTTTATAGGAAACCTGCATCTCTTCTAGCAGAATACTAATTTTCCGTCCATTTGGCGTGGGCCATGTATACAGATTGATCATATCAGTAAGGGAATGCCAATAGCAAAAAAGAAAGTGTGAAAAAGCTAATAAAAGTGCTTACGACCACGTTAGCCGAGATAATATTCTGCAAAGAATTATATCGATAGCTAAAATAATAGGTCTGCGACCCACTTGGCAGGGCTGCCGCCATAGTGACAATGAAAACTAATAAAGGCGACATAAGTAGGATGTATTTTGCGAGCATAAAGGCAATGAGGGGGTGTATAAAATTTTTCAGTCCTGTTAAAACAACAGAATACGAAATGCCTTGAGCTATTTTAAATCCTCCCAGGGCTATTCCAAGAGAAATAAGAACTGTCGGAAGTGCAATTTTTGCAATTGGTTTCAAAATATTCTGCAATGTTTCAGGAAAGGGAGTTTCTGTATAGTTCAAGAAAAGACCAACAAACATTCCAAATAAAACAATGTTTTTTGTTAAACCAATTATAGTTTTAATTATTTTCATAATGTTGGATTGATTGCGATTGCGGTAATTTTCAATAATAAGGGTGGTGTAAGTAAAATGTGTGATGCCGTGAAATAAAACCAAAATCATATAGGGCATTGCATTTACGGGACCTAAGATTGAATACATCAATGGAATGCCAAAAGCAACAGAGTTGCCAAAACACGCTCCCAGTCCAAATAGGGCGCTATCATCTGTTTTAAATTGGTATAATTTTTTTCCAATGAGAAAACCCATGATAAAAACTATTATGCCTGCTCCAAAAAAGGCAAAGATTAAATTATAGATCACAACATTAGGAAATTTTATCAACCAAAAATTAACTACGAGTGCAATAGGCAGTAAGATATTAAAACTTAAATAATCAAATTTTTTTGTAATAGAGTTGGGTATAATGTTTAATTTTTTTATTATGTAGCCAATAATGATATAGCTAAAAACGCCAAGCACTACAGATAATAAACTAGTCATCGACCTTTAATAACTTGTCTATAAGAGAATGTATTCCCTCCTCAAATAATTTTTTGATATCTTGGGGAGCATTCTCATTTTCTTCTGCGAAAACTTTTCCTCCTACTAAAATCTGCGGATTTTGAATATTTCCTTTTAATGTTGCTTCAAGATATATTTCATCATCTTCATAAAAATTTATTTTTCCATCAATGATGTTAGTCTCAATATTGAGAATAGCCGCAAGGGATGCGCGACCTTGATCATTTTCAATTAACATATCTTGAGTTGATATCATTCCTTCATTGATTGTTAATGTGCCATGAAAAGAAGAGGGAATATTTGAAAATTTTTCAAGTAAAAAACTAACAGAATTACTTATGGAAGACAAATCTGGCAATTTATCAATTAATAAGGACAACAAAGCAGCGCCAAAAAGTTCTTCTTCAGTTGAAACGAAAAAAATTGAACCATTAATTGCAATGTTTCCCTTAAGATTTTTATTAAAGTTATTCTTGGCTGTGCCTGAAAGATTAAAATTGGGGGAGGACATTTTTATTTTAACTCTGTCCCAAGTCGCAATTTTGGCTTGATTCATAAGAATATTAAGTGAAACATTATTGAATGAGCCAACTAACTTAAAAGGCATCTCATTTTCTATACTCATTTTTCCCTGAGCATTAATATTGCCTTCAACTAAATTACTAACAATTTTTTCAAAGGTGATATTTTTGTTCTTATATGATGATGTAACTATTGCATCGCGAAGCTGAATGCCTTCAACATTAATAGTAGGGGACCTTAAATTTATATTTATGGGGGATGCAGGCCAATAATTTTTAGTAACATCAATATCAGCATTGTTGATTATAAAAACATCAGCGTTATCTCTTATGGTAATATTATTGCGCAATTCAATGTGAGGATAGTAATTCCATTTTGATTCTTCATTTAGAATAATTGTAAGATCAGTTTGTTTTTCAAGTTTAGCTATAATTTTATGTAGGTTAAAATTATCTCTTATCGCTATAAATATGAGGATTAATATTATTGCAGTAATTGCAATAAATATAAACTTTTTTTGCATATCAACTTTTGATGGAGATATTTTTTGGATCGTGCAAAGGTTGTGTTTCTATCTTCGCTTTATATTTTTTCTTAGCGACTTCTATTTCAAGATGTTTATCTTGTAATTCAGACACAGCATCTGTTGTGTTAATGTAGCCAATAGACATATTCTTGTTATAGTTGAAAGAATAATTTCCCGAAGTAGTTTCTCCAATAATTTTTCCGTCCAAATAAATCGGCTCATCATGCAATAGCAAAGGTTTGCCAGGTTCAGATTCTTGCAAGGTAAGCAAGACAAGCTTTTTATCTGTTTGTTGTTTTATTATTTTTAAAAGTGCTTTTTTGCCAATAAAATCAAAATCCTTTTCTAAACTGACAGCGAAACCCAAACCTGCCTCAAATGGATTTTCTTCTGGTGATATATCATGCCCCCAGTGTAAATATTTTTTTTCCATGCGCATGATATCCATTGCGTGTGCTCCAGCGTGAACCAATTGATATGATGTTCCCGTTTCATTAATGACATTATAAATATTTTTTGCATTTTTCATTGGCACATATAATTCCCAACCCAGCTCACCTACATATGATAGACGTTGAAACCAAATAGAAACACCGTTAAGTTCTAGAAATTTACCAGAACCGAAAGGAAAACTGGATGATTCAAATTCATTTCCGATCAATTCTTCGAGAAGCTTTCTGCTCTTTGGTCCAAAAATTCCAAAACAAGCGTAATCATCAGTAATATCAGCAAAGCTGACGCTTTTATCCAGATGACTTATAATGTGATGCTTGTCATGAGTTCGAACTGCGGAGCCGCTAATTACACGGTAAACGTTTTTATCAATGCATGTGACGGTTAAATCTGCTTCAATTCCACCATATTGATTAAGCATTTGAGTGTAAGTTGTTTTGCCAGGTACATCGCTTACATTGTTTGCACATAGGTATTGAAGAGAAGAATGTGCTTTTTCTCCTTTAAGTTCGAATTTAGAAAATGGTGTTAATTCAAAAAAAGCAACATCTTTTCTTGCACGCATGGTTTCGTGCTTTGCTGAGTCATACCAGTTCTGATATTCATAGCTGTATTCATATTCTGGTTTTCTGCCGTTGAGAGCATACCACATTGGTCTTTCAAATCCGCCATTTTGACCAAAACACGCGCCTTTTGTCTTTAATTCATCATGATAGGGAAGGAGTTTTTGATTCCGTGATGTTAAAAGTTGCTTATAGGGCCAGTGCATTGCATATAAGTTACCCAAGGTTTCCGTGACACGTTCGGTAATAAATTTTGTCTCAGAATGAAACTTTTCAAATCGTGTAATGTCTAATGAGAATAGATCCTCATTAGTTCCTCCATTCATCATCCACTCCGCTGTTACTTTTCCAGCGCCTCCAGCACTAGCTAGGCCAATGCTGTTAAAGCCACAACAAACAAAAAAATTTTTTACTTCAGGGGCTTCTCCTAATAAATAATTGGTATCTGGAGTAAAAGATTCAGGTCCGGAAAAAAATTTTCTAATTCCTACTTTTTCAAGGGAAGGAATGCGTTTAATGGCATGATTCAAATACGGTTCAAAATGATCAAAATCTTCAGGAAATTCTCCAAAAGAAAAATCGTCAGGAACACGATTAGTTTCCATAAAAGCTGGTTTGGCATTAGGTTCAAAAATGCCTATTAACAATTTACCAGCATCTTCCTTGAAATACAGGCAATGATCATAATCACGCAAGACAGGAAGAGCCTTGTTAATGTCTTCAACCGGCTCGGTAAAAACATAAAAATGTTCATCGGGGTATAGAGGAACACTGACATCTACGTCACTTGCAATTTGCCGGGACCACATCCCAGATGCAAGTACTATATATTCACAATCAATTTTTCCAAGATTGGTTTCAACACCCGCAATTTTGTTATTTCTTACTAGAATTTTCTTTACCGGACATTGCTCAATGATTGTCGCCCCGTTTTGTTTTGCGGCTTTGGCTAAAACATTTGTTACGCCTACGGGGTCAGCTTGACCATCCTTGGGAATATATACCCCTCCAATAATATCATTAGTATTAATTAAGGGATATAAATCAGTAATTTGTTCTTTGGAGACACTTTGCACTTCAACATCAAATAATCGCGCAGTTGTTGCTTGCCTCTTTAACTCTTCAAACCTACTTTCAGTTGTAGCAACTGTAAGAGAGCCGTTTTGTTTCAACCCGGTAGACAATTCCGTTTCCGCTTCAAGTTGTTTGTACAGATTAAGAGAATAATTTCTGAGCATTGTGATTGTGGCTGATGCGCCTAACTGGCCAACCAATCCTGCGGCATGCCAAGTTGTTCCTGAAGTAAGCTGATCGCGCTCTAATAGAACAACGTCACTCCATCCAAATTTAGCTAAATGATAGGCGACTGAGCAACCAGCAACACCACCCCCAATTACTACAACTTTGGCAGAGGATGGAATACTTTTAGGCATAAATTAAAGATCAAGTTCTTCGATATGAGGTTGAAATAATTTTTTTACTTCATTCATATCAATATCATATATTGATGAAGGACTCCACACGGGACTATTAGTTTTACTAACCAGGGCAGAATCAACTCCATTATTAAAATCCTCCCTGTAAACCATATGTTGGGATAACTGGTATTCCATTTTTAAGCATTTTTTCAGGTTTTTTGATTTTGCTAGATGCAGTAATTCAGCGGTCACAGCCAGACTCATTGGACAACGCGTTAATAAGTGATCATAAATTTTTTTCGCAAAAGACAGGGAAGAGTTTTTTAGCTTGTTCATTATTGATTGGATATTTCCCATGAATGTATCTTCAATAAAATTTTTATGAGTTAGGATTTCGGAAGGCAGGGCAGGTAATTGATCTTGTTGATTAATCTCTTCGCCTAAAATATAATTTTCTACAGCTTTTCCTATCAATTCTTGTGGCGAATAATGTGTCGCCAATCCAAACGCCATCAAATCTTTAGCATTGCAGACTTTTCCAGTTAAGCCTAAAAATAATCCAATTCCATTATCCAGTTTTGATAAAAAATAACTCGCTCCCACATCAGGAAAAAAACCAATGGCTGTTTCAGGCATTGCAAATTTTGCTATTTCACTCACCATTCTGCAGTTGCCATAAAGAGAAAGTCCAACACCTCCTCCCATGACTATTCCATTCCATACACTTAAATAAGGTTTATCGAATTCATTGATGGCATTGTTGAGTTTGTATTCCATTTGAAAAAATTTTTTTTTTAAGTTATTTTTTTTTGAAGAGAGATACAAGGATTTGATGTCAGCACCCGCACACAGCGCCCTTCCTTTTCCTTTTAATAACACTCTTTTGATTTGAGGATTGTTTTGCCACTCCTTAAGTTGCTGATGAAATCGTTGTGCCATTTCTAAATTTAAAGCGTTCAATACCTCAGGACGGTTAAGATTAATGATTCCGGTATTATTTTCTAATGAAAACTGAATAAAATTTGATGTCATCTGTTTAGTTCTAAGATTTTGTTTGGAACTCCCAGTTGTTTTGCTTTTAGCCGGTTAATTTCATCACGTAATTGTGCCGCTTCTTCAAATTCTAGCTTAGATGCGTAGTCTTGCATTTTTTTCTCTAAATTTTGAATGTATTTGTTCAAATCTTTTCCAACCAGTTGTTTTGCATTTTCAATTTCAACAGTGACGTGATCCTGTTCAGCAGTGTGCTCTAATATTTCATCAATATTTTTTTTAATACTTAATGGCGTGATATTATTTTCTTTATTGAATTGTAATTGTTTTTCACGTCGTCGTTTTGTCTCATCAATGGCTGCAGCCATACTTTTTGTTGTATTATCGGCATACATAATAACCTTGCTGTCTACATTACGAGAAGCCCTTCCAATAGTTTGAATTAAACTTGTTTTTGAGCGCAAATAACCCTCTTTATCGGCATCTAAAATTGCCATGAGCGCGCATTCAGGTATATCTAATCCTTCACGTAAAAGATTTATTCCCACTAAAACATTGAAAACTCCTAATCGTAGGTCTCGAATAATTCCGATACGCTCCAAGGTGTCGATATCGGAATGCAGATAACGAACTTTCAGGCCGTCTTCATGCATGTATTCCGTCAAATCTTCTGCCATTTTTTTTGTCAAGGTTGTGATCATTACTCTATAACCTTTGGTGATTGTTTGACGGCACTCATCCAGAAGATTATCAATTTGATGTTTTGTTGGATGTATTTCAATCGGAGGATCAACAAGTCCTGTTGGCCGTATGACCTGCTCTACAAATATGCCGCCAGTTTTATCCAATTCATAATCACCAGGAGTGGCACTTACAAAAATAGTTTGCGGTCGCATCGCATCCCACTCCTCTCTTTTCAATGGACGATTATCAAGACAGCTTGGAAGACGAAATCCATATTGAGAAAGAGTAGATTTGCGTGAAAAATCACCTTTGTACATCCCGGCAATTTGACTGCAAGTGATGTGACTTTCATCAACAAACAATAAAGCGTCTTCAGGAATATATTCATATAATGTCGGCGGCGGCTCTCCTGGCTGTCTGCCGGAAAGATAGCGTGAATAATTTTCAATGCCACTGCAGCTTCCAGTTGTTCTCATCATTTCCAGATCAAAAGTTGTTCGTTCATCAAGGCGTTGTTTTTCAAGTAATTTTTTCTCTGATTCAAATACTATTAATTGTTTTCGCAAATCTTCTTTTATTTGGCCAAGAGCTTTTTTTATTGTTGGCTTGGGGGTGACGTAGTGAGAGTTTGCAAATATGCGCACATGATCAAGTTTTGAAGTTTTTTCACCTGTCAGAGGATCAACTTCAACTATGGATTCAATCTCATCACCAAACATGGATATTTTCCACGAACGATCTTCATAGTGTGATGGAAAAATTTCCAATACGTCACCTTTGGCGCGGAAACTCCCGCGCTTAAAATCCATATCCCGTCTTTTGTATAACAGCTCTACCAACTTTCTTATGATGACATCACGATTAATGTTTTGATTTTTCTCCAAAGTAAAAGACATTGAGGAATATGCATCCACAGACCCTATTCCATAAATGCATGAAACTGAGGCAACAATAATCGTATCTCTTCGCTCGACCAATGATCTTGTCGCAGAGTGTCGAAGACGGTCAATCTGTTCATTAATGGATGATTCTTTTTCAATATAGGTATCGGAGCGAGGCACGTATGCCTCAGGCGTATAATAATCATAATAACTAACAAAATACTCCACTTTATTGTTTGGAAACAAACCTTTCATTTCCCCATAGAGTTGCGCCGCTAAAGTTTTATTCGGAGCCATGATAAGAGTGGGGCGCTGCAATGATTCAATTACCTTTGCCATGGTGAAGGTTTTACCTGAGCCAGTGACCCCTAAGAGAACCTGCTCTTTTTCTCCTTTTTGGATATTTTTAACAAGCGTGTCAATCGCTGAGGGTTGATCGCCACTTTCTTTAAAATCACTGATAATACTAAAAGGTTGGTTGTCAGAAGGAACCAAAACTTCACTTGAAGTTTGTTCGACTCTATTCATATGGCATTTATATAATTTTTTAAATACTCATAGGAAGGTAAAAAATCACCATTTTCTGTAATTGTGGCTCTTTTGATTCTTCCATCATCCTTTTTCAGAATATGAGGGAGCACTTCATTTACAATACCATCTCCAAATTCATTACTGGAGTCTTTTGGAAGTTCAGAGGGTAAATTATCAACTGCCATGACAGCAAGTGCTTGATTGTCTCGGTTAACTTCTTGCAGGGTTGTTCGGTCTAAATAATAATGAGGATCAGTAATTGTAGAGGGTCTTGAAGTGGTAGGAATAGAGCCGTTCACATCACAAGTAATATCACCTATGACTTTAAGGTTATTATATTTTTCAATATCTTTTTTTTCAAATAATCGCGGTGATTTAGGGTCCCAATAATGGGAACTGATGAGCATAGTAGAACTAGGCATATATTTATCAAGTACGGAGAAATACATCTCAGGAGAATTGATGAAATGTTGTAAATCAAAATCATTTCGATCCTTGTGTGAAACATAGGCAGAAGTGGGAAGATTGCAAAAGACAGCTGATGAATTATTATTTTGTAAATATTCATCTGGGGATACTTTTTGAATATCTGTAAATTCTAAAAACTCCAAAGATCCTCTGGCAACTCGTCCATCACCCGTAATAATAATTCTAGCATCTCCAAAATTTTTTTTATAAATATTATCTTTTAGTTTTTCATAAGAATTTAATTCATAGGCGCGAGGCATTGGTTTTTGACCTATAGTTTCTAAATATAAATTAAGTGAATTGTAACATCCAACAATGCCGGCGAAACGACCAAAGCCAAGATAGCGGCGGCTGAGATCATCACGTATGTTTTCATAATCAATTAAGGTGACTTTTCTCTTTAATATTTCTCTAAGCAATTCTTTCTTATCCATGCCAGGCGTTCCTTGCGCAGCAGCGGAATTGTCAGGTTGAATTTTGCTCGTGTGAGAAAAAAAAATGTAGCTTTTAGAGGGCATTAATAGGTCCGGCTCAATTTCTTTAACACCTAAAATCAGATCGCACGTACTTAAATCCTCATTGATGATCGCGCCTTGTTCTTCGTATGCTTGATCCGAAAAACATCTATGATTGGAAGGTTGGACGGTAATGCTGAGATCAGTATAAGTACTTAATAGATCTTTAATATGCGTTGGCACCAAAGGAGTCCGTCTGTCATCAGATCGAGATTCTCTGATTATGGCAATTTTATACATAAAAATATTATCAATTACTGATGATTTATTTTAATTGAGTAATCAGATAACACTTTAAAAAAATAATCAATAATATGTTTATTTGACGGAGCTGCTTGAATCCCTGGTTGCAATTTGTTTTGTAACATTAAATCTACAGCAGCACTTAGTGTAATAGAAACCAATTTTGCCATTGCCGTATTCTCACCTGATCCTTTTTCATCAAGCTGATAAGTTGATGAAAATACTTTTTTATCATTTTGTTCAGCTTTCAAATTAACCCATAACACCACACGATCCTCTTCATTCTTATCGTATCGATAGTCATTCCACAGCAGATTACTTTTTTGTTGAATTTGCTCTTCAATATTAGCATCTTGTTTTTCAAGCATGCTAAAAATTTCCTTCCATGCTGAAGTCCAACCATTCAAGCGAAGCGTCCCCCTTACAAATTCCTTGATCTTCCATTCTGGAGAAAAAAAATATTCTTTAATGTAAGGCAAGGAATTACGATTGGGATAAGCTTCAAAGTTCTCATTATTAATTAAGTAATTTTTGACTTCTTTGTAAGGTTGAGAAACAAGCTTTTCTTCAAAGTTTTGAATAAATTTAGCCGGAGTGTTTAAAGCTTTAATGACTCCAACAGGAGACCAGCTAAACTTATATTTAAAATCATTAGGCACAGCCGGTATTCCACCACAGTAGGATTTATAACTCACAGACAAATCGTTAAGGTTCAGTGATTTAAGTTCTTGAACCAGCAAGTGAGAAAAAAAATGATCAATGCCCGGATCTAATCCAACTTCATTAATAAAAACTAAGTTTAATTTTTTTGCTTGGTCATCTAAATATTTTATCTCTGGCGAAATATAACTTGTTGAAGCAAAATGACACTTTTTTTGCAAACATAATCTTGCAATATCTATATGCATAGAGGCTGAAAGTTGTGAAATAATAATATCCCCTTTATCAACTGTGTTTTCTAATTCCGTTACATCAAATTTTTTAGCATTAACATTTGGAGAATTTATATGATTAATACTGTGTTCTGCTTTAGATATAGTCCTGTTCCAAACAGTTAAGTTATGTCCATTGTTAGCCGCCCTTCGAATGCCGGGAATTGAAGATAAACCCGCACCCAACCAATGAATATTCCTCATATCTATTTTTTCTTTTCTTTTTTTACAAGGATGTTTACTACATAATAATTACAAAAAACAATATGGAATTTCAATTAGTCAATCTAACTATCACTTTTTTACTAACAGGCTTAGCATCTGGTTTAATCGCGGGCTTATTAGGGGTGGGAGGAGGAATTATAAGCGTCCCTATTAGTTACTTTATTTTACTTAACTTAGGCTATTCAATTGATGTTGTGATGCATGTCGCGATAGCGTCTTCACTTGGCACTATTGTGTTCACATCCATATCATCCATTCGATCACATATAAATCTTCAAAATGTAGAAATAAGCGTTATAAAAAAATGGGCGCCAGGAATTGTTTTTGGATCAGTAATAGGATCAATAAGCGCTAGCAAGATCCACGGTGAAATACTTGTTGCCATATTCATTTGTCTTGCTTTTTTGATTTCTATTAATATGTTTTTTCAAAAAAAAATTATAATTATTGCCAACGACCTGCCTCAAAGTCATTCAATAAATTTTATTACAAGTGGCGTGATTGGTTTTTTATCGGTCCTAATTGGTATCGGAGGAGGTAGTTTCAGCGTTCCTACCTTAAGCGCTTATTCAAAACCGATGCACAGGGCGGTCGGCACCTCAGCGGTAATTGGTTTTTTTATTGCATTACCGGCGGCAATAACTTACATTTTTACAGGGAGGGACATTTTAAATTTACCTCCTTATTCTTTTGGCTATGTAAATGTATTGATTGTGTTATTAATTTCTTCCACAAGTGTTTTTACCGCACACTTTGGTGCGAAATTGTCATCCAAAACCAAAACAACTACTCTTAAAAAAATATTTGCTGTTTTTTTATTATGTACATGTATAAGCCTCATTGTTGAACATTTTGTTTTTTAAATTTCTATGAAATCCTTTCAAGCAGATCGATTAAAACGCATTAAGCCCTCTATGACTGTTGCAATTAATGTTAAGGCCAATGCTTTACGTGCTGAGGGAAGAGATGTTTTAGTTTTAGCAGCTGGAGAACCTGACTTTGATACTCCAATCAATATAAGAGAGGCTGCTGTGAAAGCAATGGAGGAAGGACAAACTCGATACGTGCCCGGAAAAGGCACACCTGCCTTACAAAAAGCTATAATCAATAAATTTCAACAAGATAATGACATTAAATACACACCGGATGAAATTATGGCGGGCGTTGGCGGCAAACACATTATTTACAATGCAATGATGGCAACATTAAATCCAAACGATGAAGTTATCATACCAGCTCCGTATTGGGTTAGTTATCCAGATATTGTCATGCTTGCAGAAGGCAAGCCCGTAATTGTTAAATGTGATGCTTCTCAAGGTTTTAAAATAACTCCAGAACAGCTTGAAAAAAACATTTCAGAAAATACGAAATGGTTAATGCTCAACAGTCCGAGCAATCCAACCGGGGCAGTTTATTCATTCAGCGAATTGAAGGCGCTGAGCGATGTATTGTTAAAACATCCAGATGTATTGATTATGAGTGACGATATATATGAGAAAATCATTTATGATGATAATAAATTTTTCACTATTGCTTCAGTTGAACCCGGATTAAAGAACAGAACATTGACTCTCAACGGTGTTTCAAAATCTTATTGTATGACAGGATGGCGTCTTGGGTATTGTGGCGGACCGAAAGAGATAATAGCGGGAATGAACAAAATCCAATCACAAAGCACAACGTCCACTTCTTCAATTTCCATGGCAGCTTCTGTAGAAGCTTTGAATGGTAATCAGAGTTTCATTGAAAAACATAATATTCAATTTAAAGAAAGACGCGATATGGTGGTAGAAAAATTAAATAAAATACAAGGACTTTCCTGCGCGGTACCTCCTGGAGCTTTTTATGTATATCCAAGTTGTGAGGGTGTGATTGGCAAGCGAACTCCTAAGGGAAACACAATTCATACCGATGAAGATTTTATGAACTATCTTTTGGATAGCGAAGGCGTGGCAGGCGTGCATGGGGAGGCGTTTGGATTATCGCCATATTTTAGGCTCTCCTATGCTACAGATAATAAAACTCTAATTGAAGCTTGTGAGCGCATTGAACGCGCTTGTAGTAATCTCAAGTAAGATCTTTATCAACAATAATTTTCGCAATTCGAAGTAAGTTTGTTGCTCCTGCGTTGCCGAAAGGAACGCCTGCAGTTATAACGACTGAATCACCAGGAATTGCAATTTTTTTGTCTTTTGCAACACTACAAGCTATGCTTACCATTTCTTGGACATTATGCGCGTCTTCATGATGACATGAGTGAACTCCCCACATTATTTGTAATTTTCTTGCAGTCATAATATTAGGGGAGATGCCGATAATTTGAACAGGCGCTCTTTCTTTCGACATTCTTGATGTAGTATTCCCACTTACGGAAAATGTAATAATTGTTTTAGCGTCAGCATTGCGAGATATGGTGTAAGCAGCACTTGTAATTGCTTCGGAAGTATTAATTATTTTTGAACTATCTATTTCGTGATGAGATGTAATGTTATAATTTTCTTTATCTCTTTCAACAGTTTCAATAATTTTATTCATTATCGTGACTGTTTCTAAAGGATATTTTCCAATTGCTGATTCCCCAGATAACATAACAGCATCAGAACCATCATAAATAGCATTAGCCACATCAGAAGCTTCAGCTCTACTTGGAGTAGGATTATTAATCATGCTTTCAAGCATTTGGGTAGCTACAACTACAGGTTTGCCGACCTTCCTGCATTCATTGATAATTGTTTTTTGTACTGAAGGGACTTTTTCCAGGGGTAATTCAACACCAAGATCTCCTCTCGCTATCATTATCCCATCTGCTTCTGCAATGATTTCATTAATGTTTTTTAGCGCTGATGGCTTTTCGATTTTTGCCATAACAGAAGCTTTCGAGCCAACCAGCTTTTTTAATTCTCTGACATTATCAACAGTTTGGATAAAAGATAGGGCAATCCAATCAGCACCCATTTCCAATGCTTTGTTTAAATCACTTTTATCTTTTGATGTTAGAGAAGAGATAGGCAGAATTGCATCAGGGATGTTCACACCTTTGTTATCTGAGATTTCGCCATCATTCAATACTTCAACTATTAATGAATCTTTTTTTTGCTCAATAATTTGCATTTTTAATTTACCATCATTAATTAAAATGAATGTATTAGGAGTTAACATTTCATAAATTTCAGGATGGGGAAAATTCACTCGTGATTTGTTGCCAGGATTATTATCAA
>Ga0208894_1000212_pt1 | contig 50690 bp, 35 predicted proteins | sample ETNtaG_12_FD_185752 | JGI IMG/M metagenome (GOLD analysis project Ga0208894, IMG submission 185752) | Marine microbial and viral communities from oxygen minimum zone, Eastern Pacific Ocean - ETNP201306SV49 (SPAdes) (version 2) | ecosystem: Environmental > Aquatic > Marine > Oceanic ...
GTTCGATATATCGCTCAAAATCACAGTCTTCATTGGGATGAACTGCCTTCATCCACGAATCCCAATTAACTTGATTCTCCATGAAATCTCGGTCATACAGGCCCTTTTCGAGTATGATTTTCGACCATGCTAAGAATAGAGCAGGTTCTGAACCGGGCCATGTTGGCAACCAATGATCTGCCATTGCTGCTGTATTGGATAATCGAGGGTCAATCACAATCAATTTCGCTCCATCCATCATTCCTTCTAGGATTCTCTGAGCGTGAGGATTGAAGTAATGTCCAGTTTCAAGATGTGATGAAGTCAATAGTATGACCCTGGCATTGGTATGATCGGGACTAGGGCGGTCATGCTGCTGCCAAATTGCATATCCCATCCGCGCACCAGCTGAGCAGATATTTGTGTGTGAATTGTGTCCATCAACGCCCCAGGCTTTCAACACTCTATTTGCATAACCTTCGTGCCCCGGCCTACCTACGTGATAGACTACTTTGTCCACGGCTCCGGTTTTCAGAGAAGCACGAATTTTTGCTGATATTTCATTCAAAGCCTCATCCCAAGTAATTTGTTCCCATCCTCCTTCTCCACGCTTACCGACTCTCCTAAGTGGATGTAGTATCCTCTCAGTGTCTTGAATTTGATTGATTGTAGCCGGGCCCTTTGCACAATTTCTCCCTCGGCTTCCTGGATGATGGGGATTCCCTTCGAATTTACTGACTTGTCCAGATTCTTTGTCAACATATGCTAGCATTCCACATGCAGATTCGCAGTTGAAACATGTAGTGGGGATTAAGGAGTAATTTTTCTCAACACGAACAGGCCACGAGTTTGCATCTAATTCCGTGTGATTATGCCATTCTTCAGGTGAAGGGAACTTACGGAGTTCAGTTTGTGTAGTTGACACATGTTCTCGGTCGAGATTAGGTATGATGCGCAATTTCTGCGCAATTTTCTCAATAAATGTCCGCGCCATCATCTCACCTCAGTGCAGAGTCTCCAATTGTGGTTCTCTAACCGCTTTATGGCCATGAATAATTACCCAAGAACACATAATAATGGCAATAATCCAATTCAACATATCATTAGCAGTCAAAGTCGCTGTAAGCATCAGAGTACCTGCAAAACCTGCTACTAAAGTCTCGAAGGACATCTTTGCAGTGAGCCATTTATCACGAGACCAAGAGCGTCCTTTGGCTTGAGCAAAGAGCCATGCGGTGTAGACTCCAGTCAATGCAGATAATGGGATCCCAGCAATAGCTAGATATTCTAGATAAATTCTTTCAAGGTCGAAAAACAGTATTAATCCACTAAGTGCTAGAATACCTCCAAATCCACTTAGAAATATTGCACCACGTACAAGCCATGAACTAAAGTTAGGTCTTAGGAGAACATAGACGAATCTTTCAGGCCGATCTAGGTCCATGATGAGAAGTATGCCCGTAATTCCAAGAAATGTAGTGCACCCAATAATCAGTTTCCACCACAACTCATCAGTCATCTCTAGAATTCCAGCAAACATTGCTATCATTGCTATCAAATAAGTGCCTGAAGCGATCGCTTTTGTTGTGATATAGGCCGATACTTCCCAACCCCATAGTACTCCTTTTGATGGTTGATCATAACTTCTCTTGGGTCGCTTTGATTGTAACTCCAAACGTTCCATTACATCATGAATGATTGCCTTATCACGAGGATTTGCTGCTCGAGCCTTCTTCTCAAGCGCCAATTGTACAATCATTGAGTTAGTATCGGAGGCGCCAACCCTTTGTTCTGCGTATTTTGCATAATGCCCCACCCCTGCTGCTTGGTCTGTCCAAAGGTACTCTCCATTTCTTTCTGTGGCGTGTGGATCTAGCATATCTTGACTTGTTTCGATATAGAATAAATTCGGTTTAGCCCCAGATTCAGGCTTACGAACAGTTGTATCATGATCCCGTAAATAACCTGAGATCGAGGAGTTTTGGTCATCGAGGTCTCCGGAGACAATCGCCTCGGTCGGACATACAATCACGCACGCGGGCTCGTAAGAATGCTCAATCCGGTGGGCGCAATAATTGCACTTGGCTGCAGTGCCCTTGTTTGGATCGATGTATAGGGCGTCATATGGACAGGCTTGCATGCAGGACTTGCAACCTATGCAGCGATCATCATCGAAGTCAACAATTCCATCATCCCGATTGAATAATGCAGTGGTTGGACAAATCGTAGTACATGGCGAGTCCTCGCAGTGATTGCACCGATGTACTGAGAATTCTCGAGTGACATCAGGATACTGCCCCTTCTCTATGTATTTCACGTGGGTGCGATTGACTCCAATTGGCACGTCATGTTCTGACTTACAGGCAATAGTACAGGCATGACAGCCTATACATTTTCTATTGTCGATGACAAAGCCAAAATTGACCAAGAAAGGATTCCCCAGATAGTCTGCTTGGCCTTCAGCCGATAATCATGCCCATTATGATGGCACCGCCTGCAAACCAAGCACCTAGTGCTGAACCTACGTTGCCAAGTGCAGTTACCATCAGTACTCTACCGACTCGATTTGACCAGAAAACACTGTAATCTTTCAATTCCAAAAAAATAGCGGCATCTTTGCCAGTAGGTGCTGCAACCTTGATTTGTGTATATCCTGCAAACCATCCTGCCGCTAAAGTAGGATTCAGACTAGTTATTGGAGATGCCAAAGCACCTACAAGTATCGAAAGGGGATGTCCTCTTGCTATCGCCACCCCTAATCCTGCACCAATGGCATTGGCAACTAGCCAATACCACAATGTGTCCTTGAGTGCTTCTAACTCGCCATTGTAGGCCAACCAACCTACAACTGAAGCAAGGAAGATTGGAATTGCCCACATTATCACTTTAGGCCAGATCGGTTTTGATGGTTCTTGAGAAAGTTCAGTCAGTCTTGAAGTAGATTCTAGGGGTGGTTTCTCAAGATGTTCAATTATACCATTGATATGCCCTGCTCCAACCACCGCTAGAACCTTGCCCTTCCCTCTAACTTGCTGTATTCTACCTGCAAGATAGGCATCTCTTTCATCAATCAAAACGGTGCCTGCATTCGGTGCTGCTTGTCTGGCCTCTTCCATAACTTCTGAAAGTAGGTCTGAGTCCTCTAGTAATTCATCTAGATCTATTTTTTCATCATCGTCTTCTTCATCCCAGACTAGTGCATTTAGGACTCGCCATTTTTCTCGAAGACCCATTTTTCTCCAGGCTCTCCTTAGAGTGATAATTACATCTCGATCAATCAAAGCATGTTCAATCTCTGCTTCTTCAGCCATTTCAATTGCTGCAAGTAGTTCTGCTCCCGGTTTTTCACCGGTTTCTAAGCCCATTTTGCGTTGCTGGGCCGCTAAAGCGGATTGCAGTAAAATCATCATAGAGCGTCCTTCATTGATAATTTTCAGTAAGTCGTCATTGTCCAGTTCATCTGGTTTTTTTAGTGACTTAAGGCGTGACTCACAAAGCTCAACAGCCACCAAATCAGGCTTGAACTCGGCAATCTGTTCGCGAACTAATTCAACAGATGCGGTTGAAACATGTGCCGTTCCAATTAGGCGCAGATTTTCATCGATTTCTACAACATTACGCCCCATGTGATTCCCCCCTCATTCCACAGCACGCATCGCAGTGTACAAATCAGCATGCTCGCGCACATCGTGCACCCTGATGATGTCGACCCCTTTGGTAGGAGCCATTGCTGCAATACCCAAAGTACCAGCTAATCGTTCACTGGCATCTTCTCTTGATAGGAGGTGTGCGAACATTCTCTTTCTACTGACACCCCACATAAGAGGCATTTCTGCGTATGGGACAATTTCTCTTCCTGCTGCGAGTAAAGTAGTGTTATGTTGTAATTTTTTTCCAAATCCAATTCCCGGATCTACGATTATCTTATTTGCAGGAACTCCAGCATCTAACAATATATTTGTAGTGTTTTCCAAAAATTGTCGAACTTCTGCTACTGTATCTCCATAATCGGGGTTATTCTGCATATTTTCAGGCAGTCCTTGCATATGCATAATACAAATGGGTAAATCTGATTGGAGAATTTCATCAACCATTTTGGGGTCGGAAAGGGCACTTACATCGTTTACCATGTCCACTCCAGCATCTATTGCAGAATGTGCCACCAAGGATCTTCTTGTATCAACAGATATTCCAACCTCTGGAAACTTCTTTCTTACTGCTTTTATGACGGGAATCACTCGTTCTAATTCTTCTTCAGAATTTACCGGTTCCGCTCCTGGGCGTGTTGATTCTCCACCTATGTCTAACCAGTCTGCTCCATCATTGACCATTTGCTCAGCGCGAGATATTGCATCTTCTACTGAATTAACTCTAGAATCTGCGAAAAACGAGTCTGGAGTGATATTTAGAATTCCCATAATCCTTGGAAAACCGTCATCACGGCGATTCAGGATTCGTCTCCAGTCGGCCATTTCGACCCCCTGATGCTACGTATGCTTTATGATGTGACGGAGAGCCAATCCGTCAATGGTTTTGGGCGAGGTGCCTATGGATGATAGTGTTTCAAGCCCTCAACAGGGTCTTGCTGCAGCAGCAAAAGAGGATCTTCCTTCAAATGATGCGCTTGAGTTAATGGAGTCAATTCTCCAACGATTACAACCTGCAGATCGGCATGAAATCCGCGATATGATAACCCAAAGAGGTTGGCTTTCAGGAGCTCTATTGATGATGTCTGCATTATTTTGGTGGATTGCAGTAAAGAAAGGTGGAGACTCCCTTGGAGACGCAGACATTCCACTTTCTATGTTGGGTGAGTTCGATTTCTCTTCAATGGCCCTAATAGTCCCAGGGCTAGTGTTTATCGCTTCTGTCATTTGGTCTCTAGGGAGAGAAAGAGGACTTGCATCAGCACCGAGTCTCGCTGGATTACTAGTTATTCTTGCTGTCTATTACACTCTTGAACCAATAGGATTCGCTATTCTAACGGATCATATTGATTTTCAGTCAGCAATTATTGCAACAGGTCGACTTCTGGCATTAGCGGTTATGATACATTACTCGGCGCGATTATTTATTGATTCAATTCTTCTTCAATGGGTGAGGACACAGATGATTAATATGCCAGTGGAGTTGATCCCATCGATGTCTGGGTCTTCTACAGAGAGTCATACTGATGAAGTCGGACCTTCTGCCTGATAGTATGAGTGTTCGCCGTCAACACATTTCGGTACTCCGTTTGGGTCACCGGCGTGAGCGTGATAAAAGAATCACCAGCCATCTCGGACTCACAGCTCGTGCTTTCGGAGCGGATGAAGTTATCTTAGCCGGTGAAAATGACGATTCAGCTCTTGAGACTTGGAATTCTGTATCTGAAAGATTCGGTGGCGAGTTTACTTGTAGATTTGAAGAGAAACCTTTGGGGTGGCTTCGTAAATTTTCTCAGGATGCCGGAGACGGTAAGCCCGGTGAAATTATCCATCTCACAATGTATGGTGAATCTTGGAATGAGGCAATAGTGAACATCGACAGAACTCGCCCTGCTGTTATCGTAGTTGGTGGAATTAAGGTTCCAGGCGAGATATATAAACTAGCAAATCATAATGTTTCTGTGGGTAATCAACCACATTCTGAGGTATCTGCCTTAGGTATTTTCCTCAACTCTTTTGTTGGTCCAATTGATGATGAATCTCACTTCTCAGGGGGTGAGATTAGGGTGCTACCAAGTGCTTCTGGAAAGCGTGTTCTCAATCTTGAAGAGAGTGAATCCACACTCAATGACTAAGAATCGGATTCAAGCAGCATCGCTGATGTCGGGGATAGGTCCCACCAAGGGCTTCGCTCCCGGGGTCGACGTTTCGGGTGTTGAAAACCCCCCTCATTTCTCTGATGCCGCGGATATATTGCTTGAATCCTTGACAGATGAGCCACCCTCTGGAGAGGATGGTTTGCTACTTTTAGCCGATGGTACAAGATACCGCGGCCGATTGTTTGGAGCCCCGGTTGTTGCTGAAGGAGAACTTGTTTTCACAACCGGAATGACAGGCTATCAAGAGAGTCTTACAGACCCTTCTTTCGCAGGACAAGTTCTGACATTCACTTGGCCTTTGTTGGGTAATTATGGGATACACGCAGGATCATCTGAATCTGCTCGAGTTTGGCCCCGTGGAGTCGTATGTAGGCAGTTAATGGAAATTCCAGATCATCGTGACTCTATTGGTAGTGTTCATGATTTACTTTTTGCACATGGCGTGCCAGGTATTCAGAGCATTGACACTCGAGAATTAACACGTCGAGTTCGTGAGCACGGGACTGTTCTATGTATTTTCGGACCCGCAGAAATGGAGAGAGAGATGCTTGTTCGGTTAGATGAAATGACTCCACCAGATGCAGAAGACTTAGTTGCTGAAGTGACTTCTAAGGATGCGGTAATCCTTAATCCAGGTGCAATTGATGAAGAAGGTAACAAACTCCCTCGACTAGCAGCTATAGATTGCGGAGTGAAATACAATATTCTAAGGGAGTTGTGTCTCAGATTCGAAGTGGTTTGGTTCCCTGCATCAACGTCTTTTGAGGATATTCTTGAATGGAATCCGGATGCATTTTTTGCTTCAAATGGCCCAGGGGATCCAGCACACTCTGGAGCTGCTAGTGCTGCTAAAAACACTCTTGCTACTGCAGTGAGAGAGGGTCTTCCTGTGATGGGAATTTGTCTTGGCCATCAATTAATGGGTCTCGCTGCAGGTTTGCGAACATACAAACTCCGTTATGGGCACCGTGGAGCCAACCAACCTGTAGTCGATTTGGAAAACGGGAGAGTCTACATAACTAGTCAAAATCATGGTTTTGCCGTTGAAGATCCTGAGAAAGGAATGCTCGCTCCTCACCCGAGTGGGGCTTGCTCTGAGCGAGGTGTGAATCAGTTGGAAGCACCATTCCGAGTGCGGCACGTAAATGCAAATGATCGCACTGTAGAAGGTTTAGATTTGATTGGGAAAAGGGCATTCACAATTCAGTACCATCCTGAGGCCTGCCCTGGTCCTCATGATGCATCGCCTCTTTTCGATAGATTTTCGGAGATGGTTGCAGATCATCTTGCTGGAATCCCCATCTCTGCATCAAGAGGTGATGTGTGATGCCACGTCGTGATGACTTAAGTCGAATTGTCATTCTTGGTAGTGGCCCAATTCGAATTGGGCAAGCAGCAGAATTTGATTTTTCAGGAAGTCAAGCATGCCGAGCGTTAAGATCTGATGGGTATGAAGTGATTTTGATTAATTCTAACCCTGCAACAATACAGAATGATCCCGAAATGGCAGATCGAATCTACATCGAACCTCTGCTCCCTGAGGTGGTTAAGCGGATTTTGGAGATTGAGAAACCAGATGCTCTTCTTGCAGGGATGGGTGGGCAAACAGCTCTGAACATTGCATCTGCTTTGGCTCATGATGGTAGTCTAGATGACTTAGGGGTCGAATTGATTGGATGTGATCTCGTATCAATTGATGAAGCTGAAGATAGAGACTTATTCAAGAAAGTCTGTGAAGAAATTGATCTCCCTGTTTGCAAGGCTATTGCATGCGACTCAATCCAAGAAGTAATCTCAGCCGCTGACACCCTTGGCGGGTTCCCGTTACTTATCCGTCCTGCTTTCACACTTGGAGGGCTTGGAGGAGGGACTGCACATAATATGGGTGAATTAGTGGAAATAGCCAGTCAAGGAATTTTACATTCGGCAATTGGTCAGGTACTAATTGAAGTGAGTATTCTTGGTTGGCAGGAACACGAATACGAAGTCATGAGAGATGGTGCTGATAATGCGATAATTGTCTGTACTATGGAGAATATAGATCCAATGGGAGTGCATACTGGGGAATCAGTAGTTGTAGCACCACAACAGACTCTTTCTGATCGTGATCATCAAGGTCTGAGAGACGCCGCTCTTAAGTTAATTCGTAGACTAAATATCAAGGGAGGGTGTAACGTTCAATTCGCTGTGAATCAGGATACTGGTGAATACCGAGTGATTGAAGTTAACCCTCGAGTATCACGTTCTTCTGCTCTTGCAAGTAAGGCCACAGGTTATCCAATTGCACGAATGGCTGCAATGATTGCAGTAGGTTACACACTTGATGAGTTACCTAATCCAATTACTGGTGAGGGGACCACTGCGGCATTTGAACCAACTTTGGATTATTGTGTTGTGAAAATACCTAGATGGCCATTCGATAAGTTCCGAACTGCTGATAGAACAATTGGAACTTCCATGAAGTCTACTGGAGAGGTGATGGCGATTGGCCGTTGTTTTGAGGAGGCTTTTCTGAAGGCTTGGGCAAGTCTGGAGTATGGTTTGCCTCATCCTAGACCTCTTACAATGGCAGATGCCTATGGGGGTGAGAGTATGGATGAAAGAGCTTCAGAAACTCTTCCTGAAGCCTTGCTTGAAGATTGGATTAGGATACCTACTGACCGGAGAATGGGTGCTTTATTTGAGGCGTTTAGGCGAGGTTATTCTATTGAAGATGTGCGCGATTTATCTGGTGGAATTACACGATGGTTTCTTCATCGATTTGAGCGAATGGCGGCACTAGAAACAGAAATCAGAGCCGCTGGTGAATTAGGGATGATTCCATCCGAAATTCCAGTGCTTGAAATGCGGCGTTGGAAAGGTTTTGGCTTCACAGATCTTCACATAGCCGATGCGCTGGCTGGATTCCCATCTGGCGGATTCAAATCAATTCCTGAGGGCTTCGGTGAAGATTCCGTGATGAGTCGCCGACATGAATTGTCAATTCATCCTAGATTCCGAATGGTAGACTCTTGTGCCGCCGAATTTGCTGCCGTCACCCCTTACTATTATGCAACATATGAGGGCGGTTCAGCGCCTATTGGTATTGATTACACTCCAGGTGTGGATGATTCGACCAAAAAACGAATTGTGGTTGTCGGTAGTGGGCCAATCAGGATTGGTCAAGGAATTGAATTTGATTATGGCTGTGTTCATGCAGTAGGTGCAATACAAGATCTTGGCCATGAAGCGATTATCATCAACAATAATCCTGAAACTGTTTCAACGGACTTTGATACAAGTGATCGTCTATATTTTGACCCATTAACATTAGAACATTCCAGTGAGGTATTGCTTAGAGAGAAAGCTCATGGAATCCTTCTACAGTTTGGAGGTCAGACAGCAATAAATCTCGCACTCCCTCTTTCAAATCGCTTACCACATCTTAGGGATTTAGGCCTTAATCTTGTGATTGAAGGTACTTCTCCTGATGCTGTTGATGAAGCTAGTGATAGAGAGAGATTTGAGAAATTTGCAAACAGAGTCGGTTTGAGAATGCCTAATGGTTCAACAGCTTCAACTCCTGATGAAGTTAGAGAATCTGTACAAGAGATTGGATATCCTGTTCTCATTCGCCCTTCTTATGTTCTAGGCGGCAGAGGGATGGAAATTCTCTCTAATAATCGACAACTAGAGGCATATATGCAGGAAGCATTTCTCTCACCGGATAGGCCACTTCTTGTTGATGAATATCTAGGTAATGCCATTGAGTTAGATGTAGATGCAGTTTGTGATGGCGAACAGGTTTTGGTAGGTGCAGTTATGGAACATCTGGAGGAGGCCGGAATTCATTCCGGCGATTCTACTTGCTTCATTCCTCCTCAGAATGTTTCACGAAAAATCATCTCTCAGGTCGAAGAATGGACAGAAAAAATTGGTATCGAACTTGGAATCAAGGGATGCTTCAACATTCAATATGCAATCCGTGGAGAGACACTTTATGTCCTTGAGGTAAATCCTCGCGGATCTAGAACATTCCCATTTGTTGCCAAAGCCACAGGTGTCCCTCTAGCTCGTATAGCAGCTTGCCTTTCTCTTGGAGTAAGGCTACAAGATTTGACTATTCCCAAGCCACAGAATGAGGCTGTTTGCGTCAAAGCACCTGTGTTTCCATTCATTAAATTGAGAGGTCTTGACCCTGCCCCTGGACCTGAGATGAAGAGTACTGGTGAGGTCATGGGTAGTCATGCCCGACCTGCAGCAGCATATCTCAAGGCCCGCCTGGCTACTGAACTCCCTGTGCCTACAGAGGGAGGTGTATACATCACTGTGAAGAATGCAGACAAACATGATGCTATACCGTTAGCTCAAGAACTAGAAGAAATGGGCTTTTCGATTTATGCTACAAGGGGAACTGCACATGTTTTACGTGATTCAGGAGGTGTTGAGGTTAGAACCTGTTATCGTATTGCTGAGGAATTGACTCCTGATGCTCTAGATCTGATGAGGCAAGGCAAAATTCACCTAATAATCAACACACCAAGAAACTCTGGTGGAGCAGTTCTTGATGGCAATATGATGCGCAGACTTGCCGTTGAATTAAATATTCCATTCGTAACTACAATGGCAGGAGCAAGGATGGAGGTTCAGGCTATTGCTGAAGCAAAGATTGGGATACCAGAACCTCGACTTCTCGATATTGCTACACTAATTTGATAATAATTAAGGTAGTAATTGTTCCAATTTTTCAGAGCCTATTTCGACTAATAACGACGATGCTCGTGGTCCAAATCGTTGCCCTAATACTGCCCAATATATGGCGGCATAGGCTTCTCTTGCAGGGATATTAGAGGCGTTAATGGAGTCCATAATGGTTTTACTGATTTGCTTTTCATTCCATGAAATTCCAGATATTGATTGCTTTAGATTAGCAATAAAATTCATCTGTCCCTCATCTAGATTACTTCGTGCATCCTCTGTTAATTTGGACTGAATGACAATTCTAGCATCATCTGGGAAATGTACACTGTTAATCCAGTAGCGCATACGGGAGAGCCTGTCTTTCAGAGCATTACTTGGATTTGGCTCGAAAATATGGCCACTTTCAAAAAGAGAGGCCCAAATGTCATCATCACTCGATTTAATCTGAGCGAGCATTGCAAGGTGTCTGAACGAGACTCCTGCCAAAGAGTCACTTGGGTCAGCGCCATGACTTACTTGACTAAGTCTAAGCGCTGCAACTTGAGTATCTCTAGCAACTCGTTGTCTTTTGTTTAATTCATCATCACTTCCAGTAGGTGGATTAGCTACTAACCTCTCGTACTCATCAGCCATTTGGAATAGTGCTGGTCCTGTATTGAAATCAATATGCTTGTTCATTTTCGAGCCCGCAATGAGATAACGTAGAATTTCTGGTGGTACAAGAGATAATGCTTCAATGGGCCCAATTGTGTTTCCTGTAGAGGAGGACATTGGTCCTGACCCCTTCAACTGAATCCATTCATAGACCATCTTTGCAGGTGGCTTGTCTCCTAATATTCGGCAAATAGGTAAACCAGTATCAAAGGAACCACCCGAAGCTCCATGGTCTTTACCAGCGGGTTCACAAGTGATTCCGTGAATCCCCCATCTAGCTGCCCAGTCAATTCTCCATGGCAATTTTCCCTCTGCCTTTCGAATATCTGCTGAGCCGGATTTTCCATGCCTATCAGTCCAGTGAACATACGGTTTTTCATACTCAGTAACCGTTACTCCATCCATACTTCCATCTGATCCAAGAGGTTTGAATGGAAACCATTCATCAGGTAGTTCCCTACCTGAAATTTCCTCAATAATACCTCTAATCTCATTTGAATTCTCTATTGCCGCATTAATTTTTCCTGCAAATTCACCATTTTCATAAGTTTGGTGATTCATTACAATTTCGGGAGAAACCCCAATTTGTCGAAGTGCCTCTAGGAATGGTTCTAGGAAATGCTCCGCATATGAAACACCTCCTTGACTAGGAGTACCATCAGGATTTGGCGCTGGAATATTTGCAAGAGGATAACCAATGTATTGTTCATATTCTTTAGAAAGGAATGGATAGACTTTCCTTAATGGATCCATTGAATCTACAATGAAGATATATCTTGAATTTAATCCTGCATCTAAACAAGCCCGATGAATCATTTCAGCTGAAAGAATCTCTCTCAGGTGACCTATGTGGAATTCTCCGGAGGGTGTTATCCCAGATGCTGCGACCAGATTTTCTCCACATTCAAGTTTCAGTCGCTGAGCAGTAAAGTCCGCCCAGTGCATTGAATCTACCTCAAACAGTTACAACTCGTACGAGTCCACGAAGAGGGACTCCTTCGATTTCATTCATCTCAGTTTTATTTGCTAATACCAAACAAAGTTTTACTTCTGCACCTGCACTTTTTAGGTACTGAATGGTCTTTCGCATGGTTGTACCACTAGATACAACATCATCTACGACAACAACACGCTTTCCACCTACGCTAGCAAATACATCAGAGAGGTGACCTCCCTCGGATTCACTGATACTTCGTGAAACTGCGATCTCAAGATCCATCTGGCCTGCTATAGCTTGAGCAAAAGGGATTCCATTAATCGATATTCCAACTAAGCAATCGACATCATTGCCTATTTCTTCATCGATAATATCACAGAATACGTATGACACCGCTTCCACTCTAGCGGCTTTGACCGCGACTGAGCGCCACCCTACTCGAATATCATGAGGTGCATCTTCATCAGCAGGCACGTGACTTGAAGAAAGCCATTGGATAGTGGTCTGTGAGAGTGATAGTTCGTCTGCTATCTGTTGGCTGTTCAAGCCCTTGTTGCGGTACTCCTCAACCTTGCTACGAAGTTCATCAATGCTAAGTGGCATCGAACTTGCCCGCACTACGACGACTATGAAGCATTCGTATCTAGACTGTGTAGAAGCACGGTTCTAAGAACCGTGTCGTTATTGCCGTCAGAATCTTCCTGTAGAACCAAATCCACCTTCCCCACGGTCAGTCTTACCTAATTCCTCGAAAGGGACTTCTTTGAAGGCAGATCTGGGTATGGGGGTAATCAATAGTTGAGCGATTCGCTCACCTTTTGCTATAGTGTAGGAATCTCCTTCTCCAATCCATGTCATCATTACAAACAACTCGCCTCTGTAATCTGCATCAATGGTTCCAATCCCATGAGGTGGGATTAACCCCTTTTTGCCCAAAGAGGAACGTGCTCGAACTTGCCCCTCGTAACCTACGGGGATGGCAACATGTAGTCCAGTACGGACTAATGTGGCATTTCGATAGATAACCTCGGTATCCTCAAGTGCGTAAAGGTCCCAACCTGCTGCGTGAACCGAACCCCTTGTTGGTAATTGAGCATCTGGGTGAACTCGAGAGACTTTGACCTCAATGAGTTCGTCCATGATATTGGGTGAGCCAACTGGTCTTTGACGGTTAGCATCTCCATTCGTGCCTGTCGGTGGGGTGAAAAGGAGGTGGCGGTTCGCATACTCGTGACTGACTTCGAGTACGATGCTCTTCTAGACCGAGCGCGTGACATGATTCCAAAGGACATCAGTGAAAGGGCTCGCTGGACAATGCCAACTCCTGAAATATTAGTTGAAGGAAATCAGACTATAATTCGTAATTTTTCTGCTATTGTTGATTCGATGGATAGAGACCCTAATCATGTTTATCAATTTTTGATTAATGAGTTAGGTACTTCGGGGACTAGAGAACAAGTACGTGTCATGTTCAAGGGACGAATTCCTCCAAAAAGAATCAAGGAAAAGATAGTTGGTTATGTCAAAACATACATTCTTTGTGGACAGTGCAAAGCACCAGATACACGATTCATCAAAGAGGATCGCACAACATTACTGAAATGCCAAGCATGCGGTGCTACTAGGCCAGTCCGACTTTGATGCTCTTTGGATCAATATGGAAAGGATATTTTCACTCTCTCGCCATTAGATACTCTTCTGCAGGTTCTCCTCCTGCTAGATGTTCTACAATACGAGATATTGCATTTTCATCATCGGGAATAGTATACCAAATTCCATCAGGATATACAACACAACTGATTCCTTGTTCACAATTATCTAAACACCCTGATTTATTGATTCTTACATCAGTAATTCCTGCAGTTCTAGCCGCTCTCTTCAATTTCCTCATTAAATTAAGAGAGTTCTTCTCAGCACAGCATTCTCTAGCCTTTTCAGGATCTCTTTGGTTAGTGCAAATGAATGCATGTAACCTGAGTTTTTCTTGAGTCATATATCCTCACCCAATATAGATTCTTTTCTTGTTTTTACAGGTGAATTATTATCCCCAAAGGTGACTATCATCTGAACCACCATCGGCTTGACGCTCAGCCTGTTCATGTACATTTGAGCGCCGGCGTATATCCTCTTTCTCAAAGGTCAAAAGCTCGTCATCCTCGATGTATGGCCTTCGTAAGTGACTCACTAGTCTGACTTCAACGATAACATCTCTTGCAATTGAGCGAAATCTTTCTTCCTCGTCTAGAATTTCCACCGAATTACGTGTTGTAGCGAGTAGCATACCTCTAGCCCAAGGGTCTACATCCTTCGGAATTGCTCTTGAATCAATCATGATTTCAATCAAGTCATCTTTGCGCAGTCCACTTCTTCTATCAATAAGGGAGCCAAAGAAAACATCCTGGAATCCATCAAGATTTTGTGCTCCATATTTCTTTGCTATCGTACTAGCCCAATCCGGCAAATCTTCGATTCTCTTACCACGGCGTTCGCTACTCATATACCACCGTGCAAGTGACCATAGAAAAGCCCGCTGTTTCAAAAGCGTCGGCCTCGGCGACGTTAACGGAGGTACTGGCTATGGCTTCAGTCGAATGGCGGCGAATTCCTACTGTTCTTTATCCACAGGAGGTTTTGGACAAGGCCTTCAGGCGTGCCAGTAAACAGTCGGATTTAGTCGAGGATCCAGACAAATATCATCGTGTACGTAAGCAAATGGCACGAATGGTACAAGCTGCATCTGACACAATGGCAGAGACTCTACTCAATTGGATAGATAAGTGGCCGAGTCTCAATGCCCAATCCTCCTTTGATCAAGCATTAGTCGATGCTGCTGTTGGAGCGGATGAATTTCGGAAAAATCTCGGGGCGATTCAATGGGCAGCCGAAAGAGTGAGAAAAATTGCAGGTGAATCTCAGTCTAAGATGATGAAATATCGCAACATTGAGGCATTCCATGCTGAAAGAAGGCATGCCTATGGTCGTATGTCGTCAATAATTGAGCAGATTGGTGATAATATTCTCTGGCTGGGTGAGGCCCGAAATATACTTCGCCAACTTCCCTCAATTGATGCATCTGAACCCTGTATCGTAGTTGCCGGTGCTCCTAATGTTGGTAAATCGGCTCTGATTACAGTTTTATCGAGTGGAGAGCCAGAAGTAGCCGCATACCCATTCACTACAAAGAGACTTCATGTTGGTCATTTTGAGCACCGTCGTCGAAAGTACCAGATGGTCGATACTCCAGGTTTACTAGATCGTCCAATGGCTGAGCGCAATCAAATTGAGATGCAGGCAATTGCTGCTCTGGAAAACGTAGGAGATGTGATCCTATTTTTGATAGATTGTGCTGATGACAGTGGGATGAGTCTCGATAAGCAGTTGCATTTAATGGATGAAGTCAAGGAATTACTTGCTGAGAGGCCGATGATTGTAGCCTATTCAAAATCAGATTTACTCGATGAAGACGATTCTGACAACATTCGAATCAGTTCAATTACAGGGGAGGGGGTTGATGAGTTGAGAAGTCAATTAATTGAGATTATTGATGCCGATGCTATCATCGACCCGCTTGAATTACCCGATGACTGGCATCGTCAGAACGAATCAATTGAACCAATAGGTTCGGCTGAAGAAATAGCCCAACGTAGAGAAAAGGCTGAGATGCATGCTCCAAAATGGGAAAGAGAGATGCGAAAAAGAAAATGATTTTTCACTTTGTATGAAATGTTGCCCCGCAGGTCACACAATAAATTTGGTATCCTCCATACGAAGGGGAAAGTCCCTCTGCACGAATTTCTGCCCCGCACGACTCGCAATTGGTCACTGCCATGACATTACGAGACGACTGAGGTTCTTCAAGAGAACTGATTCCACCCTACTCAAGATGCGATGAATTTGTTCCAAAATAATTTGATTGGATATATCATCTCTATTGCACCAATCATCAGAAGAATTCCTACAATCGCGAGTATTATCTCTCCACTAGTCGCCATGTGTATAGTAGTTCCAATAGTAACTAATTGATCATCCAAATTTGAATTATCTCTACCGCCACTGGTAAATCTGTAATCGCCGGGCTCAAGTGAGAAGGTGAATGAGTCATCAACATCAGGGCCTCCGGCGACAAATTCGAAATCATCGGATTCACAAGTTGTTAGTCCATTGGTGTCAGGAGGGCAAGAGACAGCATATTTAGAATCCACAACACCAATCCAAGCTTTTCCAGGTTCACTCCATGATATTGTTACATCCACATCTAGTATATTGAATCCCCATGGTACATAGAAATCATTTCCAGTCATGCCAACGGGACATCCCCCAGAATCATCATCTAGACATGGTACTGTTGTGGCTTGCACCCTCGTGTCATCGAGTTCAATTCCAAACAAACTTCCGGTTACCAGCAAGAGGCAAATGAAACCGACAAATCCCGGTAAAACACTGAGTACCCGGACCATCTTCATAGTAACTCCTCACGACAGTATGTGTTGAACCTGACGCTAAAAACCGCTGAGTAATGCTAGAAGTATGGCAATTGCAGGGAAGAGATAGAGCATAATCGTCAATCTCTTCCGAGAACCTTCTCTTTTTTTATGCGTAGATTCACAATCTTCTTTGTCACAAATAGGAGGTTCGGCTTCAAGCGGAATAGGAGCCCAACATACCGAACAGTGCCGATGGGGATTAGATCCACTTGCCTGTGTGCTCCTTCCACTACGCTTACGCTCTCGCGAAGCAGTTTCACGTGCTTGAGCGGCAGTACGTGTTGCAGCGCGTTGAATTTTTTCTTTCCGACTCATTTTTCTCCCCCAATATTACTCTTCTTCTGATTCGATAATGGTACCGGGAAATGAACTACCTTCTATTGCGGCTCTAATTAACTCAGGATTACGGCCATCTAGAACGTTTAGTGTGAGGTTTGCTTTTTCGGCATCTGCAACACCCATAGGGTCGATGACTCCGCTAGGTCCGGCTGCATCATGCTCGGCGGGACCTACAATTTCTTGCAATTCTTTGTGAGTGAGTTTGTCATAGGATTGTGCATCAGGATTATTGTGAGGATCTGAATCGTAGACTTGCTTCACATTTGTCCCGATAATGCAGCGTTCGGCTCCTGTTATTATGGCGAGACGAATTGCAACCGCATCAGTTGTGTGACCTGGTACTGTGCCTCCCATTACCACTACGGGTCGTTCGTCGAACAACATAGAAGCCTCATTGATTGAATGTGGAATTGATCCCGAAACCATTACTCCTGCGTCGGCAAGAGCTTCACGTACAATTGTTGCATTGAGTCGTGTTGCTGCTATACCAATTCTATCGAGTCGATCTTCATTGTCAATAATTGGTCTAGCAAGACTAATTCCTTCCCTTGCAGGGGCTCCTCCGCCTACAACAATTCCAATACGATCATCGGCGGCCACACGGTCTCTAATGATGCCAATAATACTCTCAATCCATGAGTGTCGTTCTTCGATTTCAGGCCTTAGAAGGCTGCCTCCAAGGGCTAGAACAATGGTTGCCATCGCAACCTCGGGGATGAGTGCGCCTTTCAATGCCTTCGCAAAATACACTTGAGAGGGTTGAAATGCCGTTGACCGTGGCCTTGCGGCAGGAGGATAGTATATGGCCGATGACTTGGAGATGCAGCAGCGTCGGCTTCGTCTGAAGAAGTCTCTTGAAGAACTTCAGAAGATGCGTGGTATGGGTACTGAATTAGTTACAGTCATTATTCCACCAGACCGCCTAATCAGTGATGTTCGTGGTCAACTTGGTCAGGAGGCGGCTCAGGCTGCAAATATCAAATCAAAGTCTACTCGTAAACATGTTGCTGATGCTATTGAATCGGGAATTGCAGTATTAAATCGTTACAAAAATGCTGGAGAAAATGGTTTGGCAATTTTTGTAGGTCATGTAATTGTGGGAAATAACAAAAGTAGATTGGTTACTATTGTAATTGATGAGCCTCCTGAGGCTATCACCTCATTCAGATATCGTTGTGACTCTACCTTTGAGTTGACACAATTAGAAGAGATGCTCATTGATAGAACCGCTTACGGATTATTTGTAATTGATAGAGGTGAAGCGGCTTATGGTGTGGCTAGTGGCAAGAGAATCCACTGCCAAGAGGAGTTGCAAAGCAATATCATGGGCAAACATCGACAAGGTGGACAATCAGCTCAGAGATTCGAGCGATTAATTGAGGAAGCCGCTCACAATTTCTTCAAACGGGCTACAGAACATGCTTGTTCATATTGGCTTCCGATGATAGATGATATTCAAGGAATTATTATTGGAGGTCCAGGGCATACCAAAGATTTCGTAATCAAAAATGAGTACTTCCATCATGAAATTCAGAAACTTATCCGAGAGCCTTTCTTTGATGTGGGGTATTCAAATGAAAGCGGGCTTCGTGAACTTGTCCAGAGAGCCGGAACTCTGATGGATCAAATAGAACTTGATGCTGAGCGCGCACTCGTCGATAGATTTCTGCGTGAAGTCATGCAGGCTCACCCAAAGGCGACCTATGGTGAAATGATGATTCGCAGTTCTCTTGAGCAGGGTGCAGTAGATACTCTCCTACTATCTGAAGGACTTAGAAAGAGGAGAGTTGGGTGGAATTGCAAACCCTGTTCTCATCAATGGGAAACAACTCAGACTAGTCTCTCAGACATCCCCAGTTGTCCTAAATGTGGCTCTGAAGATGCCCGAGAGGATCCTAATCGGACTAGGGATATAATAGATGAGTTGACTGAACTCGCCGGTCATACCTCTGCTAAGGTCAGTTTAATTTCTCTCGACACAGAAGAGGGTGCTACGCTCTATTCTTCTTTTGGAGGAATAGCAGCCTTGCTGAGGTACCCAATTTCCTAGGTGATATTAATGAGGGATTTAGTCAACTCGATTTCACCTTTATTGAGAGATATAATGTCTGAATTAGGTGTTGAGGAGAATGATTGGTCGGGCAGTCTTGCTGGTTCAACAGATTCCGCCTATGCTGATGTCACCCTTCCTTGTCATTCATTGTCTAGAATCTTGAGAAAATCGCCTGTGGCTATCGCCGATGAGATTGCGTTATTGCTAGGTGATTCTCTAAATGGTATATGTTCAGTTTCAGCGGTAAATGGTTTTCTTAATTTCTCAGCCGATGCTGATTGGCTTTCTAGTTTAGTCGAAGCACGCACTCGTGATGAGAGAATGGGTATTGGTATTGAAACTCCTCGAATCATCGTAATCGATTATTCATCACCAAATGTAGCCAAGCATATGCATGTTGGCCATTTACGTTCTACAGTAATAGGTGATGCTCTAGTTAGGATGCTGACCTACAAAGGGCACCAAGTAATCGGTGAGAATCATATAGGCGACTGGGGAACTCCCTTCGGTATGTTAATTGAACATCTTCTAGATGTAGGGGATGACACACCTTCCAGTGAAATAGATCTTGGAACATTCTATCGGGATGCTCGAGCCAAGTTTGAATCTGATTCCGAGTTTGCCGACAGATCACGAATGCGTGTTGTGAAAATGCAGGCAAGTGAGCCTGAAACTATTACTCATTGGCAAATGTTAGTGGATAGGTCGTTAGTACATTTCAATGAAGTCTATCAAATGATGAAGATACTACTATCCAATGACAATCTTGCTGGTGAATCGAAGTACGAGTCATCACTTCCTGAAGTAGTGGAAAGGCTTGATGCCTTAGGTATGCTCAAACAAAGTGAAGGTGCTCAGGTAGTTTTCCCAGAGGGTTGGACCAATAGAGAAGGCGAGCCTCTTCCTTTAATCATCCGTAAGGCTGATGATGGCTACAATTATGCTACCACAGATCTTGCTTGCATCATTGATAGGGTAGAGGAAATCGGTAGTACAGAATTTCTCTATGTAGTAGGAGCTGAGCAGGCTCAGCATTTTGCTATGGTCTTCCAAGTAGCCAGAGATGCAGGATTCATGGGTGAGGGGATTAATGCAATTCATGTGCCATTTGGAATGGTGTTAGGAACTGATGGGAAAAAACTAGCTAGCCGAACTGGAGGTGCAGTTCATCTCAAGGATTTGCTTATTGAGGCAGTTGAAAGAGCCGACTCTATGATTTCTGAGAAGAATCCTAATCTTTCTAGCGAGGAACGAAAAGAAGTTGCACGAATGCTTGGAATTGGAGCAATTAAGTATGCTGACCTTTCAACCGACCGCACTAATAATTACACCTTTGACTGGGAGAAAATGCTCTCTTTTGATGGAAATACGGCGCCATATCTACAGTATGCTCATGCTCGGATTTGCAGTATTTTTGCTAAATCAGCGATAGATCGTTCTTCAGTTCCGAGCACATCAATTTCCTTAATTCATGAACGAGAACTGAATCTTGCAAGAAACTTAATCGGCTTCCCCGAAGCTCTTGATAATGCAATTTCTAGTCATTCGCCCCATAAATTGGCCACACAATTACACAGCATCGCTCAGGCATTTGCATCATTCTATGAAGTATGTCCTGTATTGAAAGCTGAGGGCGAGGCTACTAAGAACAGCAGACTTGCTCTTTGTGACCTGACCGCTAGAACTCTAGAAAATGGTCTGGATTTGTTAGGGATTGAATCTCCAAATCGAATGTAAGTGTAGCGCGAGATTGTTTCATAACGGCTATTAATTTCTCTAGTCGCCATAAGAAAGATAGTAGATCAGGGATCCATATATGATTCCCGAAACGGCAAGGCTCTCTTCATTGAATCTGTCCATATTATCAAGATAAGTGTGATATTCAGAGGACCCTGACCCATAGCATACAACTGCTTTTCCATAGGTCTTACCATCCGATTCATCCTCATCAATATTGTAAACGAATGGGGCATGGTCTGAGTTGTAGGGCATTTCAGTATCTGCCATCTTTCTTACATTAATTGAATATTTATCAGCAAGTTCAGGATGTTCTTTCTTGAATTTTGACGATATACCTTGTATGTGCTCTACGTCTTTTGCACTGTTTCCGAAAAGAGTGACCCCTGAGTTTCTCTCTGCATCAACATGATTCATATCTAAATTAATATATAATCTGAGATTCTCAAATAAATTCTTTCTATGTTTATCTACCCAATTAGTTGAACCATAGAGTCCCTCTTCTTCACCTCCCCATGTGCAGAAATATATGGTGTGCTTTGGTTTTCCGAGTTGACTCTCGATTAGCCCAAATTGTCGAGCAATCTCTAGAACAGTTGCGGTTCCTGATGTATCATCAACTGCGCCAGGTCCCATGTATACTGTGTCGTGATGGGCACCAATGACAATCAATGAATCAGTTTCTCCTTCGATAATCCCGCATGGAACCTTGATAGTTGCTTCACCCGAATTTTCAACATAAGTTAGAAATTGTAATCTTCCATCTTGATTGATTAGATTATCAATGAGTGTTTGTCCAACATTCTTGCTCACCATTATGAATCCCAAATCAACTGGTACGTTAGCGATAGATGAGATATCTACAGATTTGAAGTATGGAACGCAATCTCCCGAAACTAATTCATCACAATTCTGGCGTTCGTTAACTAGAATCAATCCGGAGACATCGTTTTCAGATGCTCGTGTAAAGAGAGCGGTGTTTGATTCAGTTTCATTTGTCATGTGAATTAGTGCCACAGAACTTGCTGCACTGGTCCAATCGGCTGATTCATTTCCATTACCTAAATCAATCAAGTCAATATCATCAACAAAACGTATGAATGCGGACCCACTATAACCCTGTAAGACGAAGTCAGTTCGATGATTGAATTCTATGAACTCGGCGTTAATATCAGTTGGCCCACAAGCAATTGCTGGGAATGTTTCTCCAACGTCACCGGGGTGGCAAATTTCTAACTCAGGTTCATTATCGATGACAAACATTGGAACATCAAAGTCCTCTAATGTTGAAGGAATTCCCATAGTAGTGAAATTTGATTTAATGAACTCTGCAGTATTGTGTTCTTCTGTCGTTCCTGACATTCGACCTTCCCACTCTGGATGTCCCATGTCAACAAGAGATTGAGCATATCCTCTTGCTGAAGTTGAATCAAAATCAATCAATTGGTAGTCGGGTTCTCCTTGAATCCAATCAATGAAATCATCACCGTACAGTATTGCTCCACCCATAGTGCCCAATAGCATAATTCCAGTTACTGCAAGAACAGGCAAAGGGAGTGCTTTGGTTTTATTGATTAGTTTATTTAATTGCCTGTTTTCTTGACTTTCTTCGATTATTTCTGCGTCGAAAATTATTTTCTCAGCTTCTGAATCAGTTAGTCTCGAGATGAGTTCGGATTTTTTCCCACTAACAGGCAATCCTAGTCTCGCTAGTTCCTGCTTTAGTTCAGTGACGCTCATTGATTCCCAAACCGACACCCTAACTCCTCGGTATCACCCGGTCAATGAATCCCTATTGAACCCAACCTGTATTGGATTATGTATGAGACCGCTTTACTGAGAGCCTACTTCATCTCCAGTCCAGCGTTTTCCTAAATTATGTTGAATATCTAACTGGTCAAGGATGCGAGCAACCACAAAATCAACCAAATCCTCTATTGATTCAGGTTGATTGTAAAATCCGGGGCTTGCGGGCAAAATAACTACCCCCCATTGAGAAAGATTTGCCATGGCTTGAAGATGCGGTGTAGAGTATGGGGATTCTCTAGGGACAAGGATTAGTTTCCTTCTTTCTTTCATTGCCACGAGTGCACTGCGGGTGGCAAGATTGTCGCTAATTCCTGTAGCGATCTTACCAATAGTCGTACCACTAGCGGGGCAGACAATATAGGCTGCAAATTTTGCTGAACCCGAGGCGGATCTGGCCGCGAGATTGTTATTATTTTCCAGTGTAACATTGAGATTATTGGCTAAATCCTCAGGTGTAATTCCACATTCTAGTTTGAGATTAATGGCTCCTTCTCTAGTGACTATCAGATGGGTATCCCATTCTGCTTCGCTTAGAGACTCCAGCAAGCGTACCCCGTATCGAGCCCCCGAGGCTCCTGTGATTGCAACCACCGCCTCTGGCATGGGATTCCCTCAGGTAATTCAGACTTGAATATGACTCAAAGATAATTTTGCAATTTTTCTGCCAAAAACTCGTATTCTTTTTCAGAATTATACAGATAAGAAGAAATTCGGATATATCTTGTTTGATGATGTTGCCAAGGGAAAACAGGAACCTGAATGCCATGATCGTCTAGTAAACTATTGTGTAATGGGTCGCCTCTAAAATCGGGTGGCCCTGTATGGCCTCCTGGTAATTCTATTGCTGCCATTGCTGCAATCATTGAATCTGGGACAGGAGGAGTTGTGTCGAGAACCTCGCAGAGTAGCCTCCCCCCGTCTCTTGCTAGTTTGTTGTTATGCTGAATAATCCCTGAAACTCCATCAGGAAATAATCCTTGCATAAATTCTAGAGCCATTGGAATGCTGAAGAATGAACTAGGGTCGTGGGTACCTTGCCAGTCAAATTCGAATCGGAATTTTTCTTGTTTTGAAGCCACAGATGAGTATCCATGTCCAATTGTCAGAGGCTTTATTCTGTCTTTCCTGTCTTCTCGGATATGAAGAAAGGCGGAACCTTTCGGTGTACACAACCATTTGTGACAATTTCCTGTGATGTAAGCTGCATCTAATGCTTGCAAATTAAGTGGGACAATTCCTGGTCCATGAGCTGCATCGAGTAGAACATCGATGTTTCGTGATTGGAATTCATCAACTAACCTCTCAAATGGCATTCTTAGGCCTGTTGGGCTAGTCACCGTGTCTATCATTGCAAGAACGGTTCTTGGTGTAATGGCATCTAATAGAAGTTCGATTAATTGATCTTCATTTTCTACACGAAATGGGATATTAACAACTACTGTCTTTGCCCCCCACCGCCGGCAAACAAAATCGACAGCATTCCAGCATGCTTGATAGGCATGATTGGGCACAATAATCTCATCTCCCAGCTCAAGTTCTAGACTCCTTAGGATAGTGTTTACACCCCCTGTTGCGTTATGACAAAAAGTCAATCCATCCACATCAGCATTGAGGAATTGTGCTAGAGAATTGAGTGCCTCAGACTGTAAATCATGAGATTCACGTTCAAAGAATCGAACTGGGTCACTCTCCATCAGATGTCTAATTCGATTTTGTTCTTCAAGCACAATAGTTGGTGTGGCACCAAATGAACCATGATTGAGAAATGTGATAGAAGGATCTAGTTGCCAATGTTCAGCTAACGGGCTTCTTGCAGGCCTCAAGCGACCAACTCCGGACTCCATTCTTCAGGAATCGTTGCTTTTCTTCCAAGGAATTCTTCTAGGTGTATCAACAGTGCTTCTTCTAATCTCGAACGGTCAATAAAACGGCCTTCTAAGTCGTGAGAATGCCCTAGTGCAGTCAATGAAGTGGTTGTACCAGGGGTTAATCCACAACAAGGAAGAGTCTCTATTCTTCGGTTAGGAATATCAAAATTGATAGCGGTTCCATGGCGGCTTACCCAGTGCTTGAATGAAAGTCCAATTGAGCATATTTTGTGTTCATCTACCCAAACCCCCATCATCCTTTCATCCCTGTATCCGTCGACTCCACAGTCTGCTAGAGAGGCCATGACCCAGTCTTCAATCCGATTGATAATTCCACGAATTGATTGCTCTTCCTTTTCCCACTTGATGATGGGGTAGCAAACTAACTGTCCAGGCCCGTGATAGGTAATCCCACCACCTCTGTCGACTATTCTCGTGGGGTAACTAGGAAGATTGATTCCATCTCTTTGTGCCTTTGGTCCTAGGGTCACAACTTCAGGATGTTGTACCAAGATTAGTGTATCTGGTATCAAGTCATCAATACGTTGTTGTTGCATGTCACGCATTACCTCGTCTATCACAGAGTGTTCTTCAAATCCCGCGCGAAGTATACGCAGGGGTCGCATTTGAAGCACCTCAGGCTGTGTGAATAGCATGTCCGAGTGTTTTCAGAACACCTTCGTGGAATGCCTCTGTCATTGTGGGATGAGCATGAACGGTATCTGCAATGTCTTCGAGTAAGGCACCCATTTCTAGTGCTAAAACAAACTCACCATGTAGTTCTGCTACGTGGCTGCCTACGGCTTGAACACCAAGAATTACATGATCTGACTCTCTTGCGGTTACACGAATGAATCCGGCAGTCTTTTCTGCCTCAAGAGTCAGTGCCCGGCCATTTGCAGCTAGAGGGAATTTACCGATAATAATCTCCTCACCACGCTCTTTTGCTTCTTCTGGCGAGAGTCCGACAGAAACTATCTCTGGTTCTGTAAATACAATAGCAGGGATGGCCACTTTGTCAAACTCGCGATTATGTCCTGCAATAATTTCTGCAACCATTTCCCCTTGTGCTGATGCTTTATGGGCGAGCATTGGTTCACCTGCTACATCTCCAATAGAGAAGACCCCCGGGATGTTGGTTCTACATTGGTGGTCTATTCTGATAAAGCGGCCACCAGTATCCATCCTAATTCCCATATTTTCCAAACCCCAACCCTTTGTGTTGGGTTTTCTACCTACTGTGACGAGCACTTTGTCCACTTTGATAGTCTGTTCTTCTCCTTCCTTCTGGAAAGTTAAGTGAACCTTTCGACTAGCGCCTTTTCCTTTGATTTCAGCGCCACGTGCCAAGGCATTGGTGTGAATGGCAACTTTGTGTTTCTTTAGCCAAATTTCCAATGGTCGCCGAATTTCTTTATCCATGATAGCTAGAATTGAATCCATACCCTCAACTACAGTTACTTCGGCACCTAGTTTGCTTAATGCACAACCTAACTCTAGTCCAATATAGCCGCCACCTACAATGGCAGCGGTCTTGGGTAACTTCTCCAAATCTAGTGCACCTGTTGATGAAAGAATAAATTCCTCATCACAAGGCATGAAGGGCAAGTCAATGTGGCTCGAACCCGTAGCAATGATGACATTTTCCGCTTCTATATTGACGTTGACATTTTCACCTTCAACAGTACATTTCTTCGGCCCTGTAAAGGTGGCCCAGCCACTGATTAATTCGGCTCCAGCCCCCTTCAACAAAGCTTCAACACCTTTGTTGAGACGGGTAACAATAGAGTCTTTCCACCCCACCAATGCTTGCATGTCAATTTCTGGTTTGGTATCCACTGTAATCCCCATATGACCGCCATCATTGGAATGTTTCTGTAATGCTTCGAATCTATCTGCAGCATGGATTATTGCTTTGCTAGGTATACACCCCCTGATTAGGCATGTACCTCCTGCTTTATCCGCTTCAACGATGATGGTATCGAGTCCTAGTTGAGCACTGCGGATTGCGGCAACATAGCCGCCGGGGCCAGCTCCTACTACAAGCACCTGACATTTTCGCGTATCCGTCATAATCTCGCCTCACATGAAAATTAGAGCAGGGTACTCTAGCATACGTTTCAGTGACTGAATTAGTGCAGCCCCATTGGCCCCATCTACTATTCTATGGTCGAATGAACTAGAGACATTCATGATTCTACGAACTACCACCTCTCCCTTGTGAACTACCGGCATTTCTCGAGCCTTGTGAATTCCAAGTATAGAGACTTCAGGGTGGTTTATGATAGGGGTAGCACCAAGACCACCATCTCTTCCTAAGCTGGTGATAGTAAATGTAGATCCTGTCAAATCATCTAGGCTTGAAGTTCCATTTTTAGCCGCGCCTGATACTCTCTGCATCTCAGCGGCTACTTGCCAGACATCCATGGCTTCAGCGTGCTTGACTACAGGTACGAATAATCCTCTGTCTGTCTGAGTCGCAATTCCAATGTTAAGTGCTCCATATTGCCGAAAGAGACCATTTGCTTCATCGTAGTGTCCATTACATTCAGGGTGATTCGGCATTAATTTGGCAAGAGCCAACATGATAAATGGAAGATAGGTCAACTTTGGTTGATTTTCATCCCGACTTGAGTTCAACATTTGTCGTAACTCTTCGAGTTCAGTAACATCAATTTCCTCAAAGTAGGAGAAGTGTGGTATATGTCGCTTCGAGATAGTCATCTGCTCAGCAATTTTTCGACGTAGTCCTACTACCTTGATTTCTTCAACATCAGTTCTACGTGTTGTATAGGCAACTGGAGCTGCTCCTTGCACCATGCCTCCTGCAGCAATATAAGCATCTAGATCAGCATGACGGATGCGTCCAGCCGGTCCACTACCGCGGACTGATGAGAGTTCAACGCCAGCCTCTCTTGCTCTTCTCCTTACTGCCGGGCTTGCTAGTGCCTTGCCTCCCTTTCTTCCTTCTGTTGCAGTTGCTTTAGCTACTGGAGGTAGTGGTGCTATAGTTTCGATTTTTGGAACTGTTGCAATAGGTTCAGGTTTTGCTTCGACAACTACTTTCTTTATTTTCTCTTCTTTAGGAGGTGATTTCTCTATGGGGCTTTCTGCAGGAGGTTCGACGGAATCACTTTCACCAAATTCTACTAATGCCGAACCAACAGCAATCATATCTCCAACTTCACCATGCATTATAGCAATCTTACCATTATATGGTGATGGAATCGTAACTGTTGCCTTATCGGTCATAATATCAACGAGGGGATCATCTTCCGAGATCGTATCTCCAACAGATACGTGCCATGTCACAACTTCTCCTTCTACTACTCCTTCTCCTATATCTGGTAGTTTGAATACTTGATTTGACATTCTTATCCCTCCATTGTTTTCTTTATTGCATCCATAATTCTAGCCGGGCTGGGCATATAGTCCCATTCGGTTGTGTGTGGGAATGGCGTATCCCACCCCGTGACTCTCTCAATAGGTGCTTCGAGGTGATAGAAGCATCTTTCTTGAATACTAGCTGACATTTCTGCCCCGAATCCACTTGTCTTCGGCGCTTCATGTACAATTACACATCTTCCGGTTTTTTCAATTGATTTGACAATAGAATCTCTATCCCAAGGAACCAAGGTTTGCAAATCAATGAGGTCGCAACTTATTCCGGATTCCTTGATGGCTTGTTCGCTGACATGTACCATTGCGCCCCAAGAAATCACCGTACATTCAGTTCCCTCCATGGCTAATCTAGCTTCTCCAATTGGCACTCTGTAATGCGATTCGGGCACTTCAGCCTCAGGATGATTCTTCCAAGTAGGAACATTGTGTGGATCTCCATAGAACGGACCTCTGTAGCATCTTTTCGGTTCAAAGACGATGACAGGGTCGTTGCATTCTATGGCTGATATTAGCAAGCCCTTGGCATTGTAGGGTGTTGATGAGTAGACAATTTTGAGACCCGCCGTATGTGTAAATTGAGACTCAGGACTCTGTGAATGGTGATGGCCTCCTCGAATACCTCCTCCTGCTGGAGTTCGGATTGTGAGAGGGCACCAGTATTCGCCCCCTGATCTGTGTCTTACTTTGGCGATTTCATTGACAATCTGGTCGTATGCAGGGAATATGTAGTCTGCAAATTGGATTTCTGCTACGGGGCGCAGTCCGTTGATTCCCATTCCAAATGCAATCGCTGCAATCCCTCCTTCCGATAATGGTGTATCGAATACTCGGTGGCTGCCAAACTTCTCTTGAAGTCCATCAGTGGTTCTGAAAACTCCGCCGAAGTAACCCGCATCTTCTCCAAAGAACAAAACATTCTCATCCTTCTCAAGCATATTGTCAAGTGCTGAGTTGACTGCTTGAACCATGTTCATTTCAGTCATCTTAATCACCACTAAATTTCTTCATTTCATCCCATTGTTCCTGTAGGTGCCAAGGGACTTCTTCGTATACTTCTGTGAATATTGAGTCATTTGAGGGATGTGGTCCATTGTCCAAGTCACCATATTTGACAGCCTCTTTGTAGGCCACCATTACTTCGGAATCAATACGAGTTTCGAGTTCTTCCTGTTTTTCTTCACTCCATTCGCCTATTGCGATTAAGTGGCCAACTAATCTTTCGATTGGGTCGCCACCAGGCCATGCGTCTTGTTCCTCTTTAGGTCTGTATCTTGAGGGGTCGTCGCTTGATGAGTGTGCTCCGGCTCTATATGTCAGAACCTCGATGTGCGTAGCCCCGGCTCCACTAGATGCACGTTCTCGTGCCCACTTTGTCACTGAATAGAGTGCGAGAAAGTCATTTCCATCAACGCGGAAACTAGGGAGGTTGTATGCTAAACCTCTCGCCGCAAATGTTGGATTTCCGCTGGCTAAGTTTGTGTGCGTTGATATCGCCCACTGATTATTTACAACATTGAGTATAACGGGTGGTTTGAAAACCGAAGCGAAGTTAATTGCGTAGTGGTAATCTCCTTCTGAACTAGATCCATCACCTATCCATGTAATGCAACACTCATCCAACCCTTTGTATTGAGACGCCATAGCGACCCCTACACTTTGACTGAATTGTGTACCAACAGGGCTTGAAACAGAGATGTAGCGACCTTCTTTGTAGGTGTAATGTACCGGCATTTGCCGTCCTTTGACATTATCTTCAACATTACCTAGGCAATGGCAAATCATACTCACCATATCGCGTCCTCGAACGAATTGAGCGCCAGGCTGTCTGTAGGTGGGAAAAACCCAATCCTGAGTTTCTAGAGCCATTGTTTGAGCTATTGCTACCGCTTCTTCGCCAAATGAACGCATGTAGAATGAAAGCTTTCCAGTACGCTGTAACTTCATCATCCGCTCGTCAAAAATACGCATTCTGACCATGTGTTCAAGTCCTTCTATCATTTCATCTGCTGATATTTTTGGATCCCATTCCCCACTTGCATTACCATCAAAGTCGAGAACACGGACAAGTCCGAATGCGTGCTCATTAGTTTCTGCTGCCGAACAATTGGCGGGATCAGGTCGGGATAAATCGCCAGGCTCATATTCCCATGTGTCGAAGTGAGCCTTGTCTCCTGGACGAAATGGAGCATTTGGAATCTGCAACGTTCCTCGCTTCTTCTTCTCCGCCATGTTACTATCACCTATTACTCATTCATATTGTTTCATGTTCGTTATTCAGTAAATGTTCACTTGGATTTAAGTGGCTGATTGCAGATCCTGTCGAATCACGAGTAACCACTGGTTCCCCTCCTTGTGATTCATCAAATAGTAAACCGGCTCTATATGATGAGCGCACTAGTGGCCCACTAGCGACAGCTAAGAAACCTAGTTCTCTAGCCGCTTGATCCCATTCTGCAAATATTGTAGGATCTGGGAATCTATCCACTGCTAGGTGTTTCCAACTAGGTTGTAAGTATTGCCCGAGAGTTATGATGTCGACTCCAGCGTCTTTCAATAATCTCATAGCATCAACTACCTCCTCATCAGTTTCACCAACCCCTACCATGATACTAGATTTAATTCTAATATCAGGGCGCAATCGCCTCGCTTCCCTTAGAATTTTCAAAGATTGGTCAAATGAGGCTCTTTTATCTCTAACAATTGAATCTAATCGCGGAACACACTCTACATTGTGGGCAAATACCTGCAATGGTAGGTCATGTAGTAGATATTCTAGAGAGTTTAGTTTTCCGTCTAGATCCGAGCAGAGTAATTCCAAGCCAATTTCGGGCGCTTTTTCGTGAACTGCTAAAATACAATTCTTGTAGTGATTCGCTCCACCATCTGGTAAATCATCTCTATTGACAACTGTGATTACAGCATGTGAAACTCCCATTCTGACTACTGCTTCAGCCAATTCCTCGGGTTCGTTGGGATTCAGAGCAGGTGGGTTTTTTTGTGTATTAATTGCACAGAATCTACAACCTCTTGTGCAGATATCTCCGGCAATCATGAATGTTGCAGTGCCGCGGCCCCAGCAATCGTGAATATTAGGGCATCTAGCTTCTTCACAAACAGTATGTAGTCCATGTTCGAAAACATTCACTTTTGTCTCATTATAGCGTATTTGTGAGACTCCTGTTGGGAGGGATGTTTTGAACCAAGGTGGTAGTCTCTTGCGTTCTGCTTTTCGTCGCTCTTTAGAATTCATTTGAGTAGAGCCATTACAACCATTGTCAGGCTTTCGACGACCATCAGCCTGTGGCAGCCTAGCACCCATGATGACAGAGGACTGGACATTTACCGTTAATCGTTCTCATTGTGGCTATTAGTGAGGTCTAAGCGACCGAGTTGAAATATACGTGTCCATGCCCAATGATTCTATGGTTCGCAGTACCGCCTTAGTTACCGGCGGTTCTAAGAGAATAGGTCGTGCTATTTGTCTTCACCTAGCGGAAATGGGTTACTCGGTTGCAGTTCACCATAATTCAGCATCAGATGAGGCTGATGCTCTAGTTAATTTAATCCAATCCAAAGGTGGCAGAGCATGTTCAATTCAGGCTGATTTGTCAGATGCCAATCATGCATCTTCTCTAATCTCACGAGTTGGTGATGAATTGGGTCCAGTTTCCTGTGTTGTAAATAATGCGTCCATATTCCAATTTGATGATATTGAGAGTTTCAGCCAAGAATCCTGGAATCATCACATGGATGTGAATGCCAGAGCTCCAATGTTATTGATTCAAGGACTAATCAATCAATTACCAGAGGGCAAACAGGCAACAGTAGTCAATATTCTTGATCAAAAAATAGCCCAACCGAATCCAGATTATCTATCCTATTCGGTCTCAAAGTATGCTTTGGCGGGACTTACTGAAACTCTAGCCAGAGGCCTTTCCCCTCGTGTACGAGTTAATGCAGTTGCTCCAGGACACACACTTCCTAGTTCGGAACAAACTCAAGAAGGGTTTGACCGCGCTCAAATTGAAAGTCCACTCGGGTATGGTCCTAAGCCTGAGGACATTGCTGATGCTGTGGTGTATCTAATAGGTGCTAGAGCAGTAACGGGACAAATCCTCTTTGTCGACGCCGGTGAGCGATTTCTCGCTAGAAGTCGCGATGTGATTTTTGAAACGGAGGATGCTTAATGGAATCAGAAATTTCGGCGATTCAGAGTTTTTTTGAGAATTCAAACAACGGTATCACGTGTCTATTCCTTGAAGGGGTAGTACGCGAAATGGACATAGGTATCCATGAGCACGAGATAGGCTCAATGCAAGACATACGGTTTGATGTTCATGTTTGGCTGGAAGGCACCGAAGCTCCAACTTCTGATACAATAGAATCGGTATTAGATTATGAGTACCTGCATGCTGCAATTGAGAGGACCACCAAAGGTGATAGAACCGGACTTCTAGAGACGATGGCGTCTCGCCTTCTTGACGAAGTCCTGTGTCCTCCTGAAGCAGCTGCGGCAAGTGTACGTTTGACCAAATTGAACGTCAAAGGCTTTGACGGGAAGTTTGGATGTTCTATGTCTAGAATAAAGAAAGACTACCCTCTGTAATTCCTACTGTAACACTTAATTTTTGTTGGTGCAGGGGGTGGGATTTGAACCCACGAAGCACTAAGCACCGGAGCTTAAGTCCGGCCCCTTTGACCAGCTCGGGTACCCCTGCACCCCCTCTGAAGAACTAATCTATCTTGAACCGAGCGGCTCCAACGCCCCCTTTTGGGGGCGTATGAAATTGATGCGCTAACGGCTCGGACCCAAGCAACGCTTTAACACCCCTCCGAGAGCCGAAGGCTGATGATTGCGAGCAGTAAGGCGATTACCCGTCGCACCCGAGTTAGCCTCACAATTCTCGTCACAGCCCTGTTGTTGACGCCATCTATGCTATTTTTCGCGCAGAATTCTTCTGAATTACAAGAAGTCACTAAATTTGAGGCTTCAGATGATATCGATTTGAAATTATACACATTATATTTCGCTGAAGCTAATGCTTCTTCAGGAGGTGATGGGTACATCACTACTCAAGTTCCGGAATCAGGTGGCCAACTGAGTGATAGTGCTTTAGACTCCACATTAGAATTCAGTTCGGGTGAATTAATGAGCAATCTTCAGATATTTGGTCGACCTAAGCATGGCAGTTCTTCTGATACTTACGTCCCAATCGAGTTATTCCTTAGGTCACAAGGTCCTAGTAATTCACAAGTTACTTGGGATATCACAATCAGCGTCGATAGTGACGTTGTTGGTTCAGTGTCATGGGAAACAGCTGCTTGCAATGCAGGGATTACTAATTCCTGTAATTTTGATCACGAATCATTTGAGATTATTCTTGATGATGGAGATGAGAGTTTCATTATTTCTAAAGATCGAGAGTTAATTGTAGAAATTACTGCTGAAATGACAGGTTGTGAATCGGGCGGTAGCCCATTTGGGGATAGCTGCGAGGCTGAAGTTGCTTGGAATGAGATAGATGGAGAAGAAAATCGCTTTTCTCATCTAGAAGTTGAATCCAATGCTATAGAGGATAGCGAAGTGCTGTTACAACGCGATGGCTCTGAGTTAGCTGATGGTATTGAATTAGAGTGGTTTCCTAACGATGTTCTGGCAGACAGAACAATGCAATTCACCTTCGATGTCAAGAGTGCTTTCGGCAGATATGATATGGATTCAGTACGTCTTCTAATGAGAGATCCTGACGGTATTTACCAGATTGATCACGAGATTTCTTCTGATGACGATGGGATTAGAGACACTAGTCAAGGTATTTTCGGAGAGTACAAATGGGTCTATCCTAGCGGTCTTCCATCAGGAGAATACACAGTAGAATTAGAGATAACTGATATCCAAGGTAATGCATTCATTGTTGAGCACGAACCTGTAGAGATGAAGCAATGGGGTGTGGCTATCAATCATCGTCAAGATAGGAATGTAGAGTACGTTGCACCGGGTGAGACTACACCAGTCCCACTCCAATTAGTACATCGGGGCGATTCTTCAAAATCGATGTCGATTGAACTTGAGTTACTTACTGATTTAGGCAGCTCATGGTTAGTCGAGTTTGATTCTCCAGGGGGGTATGAGTTGAATTCTGGTGGAGATATATTGAATCCTATTCTAACTATCACTGCTCCTGATGATTTGACAGGAACTCCCGATAGAATAGAGATTAGAGCAGTTGCTGAAGCGGACATAGAGGGTGTTGAAACAGTAGTTGACCAAGATGTCCTTACTCTAGATTTAGAAAAATTAGAGGTATACCAACCTCCAGATGTCTCTATTTGGGATGAGGACCACGAGGTGCCTTTTGCCAATTCATCCCGCCCTGACGACATCGACCCTAACATCCCAAGATATGTTGAGGACAATCAATTCAATACGTTCCTGCTAGAAATTTTCAACACCGGGTTTGACACCGATACTTTCCGTGTTGATGTATTACAACGCGCGAAGTCGATAATTCAGATTTATGATAATGACTCAGGTGAGAGAATTCTTGAGGATGCAGGTGATGGGACATTCCACATCCCTGCCCTTGAACGGCATTCAACCCAAGTTCTTCGCTTCAATGTGAAACCATCTTCTGATCGCGAAGACCCTGATATTGGAATGATTGAATTGGAAGTAATAAGTAGTGGAAATGCCTCACTACGTACTACTGTAGCATTCACAATACAGCGTACATTTGGAATTAGAGCAGAGGTCTCACAAGACTGTGACGGTACACCGTTGGGTCACATTCAAGTCTCATTGTGTTCTTCTGCCGAAGATCCTGAAGTCAATTTACGTGTCCGAATTACAAACAGTATGACTACTGGGGAATCCGCCACCCAATGGCAAATCATTAATCCTGTGAACTTGGCAGATAATACCGATCGTAATCCTGCTTATGGTCAGTGGCAATATCGAATATTAGATGAGAATTCTTCTGCCGTGCCAATAGTTTCTCTTGGTCCTGGAGATTACACAGAGGTATTCGTAAAGGTCACTCTAACTAATCAAGTGGTGGTTGGAAACCATACGGTGTACCTTAGAATAATGGAGGACACCACAGATTCAGATCCAAGGTACTTCGACCTTCCAATGGTGTTTGAGGTTGATGCTGATGAGCCGAATCTAGAGATAGTCCAAGTCACCTCAAATAGGAAATTAGCACCTGGAGAAGTCTATGACTTCCAACTGAAAGTCAAGAACAAGGGAAATAGTCCATTGATAGTACTTCTAGATGCTGAAGTAGACAATGTAGGTTGGTCTGTTGATATAGGGGGGCCTACAGGTTCCAAACTTATTGAGTTAGATCCGTTTGAAGAGGTAACTTTCATTCTTGAAGTAACAGTTCCCGCTTCAGCTAATAATGGTGAAGAAGCTCGTGTTACCGTAGTAGCCGAACCACACGATACTGAACAAAGTTGGCCTGAAAGTTATACTGCTGAAACAACAGTTGTTATGGTTGTTGGAATCAATTCCATTGTTGAACTTTTGATAAATGAGATAACTCATCCGAGGCTCTCAACCTTGATTATTACAGTGGTTGGTATATTGCTGATTTTCGGTGGAATACAAAGTAGATTAAATCGTAGAAAATGGGCTGCACATTTAGCCTATCTTGAGGCTTTAAATGGAGATGCTGAGGCTGATGAAGAAAATGACGACATTGATGATTTACCAGATCCAGTTGTCGAGGATGAGGTAGTTGATGAGATGGTTTATGATGATGACGACATTGAACTAATCTGACATAATTCCCACTTATCGTCCGAACGATGCTCCATTCCTCTTAAGACAGGTATGAACCGCCGTAGGCGGTAGGGGGCTTCTTGTTTGACATTCGGCGACGCAGTTTTTGTAAATCCTAAATCAATTAGGAAGAAGCGTTCTGCTATTCTTTTTAGTGCTATGATGTTACTAACAACATACTCGGCAATCGAATTCGGTGCTTGGGAGGCAGTTGGTTCTACTGATGCCGATGGCGATGGACTGACTTACGGTCTCGAATTTTACATTGGTACTCAGCCTCAAGATTGGGATTCTGACAATGATGGTCTCCCCGATGGGTGGGAATGGCAATATGGACTCAATCCTTTATCTGCTACGGGTGACAATGGTTCGATTGGAGACCCCGACGGGGATTCTCTGACAAATCTGAATGAATATCAATACTCTATACCATCTAATTGGGATTCTTCATCTACACCTAACGAACTAGACAATGGTGTTTGGTGGAATGGAACAGTTCCGGTTAGCAACTGGGATGAGGAGAGCGCCATGCAATTGATTCAAGGGCTAAACTCAGATGGTGCGGACGAAGATCCAATGGGTAATCTTTGTACCAACAACTTCGACGATGATCATGACGGATTAGTTGACAATTGGGATAACGACAACGACGGCGACGCTGATTGTGCAACTAATGATGATGATGGAGACAATGAAACCGACGAGGATCCAGACGGTTGGGATACTGATGGCGATGGAATGCCAGACGGTTGGGAGGTGGCCAATGGTCTAGATCCTACTTCCAACAGTGGCGATGATGGTACTTCAGGGGACCCCGATGGTGACGGTTTAGTAAATCTGTACGAATATGTAAATCCGGCTTGGAGTACAAGAAATGGTTCTGTCTATCCCCCTAGGCAATACTGGAGGCCTGGCCCCGAAAACCGAACTAGTACTGAATCTCCTTGTAATCCAGTTCAGCAGATAGGCCCAGGCGGTTGTCTTATTTTCACAGCTGAAGTAGATGGTGTGACATATACTGATCCTAATGATAATGACACTGATGGAGATGGTCTGAATGATTCTTATGAAGCTCTAATTCTATTGACAGATCCTACACACATAGATACAGATGGTGATGGTATTTCTGATGGAGTGGAGGTGAATGGCTCATATGGAGACCCTCCTCAAGCCTCGGATCCAAGAAGCAATAATACCGATGGCGATCAATTTGATGATGGAGAGGAGGATACTAATTTCAATGGGATTGTAGACGAGGGGGAGACTGACCCTACGAGAATTGAGGATGCAGGAGATATTGATGATGACGGTATCCAAAACTGGGAAGAAAATATGACTTGCACTCAATGGAATAATTCTGACACAGATGGAGGAGGAGTAAGTGATGGAACTGAATTAACGCCAGCTCATGGTACAGATCCTTGCAAATCTACTTACGAGCTCTACCTTGATATTGTTGCTTGGGATCCAACTGAAAGTTCACTGACTGTCAATAATACATCAAAACTTGACCCGACTCCAATAGATTTCAGACAAAATGGAGAGCCTATGGCCTATTTCGAAGAGTCAAATGGTAATAGAACCCCGTTCATGTATGAATCAGTCAGTAGCAACACTTTACGTTCTCTTGATACTTTGATGCCAGCAGGGGCTTTGTTCATTGTTGTACTCAATAGTTCATGGTGTTGGGATGCAAGTCCTGGAGCCATAAATGAGATTCATTGTGATGATGATTACGAGGATACTGATGGTGATGGTTTAGCCGATTGGGAGGAATCTCTCGGCTCATTTGGTTACATCTCTCATCCTAACATGACTGATACAGATGGCGATGGTGTGAATGATTTGGATGAGATACTCAACGGTACTGATCCAAGTGAGCCATGTAACAATCTTGCAGATTTTGATGAAGACGGACTGAATAATTGGTTTGAGAACACTACTGGATGTCCCTTGATGTATGGTATAGATGGAGGTAATATGTCCATTGATAACTATACTACACTTTGGAATAACTCAGATACAGATAATGGTGGAGTAACTGATTATCAAGAATATATCGATGGCACCAACCCTCAGAATAATCCGAATGATGACATGAATCCTCTAGATACAGATGGAGATGGAATACCTGATACAATTGAGCAGGAACTCGGTTTAGATTGGTTAAATCCCGATACCGATGGAGGGGGAATACCAGATGGAGATGAATGTCCACCTGCGTTTTGGGATAATGATTGTGCAGATGCTACAATGAATCCTTGGGATCCTTCTGACGATATATCCTCTAACATGTTGTATTTCATTGCCTCAAATACTACTGCTGGAGTTGATTACAATTTAACTCAATATTGGCGTTGGCACACTTATGATTCATACACAGGCGTTTCATGGGGTGTAAACTCAAGCCTTGTTGGCTATACTCCAATTTGGCCTGCTTGGTCGACCACACAAGGCGTGGCACATCAGGACTTCTGGGACGACTCTACACTTTTCGGTTGGGAAATTTTCTTCAGAAATAATGGGATATTGTATCCTGGTGACGAATTAATTGCACCATATAATGCCGTTAATTATACGAATTGGATTGACGTCGATGCTGGATTAAATTTCTCTAATTATACGAGGGATATTCTAATTGATTCATCCACCATTGATGGCCTCTATGTCACAGCACCACAAGTAACTATGAATGCAGCGATTCGAGATAACACCACCGTATTCCTGAATAGCTCTTATGCGAAGGATTTGGGTAAAATTGAATCTTCAGATAATATAACTCGAATAGCGTGGCAAATTGTTAATGAATCGGGTTATTCTTCTGCTTGGGATCAAGTAGAAGCAATTCAACAATTCCTAATTAGTGGTAACAATACTACCACATTCCTCCGTAATTACGACGGTTCTGGAGCAAATAGTTCTTCATTTATTGGATCAGGTACCCTTCTCTGGGATACAAGTTTATGGATTTTAGAAGAGGTTCATGAGGGTAGTTGTGATGAATATGCTACTGTGTTTGCGGCATTGCTTAGAGCATTAGACATTCCTACAAGAAAGGTAACTGGATTTTCCGGTGGCACTTGGATTGACAACGGCTTTGAAGTGTATGGTAATGATTTTACTTGGTGGGTCGAGGTACATCTTCAGACAAATGCAAATCAAGGTGAATTGGATTTGGGTTGGATTCCATTCGAGGCTTGTCCTGCCATGTCGGTAGTTGAAATTGTCAATGAAACATATTCTCCTGACTCTATAGATAGAGATTTTTCTTCTGGTAACATTACTCTAAATGGAACCTTGCAGTTTGCAGAAAATTCCTCAGTAATTGAGGGAATTGTAGTCGATCTCTATCTAGTTCCATCTAATGAGACCGCCAACGTACCCGGTAGTTCCGCAATTGAAAATAATTTGGTCGGTTCTTCCACTACTAACTCCTCAGGATTTTTCTCTTTCAATGGTATATCTCCTCAGATTATCCAACCTGGATTCGGTTCTCTTGTTATTCAGACTCATAAATCCGGCTATGTAGGAGTTCAGGGTATAACCTTCCCTTGGACAATCAATATCACTGACGATTCTGTTTTATCGATAAGCAGCCCTCTACCTGCTAACGAGCCTATGTTAGGTGCGGGGGTCAATACTACAGTTACTGGAACTCTTTCTTTGGAGAATACTCCCTTTATTGATCCAACTCAGATTGATACGTTACAAGTTCTATTGAATTATACAACAGTTCAAGACGGTTCTGTGAATCTAATCGCTGATGTTGGTTCAAATGGGTATTACGAGTTCAACGTACCAATTTCTGAAGTCGAACCACTAGGTTTGATTAACGCATCCCTCGCTTTCCTTGGTTGGCATCAAGACGACCTTAACAATGCCACCATACCTGAATACCATCTAAGGCCTAATACATACGATTTCAACTTTAATGTCACTCCTTCGCCAAATTTGACCGTGACTTTAGAAGGAATTGATTCGAATACTAGTATCTTGGATATTAATCAATTAGTTTTCATCAATGGTACTGCAGAAAGTAGAGGCCCTACACCCGAGCCGATGAATGGAACGTTGACCTTCCAAATGAGAAGGTCGGGTACAAACGGTCCTTACACAACCTTAGCTACATGGAATCTTAATTCCTCAAATTGGACTAGCATCCCTGGTCAATTTTCTCTTTCCCTTGACTTTAACGAATCAATTGTAACGATTCCTTCTGGCGAAGTGGAGGTTAAATTTACTTACAATGCTGATGGATTATTTGCAGCAGATGAGGAAACCTTCTCGTCAACTTATGGAATTCGATCTTACGTAGAATTCGCGTATACTTTGGCACCTACAACAAGAGGTAATCAGGCAGCAGTAGATGTTCAATTGTTTGATCACACTGGTACTTCAGTAACGGAATTCCCAGGTATATACACTGTTAATTTCAATGGCACTCAAGTTTGGAACACTACAAATCCGCCTTCTGGCAGATATACTGTGACTTGGATGCCACAATGGCAGATGGAAGCTGGAGACTATTCTTGGGATATGAATTATAGCGGTTCAACTTGGTTACTACCCAATTCAGTTCAAGACACAATTAGAATTCAAGGAAGGGCCAATGTGACTGTCAACATGGGTCTGAATTGGACTCACTTGGGTGGTGCAAACTGGGTTTCTGGATTTGCTCAAGACATGGTTCTACTCACGCCAATCACAGGAAACAATTCTTCAATTCTATTACAGATGGAAACACCTTCTGATTTACCACCTGCCCCTGATGGTAGCCCCGCTCCCCCTGTGGTACACAGATTGGCGGATGGATGGATAAACACCACAACCGGTGCATACAACCTTTCATTCGTCATGCCTACGGATATTCCTTCAGGGGTTTATGCACTAAGGCTACTTCTAGACTTCACAGAACATGCTACTCTGCCAGGGCCCTATTTCACCGTCTCTGATGCGGTACGCCACGATACAGGAATTGAAAGTGAATTCGTAGTTGAAGCTGAACCTGATACGTTGATTGTGGTTGCTGGTAATACTCTAATTATCAATGCTTCAATTACAGATGTTGCTGATGGTTCTGTAGTTCCTGATGCATCCGTGGATCTCTATCTAGATTGGGGCGGCCCCAATCAGGCAGTCATTGACACAGGAGTTACAGATGCTGACGGTATTGTTAGATTCAGTCCCACAATACTATCTAACACTGAACCTGGATTCTACAATCTGAGAGTTCATGCACCTGATGATTTGACTGACACTCTGAATATCACGGATGCAGGACGATGGTTTGGAAATGAGAGTTTTGCAAATTTAACTGTACAAGTCAATAGCCTTATTCTGATTGATTCAATCCCTCTGGAGGTCACGGCAGGTCAGTCATTCACCATGAGTGGCCGTGTTCTAGATGGATTCGACGTTAATAGAACCGTGTCGGGGCCCATGGGTTTGACAGTGTTCTTCCTCGGTGATGACAGTGAGGTTCTTGTTGAAAGTCATGTAACTGCAAATAATGGTTCATTTACTGTATCTACACCTACAGACCCTCTGGGTGATGGTGTCTCAAGTGGAACCAAAACGGTGATTGTTAGTGTATTGAATGAAAGCACTCCATTTTATCTCACAGGTACAGGAAATGCCTCTATTCTTGTTAGGGGCGTAACACGCTTTACCGATAGAACTCCAATCATCAATACAATTGTCGATAGAGGCTCAGAAATTACCTTTGGTGCAAGACTGACTGAATTCAGTAACAATGATTTGAGGTTGGGTGATATGACGATTGCAGCAAAGTTCCACGATACTTGGCTGAGTGAGGATGTAACTTCTGCTGATGGAATGGTCAATTTCACATTCGATGTTCCTCATACGCATCCATTGGGATTAATGGCGGTTACATTATGGTTTAACGGCAGTTCAACCCTACATTCCACTTCTCTTCAAATTAACACAATTATTGTCCGTTCACCTACTAATTTGACTGTCGATTCTGTGGTTGAAAATCCGATTGCTGGTGATTCATTCAATGTTAGTGGCACTCTATTCTCTAGTAATGGCTCTGGAATAATGGATAGAAGTGGGAACTCACTTTCATCGTCACTGACTTTTGATATAGATGGTGAAACAAATGGATTCCAAGTATCGGGTGGTAGCGTTTCAGCTAACGGCTCATGGAATGCTATAGTTACTCTAGGACTATCTTTCCCTAGAGGGACGCACAATATCACAGCAACATACACGCCTTCGGTTAATTACTATGGTTCAAGTTCTGGTGATGGCACATTTGACAGTAGAGGTTATTCTTTGGTGACTATCATTGATCCTGCGGATTTGGATCCGGATCGTAGAATTACCCGTGGAGAATCCATTAGCGTAAACATCTCACTGATTGACAATGCGGGCCAACTAGTTGATGGTGTAGATGTAGATGTACTAGTTGATGGCGTATTCCTTCTAAGTGTCCCTACTGATGTTAATGGATTAGCAAATGTCATGGTTCCAGTAGATGAACACCGCCTTCAAGGCCCTCTAACAATCACCATCGAGTTCGCCGGAATAGCTGGAACAACTGGTTTGATAGGAGACTCAACTTGGACTCGAGTAATTGTACTGGCCCCTACTGTGATTTCAGTAACCGAAATTTCAGGTTCAATGATTGCTGGCGAATCAGTTACCTTCACAGGAACTCTACTCGATGAACATGGATTAGTTCTAAACGAAGAAGGAATAGACACAGGAGGTGTTATTCACATTGATATCGATGGTATCGATGTAGGTCCTGCATATTCCACACGTTCTAATGCATCTACGGGAATTTGGACGGTTACCTACAATTTACCTCTTGATACTGATTATGGCCCACACACGGTTACTGCTAGATTCCTTGGAGGATTCACATGGGTAGATCCGATGGGCCAAGGTGATTCACTAAATCCTGAGTATTATTTGCCATCAACTGTTACTGTTGGTTACAATGTCACTCAAACATCTCAAGTAGTCTTGACCACACCTCCTGGTGAAGTAGACCGTAATGATTTACTATTGATTGAAGGAATGCTTACAGATGGAGCTGGAAGAGTTCTAGGTGATAGATATCTTGAGGTGTCGATGAACGATCAATTCCTAACTGGTGTCCAAGTGGCTTCTAATGGCACCTTCAGCATCTACATTCCAGTACCTCCAGATATGCCACTCGGTCCACGTATTGTAAAAATTAATTATGACGGTGAAGAATTCATTCTTCCTTCAAATTCCACAACGGTGTTCACTGTATTCGGCCCAACTATAATCACAGTCAATCCACCTGCTACTGTTGCTGTAGGTGATCAACTCAGGTTGACTGGAACCGTTCGTGACAATCTTCCTAACGGCGGACTTGCCAACCACACTCTAGAGATATTCATCGATGGTACTTTGGTTGGAATAACTTCTTCTGACGAAAATGGTGATTGGAACTTTACTTGGGTGATTTCCGACTTCTTAGATGTCGGCTTCCACTCTCTCACAGTGTCGGCCCCAGGTCAGGGATACTATCGCCCAGGTTCAGTTGATACAAATCTGACCATAGCCTATCATACTTCTTTGGATATGCAGGTAGATGCAGTATCTGTAACGAGAGGTGGTTCTTGGAACTTTAGTGGACGTTTGTATGACTCTGATACTACTGGCGCCCCGGGTTTAGAGGGCAGGGAGATTATAGTCAGTCTTGATGGGCTAGAGATTAGTCGTTTGACAACTAATTCAGATGGGACATTTGATTTCAAACATGACTTAGGCTATCTAATTCCTAGAGGTGGCCACGATATCAAATTCACATTTGAAGGACAAACGCTCTATTTGCCGGTTGAATACAATATGACTGTATATGCACGAGCAGACATAGAAATTGAGATACTATGGAAGACGGATATTATCATTCGCAGCGATGAAGTAGCGAAAATCAAGCTCGTTGGAAGAGTTCTTGAAGTCGGTGGCGAAGGAAACGTGATTGAAGACTTAGATATCGTGCTATTATGGAATGATGTAGCAGAGCCTGCTGTTGTGACATGGGAATCCGCTACAGGCCATTTCGACATACAATCTCCTGCACGATCAACAATGCCTCCTGGTGAATTGACTCTCGTAGTGCAGGTTCAAACAGACGCATCCCGATATCTGAATGGTGCCTCAAAGGATCACATTGTCAACATCAGAGTGCCTGTGCGATTTGATTTCAATCCAGATGGGCATGTAATTAGAGAAAACACAAGAGTGATTGCTGGAAATGTCACAGTGGTTGCCACCGATACAGGATTGCCTGTCGAGGGGATATCAATTGTGTCAATACTTGCTAATGGTTCGACAGTTAGATTCCAATCAGTGAAACTGACTGATTCTATAGGAGTCATGGATTACGAATTCATGGTGCAAGATCCAGTACCCGGTTTCTATGATATAGGTTATTGGGGGGATTTAGATCTATATTTCCAAACGGATTCGCAATTGATTGACCCTGCCGACAGATTCTGGCTTTCAACAGAACACGGCGGAGTGAATCTGACCTATGCTGAACCTCCTTCAGAAATAGGATTCTGGCAGATTGCCACAGCGATTGGAATAATTCTGATACTTGGTACTCTTGTTGGACTGGCCGTGTCTTTGCGTCGTCGAAAGCAGGCTGCTTTAGACGAAATGCAGGGCTTGTTTAGTTACACTGCTGAATTACTTGCAGCCGGCGATGAAGTTCGCGAGGCTATCTTCAATTGCTACGAGAATCTATGTCAAATTCTAATGCGTCAAGGATTCCTCCGTAGAGACTTCGAGACGGTTCGAGAATTTGAGATGGCTATCCGTAAGGCCCTGCCAATAAGTGAGCAAGCACTAATTGCGCTTGACCGCATCTTCGAAGAGGCTAGGTATTCTTCACACAGATTGGGTGAAGGGCACCGTCAGAATGCTCAGTTAGCTCTACAAACCGTGCTACAAGAGATTGATGAATTACAGGAAATTCCAGACAGGGACTCGATTGAATTGTTAGAATCTACCAGTTAATCATGTGAATTTTAGTTGAAGAATACCTTCGTCTAATATTGCTGAATCTACACTCATCCCTTGCGGTAATTTGTAAGTCCGAATAAGTCCTCCGAATCTTTCGGGCGCAATGATTCGAACGAAATTCACTCCATCCCCTAACATAGTACTAACAGATAGGCCTTCAAAATCGACTTGACGAAGGTCAAGGTCAAATCCTTGTTGAGCAGTATTCTGATCAATTTCTTCGATAACAGCGCTAGATGAACCGAATAGACGTGCACTTTCCAAGGATTTACTTACAATGCCAGAGGCCTCTGCCAAAACTCCTTGATGCTCTAACATCGCATCATTGAGGTGAGGTAAATCCGTTAGAAATCTCTGATGCATATTCTCTGCAGTTTCATCAAGTCCGGCATTACTAAGTCCTATTTCCACTGGCATTTCTGATGATTTAAGGCCATGGATGACTACTCTCTCCCACATGATTCTCACCTCTCCCAACCCTTCGTCTCGGATGAACCATTGCCTCATATTACTTCTATAGCAGGTTCTGGAAATCGCTCAAAGAATCTTTTAGTGAGCCGAGCAGTCCTTTCCGAGTCAGGTGTTTTCATTACTTGTAGGGAATCAGGTACACAGAATTTGTAGGGCCGCTGCAAAACTCGTTTTTCGAGAATTACCACCAATGCTCTATCTTCTGCCTTTCTGATAGGCCGACCAATTGCTTGTAGTAAACTGTTCACCGCTGGCTGATGACTAGAATATCGTCCTGCTAAATCTCTACCAAATTTATCCTGACAATATTCTCTGAGAGCATCTTGTCTAGCACTAGGTGGTGGAACTGGGAGACCTACACAGATAACAGCGTCAAGGATATTTTCAGGATAGTCAACACCTTCTGCTAACTTGCCCGAAAGTGCCCCGCAAATTAGGACTCGGTCTTTGGTTCTCCGACGTTGATATAGACGTTGAATCATCTCACCAACGTCTCGTTTTGACATTCGTGCTCTTTCTTTTTCAATTCTTACGCCCCACGGAATCCAGTTGTCATCTTCGAGAATTTGCTCAAGCATAGCATAACTCTGTGCGAACAATGCGACGTGTCCTGGTGTATTACGAATGACTGCTGCGATATGGTTTCGAATGTTTTCAGTATTTTGAAATCCACGTTCAGTATATCTAGAAGTTGCATTCTGTGCGATAAGTACAGGTCTTCGCTCCGATAGGAATGGAGATGAATACTCTTTGATTATCAAAGGTCTATCATCAGGGATTCTTAGCAAATCAGCGTACATCTTTGGTGGAAATAGAGTGCCAGACATCAATATTGATCCTTTACAAATCCCAAATAATCTGCCTGAAATGACCCCTGGGTCTAACAGAAAACTTCTGACTCGAGGCTCATCTAGAATTTTATCAAAGACAAGAACTAGAGCAGGGGAGTCTTTGTATTCATCACATGTTGCTATCAATGCTCCAAGTCGTTCACAACTTGTTTCTTTCTCATTTTCATCATCTTCGTTACTCTCCACTTTAACAAGAAACAATTGTTTAACCAATCTACGTAAACTTGAGTATGGAGTAGAATTAGTCCCTTCAATTGATTCATTAAGTATCGCATCGATTTCATCAAGCAGACTTGTAGTTTCGATTCGCATATCGTCAGAATTAGAACGGGACAACTCTTTTTCTCGTGTGGAGAACCAAATTGGCATGTCATTTTCTAAGCGTTTCAAGGCTTTTTCAACCCATTCCATTTCATCAAGATTGGTTTCTTCTGCCGATTGAGAAGCACGTTCCTGCTCTCTTTCGAGGTGTTCTTGAACTTCAAATCTTGAATCGCGGAATATCTTTGCTATCGCTCGACGTTCCAAACCATTTCTAACCCGATCAGGAAGATTGTGTGCCTCGTCAACAATCAATATACAATTTTCCAGTTCTATGCCCATAGAAGGCAGAGATGCTTCGCGGACATTGTCAATGAATACATGATTATAATCGCAGACTAGAATATCGCAAGATTTCGCGGCTTCTCTTGCAGTAGCCCAGGGGCAAAGTTCGATCCTTCTTGAAACTCTGATTACTTCATCGACATGCATTGATTGACGGAACATTTGGCTTCTTACATCGGCACGAAGCTCTTCGCGCAAATTTCCATCAAGATTTTCTTCACAGTCACATTTTCCACTCATACGGTCAACGTTGCGGCACATTCCTTCTCTACCAATCAGGTCGACGAGACGAAGTGTTCCTTCATTGTTAGGCATTTGCTGATTAATTTTGTTAACTGTGTCAACCACTATCTTATGTTGTGACTGTCGCCCCGTCAGAAATAGTATTCTTAGGTGCTCAGTAGAGGTTCTTTGTGCTGCAATAGCACTAGCAAGGGCTGCGGCAGTCTTACCGATTCCAGTGGGTGCAGAAGCTAACAGAAAACCATCGCCAAGAAGTGCATCCATACCATCTTTGACCATGTCTATTTGTGATGGTCGAACCTCGCTATGAGCAAAGTATCTCAGTGCGGAGTCCGTTGAATCACCGCTCATGGAATACACTCTGTGAATCGGCCCACCAAGAAGATTGGCATTATCTCAACACTATTGCTTCGGAATCTCTACTATCTAGAACCACCTTCAGAGGGGATTTCAATTCAATATGTCGCAAGGGACCAATCTCTGAACTAGGGTCATTATCATCAAGCCATTCGAAATCAAGATAATCATCTGCAGTTATTGTCAGGTATCCAATATGAAAACTAACAATATTCTGGAAGAAATGAGTTCCTTGTGATGGTTCAACGTGGATGTCAGACATAGGGACTTCAACAATTGCTTTCGCACCTCTTATCTGATCCCAGGAGACAGGAATTCCCAAAGATGGATCCGATGAGCCCCAACGACCAGGTCCTATCAGAAGATACGGTTTCCCTGCAGCACGTAATTCTGCATCAATAGCCTCTATGTGGTCTGTTAGATTAGCCGTTTTCATTCTGTCAAGACGATTTGGATGGATATAGACGACGTCTTGGATATCATCAATTACTCCATTGCCTAATGATTTGCTACTCATGCAAATTGCTTCGTCTCTATTGACTTCGCTCATGTCAATATCAATATCAACAGATTCCTCTAACATAGGCCTCACTTGAAGAATGGCAAAAATTTGCCTTGAACTATCTTCATCTATAATGAATGCAAATTCAATCTCAATAGGAGAGTTCAGATATGATTCACAAGAAGTCAGTACATGATGCAAGATTTCTGCCAAAGGCACTCTTGAATATTTGAGAATTGGTGCAAATGTGACAACCCTTGGTCCACCTTGAGGTTTTATTGAATCAACAACTCTATCATCCGACACAATGTATGTAGAACCGACCAGACTTAATCTTCCATCTTCTTCGGCTTCTGTTAGAGTGAGTTGTATTAAATTCTCGGATTCTTCAGTGGACAACGGTGCTCCCGAGTCCCCCATAGGTATTGCCCAGAAAGTTGTTTGAGAAGTATCTAACATCGAATTGGTACTGTGGAACTGATGAATTCGTTTTGGTTGACCAGGACTGAATCTCAGACATTTTTCACCTGAAGCTACTTGTCGACCAAGCCCTATACAAACCGCAGCGATTCCATCTTCGGCTTTTAGAGGGTCTACAGGGTAATGATTTCGTGAGCGAGCAGCACCTGATATATGCGGGTAGAAATTACCATTAATTTCTCTTCCAACTAATTCTTGGATTACCACAGCCATCCTTTCTTCTTCAATACTATTTGCGGTCGCTGTAACATACGCTTTGGAACTACGGTGGTATGTTGAGGCAAATACTAATTTTATTGCCTCTTGCAGTCTCAATAGTCTCGTTTCAACATCATCATTGTTGTTTGCTATCATATGAGTGGCGTAAACTCCAGCAAAAGGTTGGTGACTTGCGTCTTCTAACAAACTCGATGATCGAATTGCTAATGGCCATGTGAAATGAGAGAGCAATCCTCTCAGTTCGTCCAAGATATCGTCACTGAAAGTACCTGCAAGGAATGCCGAATTGACTACCGAATCAGGATGTTCCTCATGGACAAAATGAGATAAGGAATTTCTTTCTATGAAATTTTCAAAAATATCTGTAGCAAGTACAACTGACCTTGGTACAATGAATTCAACTTCTGAAAATTCTTCTTGTAGCCCTAAATCAGGCATCCTAGTGAAGAAAAAGGCAAGCCCACGCCCCTTCCCACCTAGGCTGCCTCGCCCGATTCTTTGGAATCCAACATCTCCATGTTTTGAATTGTGATCGTGAATAGTTCGAGAGCGAACTTGTATTAGGTGCGTATTTATTGAATTGATGATAAAATTTCGTGTGTCTTCTGTAGAAGAAAAATCAGACATTGTCATGGGTCGTAGTTTTGAAGCAAGAGTAAACTCAGTACGGGTACGAAGCCAATGTGAGAAATGATTACGTTGAGCATGATACTCAATAGATTCAGACGGTATTTCCGCTAATTTATTTACTAATTGATGTAGTGTGGATGAACGTCCCAATTCAGTGCCATCTGGTCGTCTGAATATGAAATCTCCAAAACTCATTTTTTGCAGCATGAATTCTGCAATTCTTGCATATAGTTGAGGATCCTCTTTGTGTAAGAATCGCACATCAAGAGCTTCGGCATCGTCTCTTAATTCGATATTCTTTGATTGGAAAAGAATTGGAAGATTCGAATGATGACCTCTAGCATATTTGACTAATTTTAGACCAGCAGTGTCTCTTCCACCCTCGGGGTCAGGGAACTTTCCATCAGTAAATATTCCAATGATATTACTGTGATATTTGTCGAATATTTTCTGAGCAGTGGGATAATCTGAAGCAAGCAATATTTTTGCACGTGCGCGTAATCTTAGCAATTTCTCGTACAGATTGCCTCCTTCACCCATGAGCCTGATAGTTTGTTTAACGAGTTGTGTGTAAAGCAGAGGTAAGTAGGAGGAGTAGAATCGTCTACTATCTTCTACTAGAAGTATGACTTGAACATCACCCTCCTTAACGTCGTTTTCGACATTCTTTTCATCCTCTATCAATTTACAGATTGAAAGAAGGATACGGCTATCTCCTGTCCAAACAAAAATTCGGTCAATCCCTTCGTCGGTATGTAGAGTAGCTAACTCTCTAGTATTTTGACTGAGCATCACTACAGGTAAATCGGGATTTATCCTCTTTGCTTCTTTTCCGAAAGCATAAGCGTCCATAGCCCCGACTCTAGCCATAGTAATCACAAGATCGATACTTCTGTTTCGTAGAACCTGCAAAGCATCTCTTGCATCCGGGCTATGTATCATCCGTGGCGCCTGAGAGAGATTTAGTTCCGAGTATTCTTGCCGCATTATTTCAGCGAGATATCCTGATTCTTCAAGCAAATAATGATCGAATGGACTGGCTACAAGTAATACGTCTCGAACTCGAAAAGGAGTCAGTCTCTCAAACCGAGCCAGGTCCGAGATGTCCACTGCCATGGCATCTGATTAGGCCCCCCTGTCATCAAGGTTCAGCAAGTCCATTCAGGGTGTCCCGCCCGAAATGGACGGGACGGTGTGTGTGTGATTATTCATTTTTCACGATTTTCGAGGTCGTGATGACGCCCTCTTGTAGACAAATCAGGTCTAGTGGGTCTAGGAGCCTCTCGGGGACTGTATCCAACAGCGTTTGATAGGGTTGCGCGTTTCCTCAGTCCGCTAAATCCAACTGTGAGCTTTGCAGTAGTGTGGTGTGGCGCGGAGGGGCGACTTTGCCGCCCCCCCGCATTTTCCGAGTGCATCCCATTCTCACCCAAAGTCTCTCACCTCATTCTTCAATCGAGCCATTTTCGCGATTACGCAACTCTTCTAGTCGCATTTTCAGCAGGGCATCGACAGTAGCGCCATCAGCCGCCGCGCGAGCAATATGCTCACGCGTTGCATATCTCAGAACCACATCCGGCTGCTCGCCTTGGATTCGACAGAAGTCTTCCAGACGAGCAGACAAATCGGGACCAAGATCGACCTCGACGCGAGTGCCGGAGGAAAAATCTGGTGTTGAAAGGTACTTTCGAACAGCATCGCGAATCACATCAGACCTATTTCGCATCCCATCGAATCCGACCCTGCGCTCGAGTTCAAGCAAGT
>Ga0208894_1000217_pt1 | contig 49975 bp, 59 predicted proteins | sample ETNtaG_12_FD_185752 | JGI IMG/M metagenome (GOLD analysis project Ga0208894, IMG submission 185752) | Marine microbial and viral communities from oxygen minimum zone, Eastern Pacific Ocean - ETNP201306SV49 (SPAdes) (version 2) | ecosystem: Environmental > Aquatic > Marine > Oceanic ...
AACACCAGCATTGGTAGTGTATACTATTGTTCCTGTATCACCAACAGCTACACCGTTATTAGCATCACTCATTGAGACTCCGCGCATGCTATTACCACCTACATTTGTTGTAGTAGCATCAGTCCAATCAACACCGCCATTGGTAGTGTATACTATTTGTCCTGATCCCCCAACAGCTACACCGTTACTTGCATCAATCATTGAGACTCCGTACATGTAATTGGTACCTACATTTGTTGTAGTAGCATCAGTCCAATCAACACCACCATTAGTTGTGTATACTATTTGTCCTGAATTACCAACAGCTACACCGTTACTTGCATCACCCATTGAGACTCCGGACAGGTTAGTAGCACCTACATTTGTTGTAGTAGCAGCAGTCCAATCAACACCGCCATTAGTTGTGTATACTATTGTTCCTGAATTACCAACAGCTACACCGTTACTTGCATCACCCATTGAGACTCCGGACATGTAATTGGTACCTACATTTGTTGTAGTAGCAGCAGTCCAAGTAACACCGCCATTAGTTGTGTATACTATTGTTCCTGCATACCCAACAGCTACACCGTTACTTGCATCAATCATTGAGACTCCAAACATGTGATTAATACCTACATTTGTTGTAGTAGCAGCAGTCCAAGTATCAACTGCAGCATATGCATCTGATGGCACATGAAATCCAAGTGAAAGTGTTAGGAGAAAAAATAAAATTAGTTTAATATTCAATACGAGTCCCCACAATCTCTTCACCAGATACAGCATTTAGAGTAAATGCAGAAGTTAGCAAAAACAAAATTAGAAAAAGACATTGAATTCCAGTTTTCATAGATCGATTTTCCATCAGATCTTAGTTAAAAGTGTGATCGCACTAAGAGGACTGGTTTATGCGCCAACAACTGTATCATGAATTTTTTGTGAAATAGGGTAAAAATTCTTGAAAAATCTAATTTTTGAAAATCAAAGGCATTTTCTCATTCTAACATGGTTTAGATAGATTAACTAGATAGAAAATAACTAATGATGGATTTTAGATGATGATTAACATATTTTCAATTACTTTGAGCAAATCCAAGAAGTAAAATCTTCAACATAAAATATCAATTCTAAATTAGGCCACCAATCAATGCAATTCCTGCTACAATAGCTCCAATTCCAATTGCAATTTCTACAAATTTAGACATTAATAATATTCAAAAAACAATAATTGAAATAAGTTCTGGTTTTTTAAACAAAATTCATTTTGTGTGTTAATTAACACCCTTTCTTCGAACCATTTTCTCTTTAGGGAATTTTGCATTGTCTTTTTCAAAATCTTCAACTTCTTTATCCATTTTTTCTTTCTCCAATTCTGTAAGTTCTCGAATTATTTTGTCATCAGCATCAACAAAATTCTTACATTTTTCACATAACCAAAATGAAGTATTTTCAGTTTTTTGAAATAGAGGAACTCGTCTTCCCTCACACTGTTTACAAAATAATGGCATGATTTCCTCTAATTTTACCTCTATTTGTATTCATGATTTTAACATACCTAAAGTTTTTCTTTTAATTTTTTGTTGTCTTTTTCATTAAAAATTATATCAGAATCACCTTCAATCTGTTTTTTCTTTTCATATGCTTCTTTTTGTTTTATCATCTTTTTTCGAAATTCATCTTCAAAAGTCATTTTTTTGAATCCAGTTTGCCTTTAATGAAAGCAAGATCATAAGTTCGAATTAAAACTTCTTCGCCGTCTTCAGGGTGAGATTGTAAATGCTTTGTCATATTTTTGATAATTTCTTCCTTGGAGGGTATTTCTTCATTAGTCATTTCTTTGATTTTAATTTATTTCTCATATTTTAATACGTTTCAATAATTATTGATTTTTTTAGTTCAAAAATTACAATAGTTCTAATTAATAATGGAAGGTAATTCTATTATGAAAAAATGAAATGAATTATTAGTTCATTAATGGTAAACTAATCAAAATAATTATTCATGAAATTTTGTTCTAATTGCGATACTAAACTTACACAAAATTCAGGCGATGTTGGAGCTCCTGGAATTTGTCCCAAATGCAATCCAGAATTAATCATTCCAAAAAAGCCAACATATGGAGTAAATTATTCAGGTAGAACAAAACAGTGTTCCAAAGGATGTGGTTCTGAAATCTATTGGGATGAAGAATTCAAATCAGATAGTGGGAAGTTTATTCCAATTGATGCAAGAACTGATGAACCACATAGGTGCAATGGGCCAACAGAATCCGGTCAATCATACTATCCAGAAGAAATCAAGAAAATTCATCAAAAAACAATTCCGGCAAAACCAAAAATTGCCATTCCACAAGAAATTTTGTTTGACATCAACAAGATTCCCAAATCTCTAATTGAAAATGATTTAATCATTCAAAAAATCATTGAAGGTCATGTAGATGAAACAATAGGATTAATTCACTATGAGAGAAGAATAGCGCCAGAGCCTGAAAAAATTCCAGTAGATAATCTTAATGATATATTATCTGAAAAAATCATCTCAGGATTAAAAAAATATGGATTTGAAGGATTACTTCCATTTCAGAAAGAATCAGTTTATTCAATTCTTTCAGGTAAAAATACAATAATTTCAGCACCAACAGGCTCAGGAAAAACTGAAGCATTTAGCATTCCAATTTTGGAGAAAATTTCAAAAAACCCCACACCAGGGGTGTTTGCATTATTTGTATACCCACTTAATGCATTAATTGATGATCAAGTATCCAAAGTATCAGATCTCATTTACAAGTGTGGATTACATGATAAAGTTGCAATTTATTCAATTCATGGTGGACAAAGTACAGAATACAAAAACATGATATTGGCAGAATCAAGTAAAAAGGCAATAATTATTGCAACAAATTTTGATTTTATTAATTACCATTTAATTTTACAAGATAAAAAATGGAATGAATTATTCAAAAATGCAAAAATCATAGTTATGGATGAAGCTCATTCATACACTAGTTTTCATGGCTCAAACGTGTATCATGTTCTAAAAAGAATGAAAAGATACATGAAAGAAATTCAGTTTGTAGGGTCTTCTGCAACTTTAGATAACTCTAAAGAATTTTTTTCAACCATGTTTGATTTACCTGAAAAATCATTTTCATATATCAAAAGTGAGTTTAGACGAAAACAAAACATGCACATGTTTTTTATCATGCCACGAAAATATGGACAAAGAACAACCATGGAGCATTTGTCATCAATTTGTTACAAAAACGATTCAACACAACTAGTTTTTAGTAATTCTCACAATGATGCAGAATTTCTTGCATCAAACGTTGAAGAGTCAAATGACGGAATTAGAATCCAAATACATAGAGGGGGTCTTGATCAAAATGATCGAAAATTATATGAAACTCAGATGAAGGCAGGGGAACTTGATGTTCTTTCATGCACACCTACTCTAGAATTAGGGATAGATATCGGTCATGTAGATGTAGTCATATCGGCATTCAAAAGTGAATTTGATTCATTTGTTCAAAGGATTGGGCGTGCGGGAAGAAAAGGTCAGAAATCATATGCTATCTGTGTATTTGATCCTGAAGATGCAACATGTCATTATTTTGCACGTCATATTGATGAATATCTAGCACAAAATCACATTATTCCAATTAACAAAGAAAACTCAATTATTTCAGACAAGCACATGGAATCAATTGCGGTGGAAAAAGAATCAGCTGAAGAGACAGACAAATCACAATTTTTTGATTTTGCAGGGAGTGTAAATCTTCGTGGAACTTCTGGAGAAATTTCAATATATTACAATTCCAATAAGATTGGCACTCGAAATGTCCCTACAGGATATTATCAATTACATCAAAAAGCAATTTATCATTTTAACAAAAAGAATTATGAAGTCAATTCATTAATCAAATCATCAAATGGTGCAAGGGCATATTTGGCAAGGTCTACAGAAAAAGGAAAAAGGACAATTCCAATTGTCAGAACTTCAATTATACAAACATCAAAAAGAAATGAAACGCACAAAGAAATTATCGTAAAAAATAAAAAAATTTCATTGCGATATGGGGTAATTGATTTGGATAGAACAATTACAGGGTATTTGAAAGGTAACTATAATGAATCAGCAGATAAATTTGAAACGTATAGTGGCAATACAATTCCATCATGGAAAAACTTCCATTGGAAGTCAAAGCATTCATCAGTTGGGATTGAACTTCCTTCAGATATCATTCCAAGAGCAACGTCGGATTCAAAAAGTCCAATAGTTTCAGATTCAAAAATTCATACAATTGCACATGTTCTAGTAAACGCAAGTAAGATTTTAACAAAATCTGAATCAAATGATATTGATGTGTATTATGAAAAAGGAGTAATCTACCTGTATGATAATTCATCTGACGGATATAATGGATGCAGTAAAATCATTTATGATAAATTTGATAAAATTCTAAATGCATGTTGGTCCCTCCTAAGTGATTGTAATTGCTCTGATGGAAAACAAGAAGACTGGGAAGGATGTCCAAAATGTACATTTACAACCAATTATTGTCAAACAAAAAATCGCCAATTATCAAAAATCAAAGCAAAAGAGTTCTTTTCAGAGTTTCAACAGGCGTAAATTTACTCTTTATCGATTTTGTTGTTATAATCATCAATTTTGCGATTATAATCATCAATTTCTGCATTTTCGGCTTCAATTGAATCATTAAACAATTCAGGATTTTCAAGTTGTGCTTTTTTCATTAATTTTTTAAAAGTATCCGGGTCATCTTTTTGTAAATCCAACAAAATTTTTCCAATGGAATCATCAAGATTACTCATATTGCTAATAACACGTTAGGCATATTTTTGTCATTCTGAATTAATAACGAGAGAACAGGGAAAACACTGAATTTCACAGACGTTTTCATAACATGATGTGTTTTCCAAACCTATAGTTCTACGACGCAGAACAATGGCTTCTCGTTAGATATACTACGTCAAAATGGTATTTAACGATGATCTTTTTTTTAGATAATAATTTTAAAAATAATTTAGTTTAGTCTTGAGCATCCACATTTCACATAAACGACTTTGAATTCCCCACCTGATTTTATATTATGAGAAATAGGTTTATGGCAATATTGACAATCAATAAATCCATGATATTCCTCAACTTGTACTATTTTGTATTTCCAAGACTTTGAATCATCATCCCAATATACAGAATTGATTTCAGTTGGATCATCCATGAGTATTACAAACCTAATTATCTAAATACTCTTATCAGTTGTTTTATCAGCAGATTTTTGGCTAAACATATCTGACCAGAATTTAATTGCTTTTTCATTTAGTTCATCAATGATTTTTGCATTATCATTCCATACTTTGACATTTTCTTTTCCAGATTCTATTGATTTTGTGATGATTTTGTGATACATAGATCGGTACTGAATAATTTCATTATTAATATCCTCAATCAATTTCTGAGAAGATTCGGACAATATGAAATTTAATCCAGATTGAGTACCAAAATTTTTGTATAATGAGATATTTGAGTTAACAAAATTTTTCCATGTTTTGTAATATTCATTTTGAAAATCAAATAGAGATTGTTGTAAATGTGGAACATAGTATTCAATTTCTGAAAAATATTTTTTAGAAATTTTTTCAATTATTTCAGAGTCATCAATTGAGGATTCCAAGGATTTTTTATTCACAGAAAACTATGAGGGGTGTAGAATTTAAAGAAATTGAACTCAAGGATTGAGACTTTTCATTTCAAGACATTTTGAATCAAATTCATTTAGATATTTTTTTCCACCAACTTGAGGATCTTTTAGGTATAATTCACAAGTCTGAGGATCTATGAGAGTGCCATTTTGTTCACTTGCCATGAATTGCACAACTAAAACACCCGCAAGTATAATAATCAAAATTAGGGGCAATCTGCTTTGATATATATCCACAGATTTTATTTGAATAATTTTTGAACTTAAGCCTATTGATTTGGCTAAATTTTTGATAGAATCTTTTTCTTTTTTTCTTCAAATTCTTTTGAGGTGATAATACCTGCTTTTTTTAGATTTCCCAATTTTTCTAGTAAATCAAGATAATCAGATTTCGATGTACTGAGTTTTTTAATTGCACGGGTTTCAATTGATTGCTTTCTATTTTTCAATTTTAATTTTAGACGAGTACTTTTACTGGCTATTTTTTGACTAATCTCATATCCTTTTTTCTTTGCATGTTGAATTATTTCTTCAGATTTTTCTTTAGTAACATCATCTACTAGTTTTTGTTTTTTTGCCATATTATTCAATTCCAAACTTTTCTTTTTAGCAAGATTTGTTTGATATTTCAGATCCTTTACAAGTTCATTCTTTGTTTTTTGTTTAAAACGTCTACTATATTCTTCAATTAATAATACTGGAAATGGAGTGTATTCAACATCCAAATAATATTTAATTATTGTATCATCAGGTAATGTCTTTAGATATTCTTTTATTGATTTTTCTGATTTTAGATTCATGATTTTTGTTTAATTTATTCTCTTAAAAAGATTCAAATTGTTATTACCATAAATTTCCTTGTTCTTTTAATACTGATTTTACACTGTCAGGAAGGGTATCAAGAGTATTAGAATCATAATTTGCACCTTGGAAATTAACTGACTCTAAAATTGAACCATCAAAGTTTGCATGCCTGAGATTAACACCGCAAAGATTGGCGTTTGTTAAATCAGCAGTTCTTAAATCAGAAAAAAACAGATCAGCAGACATCAAATTAGCATCACGAAGAATTGCACCATACAATTCAGCATCCCACAATTTTGCATTTGATAAATTAATTTGTCTCATATCAGAACCTCGTAACTTTACAGAAAATAGAATTGTTCCATTCAAATCAGCTCTGCTCAAGTCACAGCAACTCATATCTGCATGATGAATATCTCTCTCTTTTAGATTCACGCCAGACAAATTTGAATCCGAAAAATCCCTCCCAATCAAATCCTCATACTCAAAATTTACATTTGTAAGATTTCGTTTTCGAAAAACATCAGAAGACTTCATGAAATAAAACGCGATGATATGGCATTTAATTTGAACTATCGATAACATTAAGTTTAGAATTTGGCTATGAGGCATATGAAATTGGGAATAAAAATTGCAATTATTGTAGCTGCAGCAATTGTTGCCCAAATTTTTGGTAATTTGTTATTTTAGAGAATATTTCGTTGACCAAATTTTTTGAAAATTGTGTTTGCACTGTTTAACAAAGTAATGATTTGAGGATATTGAGAATTTTCTGCTAAATCGTTTTTTATCAACGTCAAATGATATCTATTTTGTCTTATTTGACGCATAATTTTTGATTTTGAAGCATTGTAATTTTTCAAATCACTAAGATTTGCAGAAATATCACATAGTTTGATGAGTTTAGCATTAAAAGATGCATTTTTGAGTTGTTTTGAAAATTCTTTGTTTCTTTGTTTTCTTGGTATCGTCATGTCTTTTGATATTGAAGATACCAAAACTGCGACGACATCACCAAATTTCTCATATACATCATCAAAAGTTACATCAGTGTCTTCAAGTATATTGCATAACCATCCCGCACATAAAATTTCATCATCAACAACCCCCAGACTTTTGAGCCTGCTAACAACATTCTCTAGATGTTGTGGATATGGCATGCCATTTGTGATTTTCCCCGAATGACGATCTTTTGCAAATAATTCTGCATTTTTTATTGATTCCAAATACATTATTTGTAAACGTGTAGTAGATTAGAATGTTATTTGTTTAAAATTATTTTAAAAAAAAGAGCTAGTAGCCTTCTTCTCCAGGGAAAAGAAGACACCAATATTTTGCACTAGTCTTTGCAGAAACTTTTTGACCAATTTTACATGGACCAAATACCTTCCCTGCAGCCAATTCTGACTGATAGTTAGGTACTCTTTGAATCTGTTTGACAATAGCTGGTGTTACAAAAAAAGAACTGACCTTTTGGTTTTGGACATCAAATGTTTCCACGGTATCAATTACGTTATAATCAGTCATACCGTCATCTCCAATTGATTCTTTTGGAGTGTAAGGAGATGGTTTACCTCTATTTGTTTTGAAATCTTTGATGTTAATTATTTTACCTAGGATTTTTCCAATTCCTACAGCTTTGGTTTGTTCTTGTGGCTTGTTGTAATCACCCAAGTTGATTTGAGTTTGTATCATTTCGTTCATTTGTGATTGATTTGAGTAGAACATAATTTGTAAAAAATTATAGGTTTTGAATTACAGTAAGTAATAGTCAATGTGAATTCTATCCTAAAAAAAGCGAGATTGAATTATTATAAATAATTTACAAAGAATTGAAAAAAGGAAAAATCTAGGAGTTTATTGTAAGTCGTAATGAACATCACAAAACAAAACTGTTCCGTGTGGCAAAGTTTTGGCCGAAATACTATGGCCATCTTCTATTCCTTTCCCACAAACATAACACTCTACTTTGGATACAGTGCTACGATTTTCTAGAATTTGTAAATTTTGAAACATGGATTGATTTGCCCCTTGCATGATTCCAATAGCGATCAACTATCGTATAAAGGTACCGTACTATACGGTAACCTATTCACGCCTAGAAATGTAATGACTTGGAATAAAATGACATGAGGTAAACTTCCAGAAATTCAGTATTTTAATATAATAAACCTACAAAATTTTGTTTATGGGTGGACACCTTTGGAAAAACTACAGCAAAAGTAATACCTCTAGATTTATCTGAAAATCAATTTCAAATTTATAATAAAATTTCTCGAAATTATTCACATTCATTTCTGTTTGAATCATTAACTGGTCCTGAAGTATTAGCAGAAACTTCTGTAATGGGTTTTGATCCTAAAATTATTCTTAAAGGATATTCAGATAGAGTAGAAATCATTGAAGGTGGCTCCACCAAAACCATTTCCACAAAAGAGCCATTTACCGAATTAAAGAAATTATTAGGAAAATGTGATGATCAATCATACAGATATCTCGGAGGGGCAGTGGGAGTTGTTAACTATGATGCAATAAAATTAATTGAAAATATTTCTGATTCGCATGACTCAGAACAACCACTAATGGAATTTGGAGTATATGATGATGGGATTATTTATGATAATGTTCACAAAAAATTATTTTATTTTTATCATAATGAAAATAGATTTGAAAAATTAATTATGAATGATGACACATTTGAAGAATTTCATTCTAGCGAAGTAACTCCAAACATGGACAAAGAGAAATTTTCAAATATTGTAAACAAAGCAAAAAAATTAATTCATGACGGCGATATATTCCAAGTTGTATTATCTCGCAAATTTGCTTTTGATGTAACAGGAGATAATCTCAGACTGTACAAAACTCTTCGAAAATTAAATCCATCACCATATATGTATCACTTAAAACAAGATTCAAAAACAATAATCGGTGCATCACCTGAAATGTTAGTACGTATTACAGGTGATAAAGTAGAAACATTCCCAATTGCAGGTACTAGAAAAATCACGGACAATGAGGAAAAAAACAAACAGTTAGCTGATGAATTAATCAATGATGAAAAGGAACTCGCAGAGCATACAATGCTAGTAGATTTAGGTAGAAATGATATTGGAAGAGTTTGCAAATATGGAACGGTACACCCCAAATCATTAATGCAAATAAAACGATTCAGTCATGTTCAACATATAGTTAGTCATGTTGTAGGCAATTTAGCGCCTGAAAACGATATGTTTGATGCGTTTCAAGCAGTATTTCCAGCAGGTACAGTATCGGGAGCTCCAAAAGTTAGAGCAATGCAAATTATCGATGAATTAGAAACAGAAACTCGTGGACCATATGCCGGAGCAGTAGGATATTTTTCATACAATGGATGCTGTGATTTTGCTATTGCAATTAGAAGTATCTTTATTGAAAACAACAAAGGTTTTGTTCAATCAGGTGCAGGAATTGTGTCAGACTCTATTGCAGAAAATGAATTCAAAGAAACAGAACATAAAGCAGGAGCTATGCTTCAGGCATTAAAGGAGGCAAATTGAAATTTTTAATTATTGATAATTATGATTCGTTTGTGTACAATATTGCACAATACTTGGGAGAGTTAGGGGTCGACAGTGATGTAATTAGAAACGACAAAATTACCATTGAACAAATTAAAGAAAAAAACTATGATGCAATAATCATATCCCCAGGTCCAGGAACTCCAGAAGATAAAAAATACTTTGGAGTATGCTCAGAAGTAATTAGTACAATGGGTAAGGATACACCAATCTTTGGAGTATGTCTGGGACATCAAGGAATTATTGCAGCATTTGGAGGCAAAGTAACCAATGCAGGATGTGTCAGACATGGAAAAACTAGTCCTGTTAATCATACTAATGCAAAATTATTCAACAACGTAAAAAATCCATTTAGAGCTACACGATATCATAGTTTAGTTGGCGATAAAACAATAATTCCAGATATCTTAGAAGTCATTGCAACTGCAGGAGATGATGGGGAAATCATGGCAATTCAGCACAAAGACTATCTCATTCAAGGAGTTCAATTTCATCCAGAATCAATAATGACAGAAGACGGTAAGAAGATCTTAGGCAATTTTATTGCTCAAGTTAAGGAGAAAAAATGATTTCTGAACTAATTTCAAAACTTCAGGAAAAAACAGATCTGAGTTATGATCAAATGAACAATATTATGACAGACATGTTATCAGGAAAAACTACAGATATTGAGAATGCAGATTTTCTATCAAAACTTGCACAAAAAGGAGAAACAGATGATGAATTACTTGGAATGTTAGATAAAATGCAAGAATTTTCCCTTAAGGTTGAGACAAAAAATTCAGGAACAGTAATTGACATGTGTGGAACTGGAGGAGATTCTTTGCAGACATTTAACATATCCACAACAGCATCATTTGTGGTAGCAGCATCTGGAGGAACAGTAGCAAAACATGGAAATCGTTCTAGTTCAAGTGTTTCAGGAAGTGCAGATATTTTTGAATATTTTGGATATAATTTGAATATGAATCCCATTGAAATTTCAAAAGTTTTAGAAAAACATAACATTTGTTTTATGTTTGCACAAAAATTTCATCCTGCAATGAGATATGTTTCAACTGCAAGAAAACAGTTAGGAATTAGAACTGCATTTAATTTACTTGGACCATTATCAAATCCTGCAGGAGTGAAAAATCAATTGATAGGAGTTTTCTCAATTGATTTTCTTGATAGATTACCAGTACTGCTCAAAAGAAAAGGGGCACAAAATATTATGACAGTCAGATCGGATGATGGGATGGATGAATTTTCAACTAGTGCAACAAATCGTGTATGTATATTACGAAAGGACAAAGTGCTAATGAATGCAATTGATCCTGAAGTAGTAGGATTGCACAAATCATCATTAAAAGATATTCAAATAGAATCAAAAAAAGATGCAATGGATTCATTTGTTGGAGTACTAAACAACACTGCAAATCAGGCCATGATTGAAACAACTGCACTTAATGCAGCTGGTGGGTTAATTGTTGCAGGTATTGCAGATAATTTTGAGCAAGGGGTGGAAATTGCACTAAATACAATTAAGGACGGTAAAGCATTTTCATTACTAGAGAAATTTGTTGCAGATACAGGAGACATTTCAAAACTAAAGGAGATTACAGATGGCTGAAAATATTTTGAGAAAATTAGTAAACAACTCACAAATGGCAATTGATGATGGAGTTTATGATGTAAGTTGTAATCTAGAAAGATCAACTAAGGATTTTATACAAATCATAAAAACAAACTCCCATGCAACACTGTTAACTGAAGTAAAGTTTGCATCACCGTCACTTGGAAAGATTAGAACACAAAGTGATCCTGTAAACATTGCAAATCAGATGGTTGCCGGAGGATCTAAAGCATTGTCAGTATTAACACAACCGCATCTGTTTCATGGTTCACCTGAATATTTCATGAAAGTTAGAAGCGCAGTAGATGTACCTTTACTAATGAAAGATATTATGATTGATAAAATTCAGATTGATACTGCAAAAAAGATAGGGGCAGACTATATGTTGGTAATTCAGTCTTTATTTGACCAGAAATTCTTATCAGATATTGATGAATTCATCGCATATGGGCACAAACAAGGATTAGATATTCTACTCGAAGTTCACACCAAAGAAGAATTTGTAAATGCCCTCAAAACAGATGCAGACATTATCGGAATTAATAATAGAAATTTAGACACATTAGAAATTGATCTTAAAACAACAGAAACAGTATTGAAAGAACATGACAAATCAAAAATAATTTTATCTGAAAGTGGAATTGAAACCCCTGAAGATATCCAATATCTAAAAAAGTGTGGAGCTGATGCATTTCTAATAGGTTCAAGCATTATGAAAAGTGATAACATTGAAGAACAGGTAAAAAAATTGGTGAATGCGTATTGAAATATCCAAAAAATGGTAAGTTTGGGGAATTTGGTGGAAAATACATTCCAGAAACTCTAGTGCCAGCAATTGAAGAATTAGAAGAAAATTATCTCAAATTCAAAAATGATAAAAAATTCAAAAAAGAACTTGATTACTATCTCACAATATATGCAGGTAGACCTACACCGCTATACTATGCAAAAAATTTATCTGAAAAAATAGGCGGAGGCAAAATCTATCTCAAAAGAGAAGATTTGTTGCATGGGGGTGCTCACAAAATAAACAATACATTAGGCCAAGCATTACTTGCAAAAAAAATGAACAAGAAAAGAATCATTGCAGAGACAGGAGCAGGTCAACACGGAGTTGCAACTGCAATGGCATGTGCAGCTTTGGGATTAAAAGCCGAAGTATACATGGGATACAAAGATACTATTCGTCAAAAGCTAAACGTGTTTAGAATGAATATGTTGGGGTCAAAAGTTCACCCAGTTAAATCAGGTTCAAAAACTCTCAAAGATGCAATTAATGAAGCAATTCGAGACTGGATTACAAATGTTGAGAGTACGTACTATCTATTAGGTTCTGCAGTTGGACCTCATCCATACCCTGTAATGGTTAGAGATTTTCAAAGTGTAATCGGAAATGAAATAAAATCTCAAATGAAAAAAATAAACAACAAGACACCTGACAGTGTAATTGCATGTGTCGGGGGCGGATCAAATGCCATTGGGACATTTTATCCTCTAGCAGATACCAATTCAGAAATTATTGGAGTGGAAGCTGCAGGTCATGGATTAAGATCAGGTAAACACTCAGCAACATTGTCAGCAGGCTCCAAGGGAGTAATTCATGGAATGATGACATATCTGTTACAAGACAAAGAAGGACAGGTTACTGAAACTCATAGTATTTCAGCAGGATTAGATTATCCAGGAGTGGGACCAGAGCATTCATACTATAAAGATACAAAACGTGTAAAATATCATTCAGCAACAGATGCAGAAGTTATTGATGCATTTCTAATGTTAACAAGAACTGAAGGAATTATTCCAGCTTTGGAATCAGCTCATGCAATTGTTGAGGCAGTCAAAGTTGCAAGAAAGTCAAAACCATCAGAAACAATTGTAGTTACACTATCAGGTAGAGGAGACAAAGATGTTGAAGAAGTACAAAATTATTTGAATAAACACAATAAGAAATAAACTGAAATCAAATAATTTCTTAGTTGATAAAATAACCTATGTTTAATATCAACCAATTTGAAAATTATTCATGAAAATAATTCTGGCACAGATCAGTTTATTGGTTATTTTAACAGGAATTGGATTTTCAAATCTGTCTTATGGTCAAGATGCTCAAACATCTAATGGTGTCAACATTGATGGGACATGGTATTTGGGAGAAGGTCTCAAAAAAGGAGATTATTTTGAATATTCTTTATGTGAAATTAATCTAAATGATTGTTCGCCAATTACATTAAAAATTTGGATTAAAGGAGAAATACAAAATGTTAGTGAGACATTATGGGATGCAAAAGTACTAGTGAATGATGATGATAAAGTTATCAAAGGTTCGCTAGGTCTTGGAAAAACTACACCTGAACCAATAATATTTGATGATGAACTTTCCGATTATGCTATAGCGTCGAGATCTTCCTTGATGTGGCTATCTGCTTTTGCAACTGCAAATGAAAACGATAGAATTCATGGACCGCAAGAATTTAGAGCATCAACGTGGGGGGATTTAGGTCCAGTCGGGGGAGGCACTAATGCTCACCTAAATCCAAACAGAGTTGAGACAATAGATACACCAATGGGGGTTGTAGATGCAATTGTTCTAGGATGGTATGGTAGTAATGATAATGAAATTACAATAGTAGATAATTTTCCATTTCCAATCAAGGCAATAACTTATGCTGGAATTAATGTTGAAAATGCTCCAATAATGTATCAATTTGATTTGTTAAATTACAAAGAAAGTATCAATGATGATCCTTTCAAAGATATTGAAGAAACAATTCAAAAAGAAGAATTATTGGATTGCTCTACAAAATTTTTTGATTATGAAAGTGGTCGTATTTCCACTAACACATATTCCATGATGATTCAATACAATTATTCTCCAGAAACGCCCATTGAAGGTTGTAACATAGATTGGAAAATTAATTTCATTAGCAAGTATAACGACATGGAAATCTTAGATCAAATACATTATGACATTTGGGTTGTAGATGAAAATGGCAACAAACTTCGTTCATATGCACAAGAAATTGGGAAAAATAATTTGTTTAATGAATTTGGACAGGTTCATCATCTTATTCCTGTAAATGAAAAAGCAGGACTTGTAAGATATGCCATATTTGTTCATGGTACGGGTGCAGAACAAGAAAATCCTGATGTGTCCATGGCAGGATACGCTATCATTGAAATCAATGTTGAAAAAAATCCACTACTTGAAAAATTCAACGAAGTTAACAATGATGTAAAAACCAATATTGTAGAAATCCCAGAATGGATAAAAAATAATGCAGGATGGTGGGCAGAAGGAATCATTGATGATGAAGCATTTGTGAATGGAATACAATATCTAGTCAAAGAAAAAATTATACAAATCTCATCGATTACTCAAGAGTCCAGTTCAGAAAATAACAAAATCCCAGAATGGATAAAAAATAATGCAGGATGGTGGGCAGAAGGAATCATTGATGATGAAGCATTTGTGAATGGAATACAATATCTAATTGAACATGGAATAATTCAAACATAGTCTTAACTAGTAAATTACGATATTTAATTATAAAATATTTTCAATTGTTAAATCATAAAATTAAATGATTTAGAAACGGTTTTAATTATATCAAATAACACTTGTTAGTCGATAAAGAAATGACAAGAATTAAAGAAAAATTTACAGTACTTGAATCTCAAAATCAAAAAGCATTGATTGCATACATTATGGCAGGATTTCCAAATGAAAAAGCTACCATGTCAACTGTCAGAGGACTGGTAAAGGGAGGCGCAGACATTATAGAATTAGGGTTTCCATTCTCAGACCCATTAGCAGACGGGCCTGTAATTCAAAACGCTAGTACCATCTCACTTGAAAAAGGAACAAAAATTGAAAAGTTTTTTGCATTAGTAAAAAAAATCAGAAAAGAAACAGAGATTCCACTAGTACTCATGACATATACTAATATTTTGTATCATAAAGGATATGCAAAATTTATCGCAGATGCCAAAAAAGCAGGAATTGATGGATTCATTTTACCAGACATGTCAATTGAAGAATCCAAAGAATACCTACAAGCTGCAAAAAATAAAGCAGACACAATTTTCCTAATTTCTCCCAATGCAAGCAAAAAAAGAATAGAAGAAATATCCAAAGCTACGTCAGGATTTTTGTATCTTGTAGCAGTTTATGGAACCACTGGGGTAAAAACTGGAATCAAATCATATACAATTAATGCCATAAAAAGTGTCAAAAAACAAACCAAAGGGAAAATTCCAATTGGAGTAGGATTTGGAGTTTCAACTCCGGATGATGTAAAAAAATACATCAAAGCAGGTGCAGATGCAGTAATTGTAGGGAGTGCATATCTAAAATTAATTGAAAAAACACCCCAAGTAAAACTTGAATCAAAAATTGCATCATTTACAAAATCACTTAAAAATCAAACAAAAAAATAAGTCCGTCTAAGAGTGATGGCCTTGCTTCGACTATATTGAGGGAAACTCTCGCAGCTATAGACCATCAGACTAGAGGTCCTCAGAAAACAATACACATGTAAAAAATAAAAAATCTTCGACAAAAATTTCTTAAAATCGTTCAAAAATTAATAATTTTTTCCACACATGTTAAGTTCAAAATTAATTCTCATTTTAGAAAATAGTTTTTCATTAATAATTTTCAACATTGAAGAGGAGTAAATTTTTAGAAATCTAATTTATGACCAAAATTTTTTCATTAATCAAATATTTTATTGCATTAAGTAATTCGTCTTCTGAAACTATACCTTCACCATACCATACAAAGATATTCTTAACCCAACTAGGAATCTTTTCAATAGACTGGACAGTGTCAATACTATCAATAACATGAACAGTTCCTATCATCCACGGATGAAGACTACAAAAATAATCAAAGTCACCTAAATCGTTGAATTTTTGATTATATGATTCACCAACGGTAAAAAATCCACTATCAAATATTCCATCCAATTCACCTGATGGGGTGATTGATGTAACAGTATGAAATGCAGTATCTACATTATTCCACGTGACAGAATCTCCCGGATTTACAGTGATCTCCCCAGTAGTAATTTCAGTTGATTGCTCAAACCAAAAATAAGGAGACCCAGAATCGGATGCACCATAAGGAATATCAATTTCATACGTAGTCTCAGCAAAGGCCACAGTCCCTGAACCTAGAATAAGTAGTAAAGATAAAACAAAAAGTATTTTCATATTACCTGCAGGTAAAAACGGATATTTCAACCAATCTCAAATAACAAAACATACAAAAACTAGATAATCGTTTCATTAATGTGCAGACGAAGTTTATTTTTGTCACAGGCGGTGTGATGTCTGGCCTTGGAAAAGGTGTAACAACTTCCTCGATTGCAAAGTTACTACAATTAGCTGATCAAAAAGTATCTTGTGTCAAAATAGATCCCTATCTGAACTATGATGCAGGAACAATGAATCCAGTAGCTCACGGCGAAGTCTTTGTCACAGATGATGGTGGGGAATGTGATATGGATATTGGGAATTATGAGAGATTTCTAAATCAAGATATTCCAAAGAGCCACAACATTACAACTGCCCAAGTGTATTCCTCAGTAATTGATGCAGAAAGAAAGGGAGAGTATTTGGGAGCATGTGTTCAAATAATTCCGCATGTAACTGATGAGATTAAAAATAGAATTAGAAGAATTGCCAAAGATGAAGAATTAGACTTTTTGATAGTAGAATGTGGCGGGACAGTAGGAGATATTGAATCACTACCATTTCTTGAAGCATTAAGACAGATGAAAGTAGAGGAAGGTCCACAAGGAGTGATTTTTGTACATGTTACTTTAGCTCCGTCACTAGATGTAGTAGGCGAACAAAAAACAAAACCTACACAACACAGCGCACAAGAATTGAGAAGAATTGGTATTCAACCTGACTTTTTAGCAGTAAGATGTTCATTGCCATTAGAAGAAAAAACAAAAAAGAAAATTGCAATGTTTACAAATGTCACTACAAGTGACGTATTGTCATGCCATGATGCAAAATCAATTTTTGAAGTACCACAAATGCTTTACGACCAAGGAATCATGGATTCAATATTTACAAAATTTGGAAAAGTTGGAATGCTCAATATTTCAACAAATTGGGATAAATGGAATCAAATCGCTCAAAACATGGTAAACCATGAAGATCAAAAAATAAAGATTGCAATGGTTGGAAAATATGTAACACTTGCAGACAGTTATGTTAGTGTGAATCACGCACTAAAACATGCAGGAGCTGAAATTGGAAAATCAGTTGAAATTGGACTAATAGATTCTGAATCAATTAATGATTTGTCTGTTCTATCAGAGTATGATGGAATACTAGTTCCAGGAGGATTTGGAACACGAGGTTCTGAGGGAATCATAAGCACCGCAAACTATGCACGTGAAAAAAATATCCCATATCTTGGAATTTGTTTTGGATTCCAACTAGCTGCAATTGCATTTGGACGAAATGTTCTAAGATTAGAAGATGGTAATTCAACTGAGATCAAACCAGAGACAAAAAATCCGATTGTGGATTTACTTCCCGAACAAAAAAATGTTTCAGAAATGGGAGGATCATTAAGACTTGGTGCAAATGATGTTCAAATTAAAGATGGGACCAATGCACAAAAAATCTACAGTGCAGAAATAATCAGTAAACGTCACAGACATAGATATGAAATTAACAAACAATACATTCCAGAATTTGAGAAAAACGGACTCATATTTTCAGCAGATAGTGATGAAGGTAAACGAATGGAGATGCTTGAAATTCCATCCCACAAGTTCTATCTAGGAGTTCAATTCCATCCAGAATTTAATAGCAGACCAGGATTTCCTGAAGAATCATTTTCAGCATTTATCAAAGCTGCATCCCAATGAAAATATAAAATTGAGATCACTCTATTTTTGAGATCTGGTAAATTTTTTGTCTTGCATCTCGAATTGAAACTTTCTTTTTTACATAACCTTTCTTCAATAGATGACTTAATGCTAGTCTAACAGTTCTTTCAGGTAGCAATGTTTTGTTTACCAAGTCTTTTTGTGTTAATTCACCTTCATACTCCAAAGTTTTGAGCAATAATTTTGAACTTGGAGGCATACTTAGTAATTCTTCAGCCAAGTGAACTTTTTTTGCAAGTGCAGATATTGCAGTAGAATCTTTTTTGAGACGAATGATTTTTGCAGGGGGAGAAAATTGTGTACATTCCAGAGTTTTATCTACCTTGTATCTATCCAATCCATCCAAAACCACTTCACAATGAAGCCTAGCAGAAATATCATCAATCTCAATTAAACTGTCATTTGATACGATGATTGGTCGTCGAGTAACATCCAAAGAATTAACAGAAATTATTTCAAAAACAGCAGAGTCTTGGAATAGAATTGGGCCACCTGCAGACATAGAATAAGCTGATGAACCTATTGGAGTGGAAACAATAATTCCATCTCCATTATCGTGCCATACTTCTTCCCCATTTACACGGAGCGTATGTTCCATGAGTATTGCACTTTTTGATGAAAATACTGCAACATCATTTAGAACAGGGTAAACATTTCGTCCATCGATTTTTACACCGAGTCTTGGGACTTTTTCAATGGTATACTTTTGTTTTTTTAAAACATCAACATATGTTCTAAATTCTTTAAGATCAATTTGAGCTAAAAATCCACTTGCTTCTCCTTCACTTATACCTAAAATTGGCAAAGTTGCATCAAATGTTCTATGAAAATAATTTCGAACACCCTTATCTCCGCCAAGTACAATTACACAATCAACTTGTTTCCCCTTTAGTTTTGTAGCAGAAAATGATTTTATTCCATTATCATCAAGTATTTTTTTAATAGTTTTAGCTGCAGTATCAGTAGATTGTGAACTGTAAATGCCTATTTGCATAGATGAAATGAGATAATCAGTTTAATAAAAGAATAATGTACTACAAATCTCGAAATTTTACAAGATTATAAAAATATGAAGCATTATTTTGCACAGTTCCTTTTTTAGGTATTTTCTGTAATCCTACATTTTTTGAATCAAGTGCTGCCTGTGCAGCACCACCGGCAAAACATAATGCCCACAAAAAGTCCTTTTCTTTAAGCATGGTACAACAAAATGCAGAGCAAAAAATATCACCAATTCCAGTGGTATCATGAATTTGTTTATTGGGTAATGAAATAGAATAGACCTTATCTTTAACTAAAAGAGAAACTTCAGTTTTGTTTGTCAGAATTACATATTCTACCCCTTTTTTTTGCAATGCAATCATCATTTCATCATGAGTGCCATGAACAATTCGTTGAGCTTCTTCAGGATTAACCTTAATTGCATTTACGTTAGATAAATCAAGATTATTGTCTTCTAAAAATACATTATTTTGTGAATCTTTTTGTCTCAAAAATCCTTGAGGATCAATAAACAAAAAGTTGGAATCTTTTTTAATATTTTTTAGAGTTTCATTGTTTATCTCATGATAGATTGGACTCACAAGATGTCCATCTGCATCTACATTTGAATAATCTATAGGATCACATTCATTTTCAAGTTTTAGTGTTCTATCAGCACCTGAAATAGAGATTGCAAATTTTGTGGTATTTTTTTGAGATTCAGAATTTATGAAATTTATTTTATTTTCTGAAAGGTATTGTTTTGGAAAATCAGATCCAAATTTTGTAAACAAATCAACATCAAACTTGAACTGTCTTGCAGTGATTCCACAATAACATGCAGAACCGCCTATTTGTTCATAGTTTGTGTCATTTATTGTAATTGTATCAACCGCACAATGAGCTGCTATTGCTAATTTCATTTCTATTAATTCAAATCACAATAGATTTAGTTATTTGCATTTTTTTTACCCATACAAGATGTACAAATAATGTCATCTTTTGAAACAATTACCTCTACACCTGACGCATAACAAATATGACATAAGCCTCGCATAACTAATCAATTACAATAAGACGATCTAGAATTAAAAGATGGATTAATTTTATAGAAAAATTAGGCATAAACTAGGAAATTTTCATCATTTATCCGCAAGAATATAAGTAGGAATATGGGGATTATTTTCATGCCACTAAAACGTGCAAGTAGAGGACGTACCAAAGGAGGAAAAGGATCTTCAGGTGTTGTACAATGTACTAACTGTGGACAAACAGTTCCTAAAGACAAGGCAAAAAAAGTCACATCCAAACTAAATTTGGTAGAACATACATTGGCAAAAGAATTACGTGCACAAGGTGCATACATTGCATCACCAACAGTTCTAAAACACTATTGTATTTCATGTGCAATTCATTTCAAAATTCTTAAAATTAGATCAGCCGACAATAGAAGAAAACGTGGAAAACTTCGTTAGTCTTCTTTAATATTTTTTGTAGTAACAATCATTCTTTGAATTAGAGTAATTCCAGCTATTATTACAACAATGATTACAGCATAATCCATAAATCCAATTATTCCAATTATTGCAATTACCAACAATCTTTCTGCGCGTTCGCCAATTCCAATTCCTTGTAATTTTACATTAATGATGTCAGATTTTGCACGAGCATAACTAACCAATAATGATAAAGTGATTGCAAGAAAGACCAAATATGGTTCTGCATATCCACCAACTAAAATTCCCAAAAAGATTGCAACTTCTGCAATTTTATCAAACATTGAATCAAGGTATGATCCTTTTTTAGATGTCTTACCAGTAACACGGGCAACTTGTCCATCAACCATATCGAAAAATCCAGAAACTAATAACAAAACTCCACCAATAATTAATCCAAATTCAATTCCTAAACCGTAAACTACAGCTGATAACAATGCAAACCCGAGACCTACGGATGTCCAAAAATTAGGAGATAGCCCAGTTGCTGCAAATCCCCTGCCCATTTTTTCAAGTGCAGGTTTGAGGGTATCTCGCAGATTATTTAACACGAAATATCCCCAAAACACCATCTAATAAAGTGAACAGAATCAATTACACTCCAGGTTTAAAAAAACAGGGAAACTGAGGTTCAAAGCAATTAGTTTTGAGATAAATTCATTGCAATTAATGTAGACATGATTTTTGCAGCAAGTGATGCAGTAGCACCATTATCATGATACGGATTTAATTCCACAATATCAACACCTGTTACCTTTGTTTCATTAAATGATGAAATCATATCAAAGAGTTCTCTAGAAGTAATTCCTACAGCTTCAGGATTTCCAACACCAGGAGCAAATGCAGGATCTAATACATCAAGATCAAAACTAGAATAAATTGAATCAAATGATGATACATGATCACGTAATAATTGAGGACCATTACCATCACGTATTTCTTTATCAGTGATGGTTTTGATGTTATTTTCCTGTAAAAATTCTAGTTCTTCGGCAACAAATGCACGGGCACCAACATGTAAAATATTATCCGCACCTCTATCCTCAACAATTCTCCTCAGATATGATGCATGACTTAATTTGATATCTGCAAACTCATCTCTCAAATCATAATGTGCATCAAAAACAACATAACCAGTTTCTTTTGGAAAACTTGGATATGTTCCATATGTTATGGAGTGTTCACCACCTAAAATGAAGAGTTGTTTTTGTTTTGCAACAAGTTCAGTAGTAATTTTTTTTACCATATCAATCATTTCAGATGCAACAACTGTATGGCGAGTATTTCCCAAATCTTCAATATTTGCAGTTTCTAAATCTACTTTAAGTTCAGGATGAAAAACCTCAATGTTGTTAAACGAGTCACGAATTGCATCGGCACCAAACCTACATCCAGGTTTGTAAGAATGTGTTGCATCAAATGGAATTCCAAATACTGTTGCAATAGGTTCTGTTCCATCTTCTGACGAAGTGATTAGAGGGTTTTTGTTCATGTATAAATCAAGAAAACTCATAATTTTACACCATTAGTTGTGGTCTTTTTGAAAGATGTTTAGGCATATTCAGTCCAGTGAAAGGTTTTCCCTTTGTCTGCTCATTAATTTCATTCAAGAAGTTATCAAAGGTAATCTCTTTTACATTTCCAGTTTGTCTATCTCGCACACTTAGATTCTCAGAATTTGCTTCTTTTTCACCAATTACCAAAATGTATTGAATCCATTCTTTTTCTGCCTCACGAATTCTCTTTCCAATGCTTTCATTCCTGTCATCGATATCTACACGAATATTACTTGCAGATAGTCTTTCAGTCAACGTTTCACAAAAGTCATAAAATTCTTCATTAAGTGGAATTATCCTGATTTGTGTTGGTGCAAGCCATAATGGAAGTTGTGCTTTTCTGCCTTCTTTGGAATCTTTGGCAGCTTTTTCTAATAATGCATAGATAATTCTCTCAATTGCACCACTAGGAGAGTTGTGCAGTATTATTGGATGTTGTGCAACATTATTTTCATCAATGAATTCAATTCCATATCGGTCACCATTTTCAACATCTATCTGATCAGTAGACAATGCAGAGGCCTTGCCTAAATTATCGATAAAATTAAACTCCCACTTCAATACAAAGTAAAAGAATTTCTCTTTCCACATTTCAACAAGTACAGGTCTTCCATGTTTTTTTACTAATTCTTCAATGGAGGATTTATTTTCATTGTAAAAGTCCTCAGTAAATCTAATTGCCATTTCATAGTCAGATTCTTGAATTCCTAATTCGTGTAAAACACTCCGAGACAAATCAAATCTGACCTTTATCTCATCTACTGCTTGTGGTATGTCTTTACAAAATGCATGGCAATCAGGCATAGTAAATGCTCTAAGACGTCTCAATCCAACTAGTTCCCCAGATTGTTCTCTACGAAAACTATACCTTGTTAATTCATAGAGTTTGTAAGGTAAATTTTTGTAGGATAATTGAAAATGATTTGCCATCAAAAATTGTCCAAAACAAGCTGCAAATCTCAAAAAAAGTTTCTTTCCTTCTGAATCAATATTATATTGTCTTGCTGGAAATCGATTAAAGTAACTAACCATACTTGGATGTTCTGAATCATACATGATTGGAGTCTCTACTTCATACCCACCATACTCTTTTACTCTATCAGTGACATAACGCTCAATCAAAGATTTGATCAATCTACCATTTGGAAAAAATCTCATATTACCTGAATCAGATGCAGGTTCATAATCTGCAATTCCTAATTTCTTCATTAAAGCAACATGTGGAGGAGGTTGATCAACTGCACGACTTTTTGCAGACTCGTACTTTGCTAAAATCTCTAATTTTTTGTAATTGGAAAAATCAAAATCTCCAATATTTGTTAGAGTTCCATCAGGAGAAAGTATCTTCCAGTAAGAACGAATTGTGGATTCGCCTTTTAGAGCATCAGAGGTAATTTCTGAATCTTTGGAATCAGAGTCCTTTGTAACAACTTTGGAGCTCTCAGCTAATGGATGCCCTTTTACCTGAATTTTATAAGATTTGGTCCAACCAAATGGGGAGTGAGATACTTCAAGTTCAGAAGCACCATCTTCCATTTCTTTAAGTAAAGAAATTGCAATTGATGGTTTTGCTAAATTTGAGCTAAGATGAGCATATGGATATAATAGTAATTTTTTGCAACCAATTTTTTCCATGGAATTTTTAATCTGACCAATAGCATTTTGTGCAACAGATGAATCATCACCATCTTCAATTGCAACAAACACAACTACAAGTTCTTCGAGTCTTTGAGTTTGAGGATTTTCAATGTCTTCAGCTGATTTGATCTCTTTTTTTGTAGGAGTGTACTCGATATGATCACAATGTAGTTGTAATATTCTCATGATTACATTATTGATAGTTTTACTTATGAACTATTAGTTTGTCAATATCATAAAAATAAGAATAATTCATCTAGAAAAGCCTTAAGTTGACAAATAAATTATAATCTTCAATGAAGAGAAATACGCTTCTAGGGTTAACCATAATCAGCTGTATCGGAGTTATTTTTGCAGTAATTGTCAGTGATGAGTCAGAGCCAACAGAAAACAACGTAGTTGAAGAACAAATTAGTGAATTTGAATTAGACCAGATTAGAATAGATGAGTTACAATTACAATATGATGAGATTATTGAATATTCTTGTATGGATGCAAAACCCCAATCATATTTTGAAGTCAAAATAAAAGAAAGAATTCTAGAAGCAGAACATCGTTTAAGATATTTGTCTGATCAACAATCAGAAATTGAAAACATCAGGAATCAGGTAGTAGAATTAAATGAAAAGTATTCTGAATCAGAAATACAATCATTCACACTACATGAATGGGAGTGTGTTAATCAAAAATACTGGATTGATGAATATCCACACTTACAAGATATTCTAGGAACAATTGATGAATAAAAAAATAGTTGATAAAATTAAGAGAAAATTAGAATGAATGGATTTTATTTTGTTCCACGTAAAGAAATAACTGAACGTAAAATTAAACCAGAAATTCCTAAATTTGATGTTAAAAATTGTACAGCTCTTAAAAGAGATTGGTCTCCACGAAATCCTTCATCATAAATCATCTCAACTGAACCTTTGTCAGTTTCAACAAAAGATGTAATCAGAGAGAAAATACCTAATTTTTCATCAGTTCGTTCACAGTATAATCGTAATTCAACTCGAGAAATTTTAAATTCATCCTGAATAAAATTGCCAGAAGAAAATAAAACTTCTACATCATCTGGAGATTTGTTTACTCTAGTAGGATCATGTAAATCAACAATATTCATGTGTAATTATTTTAATACATTCCTAATTAAGTAATATTTTATTTCTTAGAAACAAGGAATTACGCAAGTATTATTTACAGTGAAAATTATTTTTTTCCGTGGACCCACACAAATTTCATGGCAAAGATATTCCTCACATCAAATTAGATGAAACAATGAATATTGAGGATCTAGTAAATGTATTTTCAAGTTCTGGATTTAATGGGCGACAACTAGGGGATGCTGCAAAACTTTATGCCAAAATGATTAAAGAAAATGCAACAATTTGTCTTACAGTTTCAGGAGCTTTAACACCAGTAGGGTTTGGAGGTATTATCAAGACATTAATTGAAAGAGGGTTTGTGGATTGGATTGTTACAACAGGTGCAAACGTATATCATGAAGATCATTTTGCATGGGGTTTGCCTGTTAAACAAGGAAATTTCAATGTTGATGATATGAAATTATATGAAAATGAAATCGTAAGAATTAGAGATATTTACATAAAATTTTACGAAACATTGGAAGCAGAAGATCAAGTAATTCAGAAAATGTTTGGAGAAAATTTTCCAGATAAATCGTTTACAACTGCAGAATTTTCCAATTTAATGGGAAAGATGAGTAAGGAAAACTCAAAATTTCCTGAAAAAAGTTTCATCACTACAGCATACGAATATGATGTTCCAGTGTACATATCAACAATAAAAGATTCATCACTTGCATTAAACTTGGCAGTTCATAGACTTGCAGATAAAAAATACAATTTAGATTTTGTAAGGGAGATTATTGAACAGGCAGCAATTCTCTATGATTCAAAAAAATCAGGGATTTTAGAGTTGGGTGGAGGAGTTCCTAAAAATACAGCTCAGCAAACAGGCCCACTCTTAGATCAAATTTTAAGAAGAAATGATGGCGGACAAGATTACATTATTCAAATTACAGATGCAAGGCCAGACACGGGAGGATTATCAGGGGCAACACTTCAAGAAGGAAAAAGTTGGGGTAAAGTTCAAGATGCACATAATGGGATGGTAACAGTATATGCAGATGCAACAATTGCATTTCCCATTCTAGCATTATATGTACTCAGTAATCAAAAAACAAGGAAACCAAAAAGATTATACAAAAAAATTGGTAAACTATACAACAATCTCAAAGACGACTATTTTAAGAATCCAGCAAACAATACAAAAAAATCAAAAAAGAAGAACTAAAACTTGTCATATCTTGCACGTTCAAGGTCTCTCTCGTCTTTTGATTCCTTTTTGTATTCCTTGTAATGTTCTTTACAAAGAACAGATTTTTTACCAGATGAAGTTACTCTAATACCAGCATTTTCAACTTTTGTGGTATTCAGTGAACGTGCACCATCTTGGTCACAACCTTCAACATTACATTTTGCACCTTTTGAAACTAATCCCATACAAATCACTAATCAATATGTTATTTATATTTGAAAAAACTTGAGATCGTTTCAAATATTGTGGATTTAATTAAATAGGTTCATCGTTTATAAGAGGAATATTTTTTTCTCATTTTATGGGCGGAGCAAAGAAACCAACTACTGCAAATAAGGACAAGACACCTAAAGATTCCAAAAAAAGTAAGAAAGAAAAAGGTGAGGGAGGTCCAAGAAAAGCAGAGATCACAGTAATGGTAAATGAAAAACAAGGTTTGAAAATAATTGAAAACTCCAAAGTAATTACAGTCCAAGACTTGGCAAGACAAACAGGCGTTAAAATTTCTGCAGCAAATGCTTTTCTTATTGAATCAACAAAGAAAGGTGTCGTTAAACGAGTTGGCGGTTATTCAGGACACCATTTGTATCAATCAGTATCTTCATAGAGACACAATACATCTCCAGATTTGATATCTTTTAATGCATCAATATTTTTATTTAATTTTCCAATTGGGGTCATAGGTTTCCCAAAAACAGCATCACTGATAAAAAAACAGATACTGCCAGAAGAAGGTAAAAATGCAACATCACCTTTTTTAAATTCAGTTCTAGCACGTTCAGTTCCCGAATCAACACTTGTTTCAAAATAAACAATACTTTTTCCCAAAAGATGAGCGTGTCCTTCCAAAGGAAGAGATCTCATTATTGTTCCAACAGTTCGTGGAGATAAATGACGTTTAAGATCACAAGAAATTTTTGCTTTTTCTCGAATTTCTAAAATTAATTGTTTTTTTGATACAGAATTACTCAATTTGTTATTTAAAATGATTAGATTATATAACGTTTTAAGAGAAATTTGATACTTGTCTGATGCTAAAGAATCTGAATTAATTGAAGAATCAGAAGTAGAAACCAATTTAGGATTAACCAAAGCACTTGATACTTATCGAAAATTAATAGAGAAAAAAGACGGAGTAGAAGAATTATCAGAAAAACAACAAGAAGGTTTAGAAAAAAGAATTAAAGAAATAGAAGAAAGAGAAGTTGTTGAAAAAATTGAAGAACATGATCCAATAGAAATTCCATGTGTGAATGAAAAAATTACAATTGGACCACCAACATTAACTAGATTTGAAAAAGCACGAATTATGGGTGCCAGAGCATTACAATTATCTCTAGGAGCACCACCATTTATCCCAATTCCAAAAACTGCAAGAATTTCATTAGATATTTCAATGGAAGAACTAGAACAAAGAGTGATCCCAATTACAATCAGAAGAGAACTTCCAAACGGGGATTATCAAAATATTCCAATTGATTATTTTGAAAAATGAATCATTTGTAGATAAAACTTAAAAGAACTAAAAATTGCTGGTTGTTGAATAATGCTCATGGAGGAGGTTAATGAACCGCATGGTCAAGAGCAGACCGAAAAGTCTGAAGGAACCATCATAAATATTGGAAACGATCCTGTAATGCAATCAGCTATTGATGTATTGTCAATTTTAGGAAGTAAAAAAATAGTGATTCTAAGAGCAAGAGGAAATGCAATTCCTAATGCTGTTGCAGTTGCAAATATTATCACTGAAAAAATGATGAATGGTAATTCAAAAGTTCAAAAAATTAATCTAGATACAGAATCAGCTGCAGGCATAGGTAATATGACATCAACTGTTGAAATTATTTTAAATAAAATTTAGTAAATACTACCAGGACCCTTAAGAAGCATATTTTCACATTCTTTGCACACTTGTTCATCAATATTAGATTCAAGATTATGATGAATTTCACAAATCAATAAACTAGATTTTATATAATTACACAATCCAATAAATTTTGAAAGGCTTGATGGAGTATAAGCCATATCAGAAGATAAACGAGTACATAATTCATTAATCATTATTGCAACTTGCTCTTCTGCCAAAAGTTTTGCAATTAACGAAGGATCACCTCTAGTTCCACGAATGTAATTACTTACAGCAGCTTGAGTAACTCCAAGCATTTTGGAAATTTCGTCTTCTCGTACATTGTAATCCTCTGCAAGTTTTTTTGCAAGAATTGCTCTTAATGCAGGGATCAAAGTTTTAGATTCAATTTCAGCAGGAAGTAGCATTGATTTTCAAACATCTCATAAAGAATTTAAAGTTTGCAATAACAAAAGAATAATTTCAAAGGTCAGGCATACCTATTTTAATTTCAAACTCACATGTAAAATATTGGATAATTTTTCCAAGGGACTTTACAATGTTTTAGAAGAATCTTGTAATTCATGTAAATCAAATTTAATTTCTCTTTCAGGAGGATTGGATAGTACAATAATTGCATATTTCTTAAAAGAAAAAAAACCAAAATCAATATCCATAATTACAGAGGATTTTGTATCAACTGATCTTACATATTGTCAAATGGTTTCAAAACAAATGAAATTACCATTATCAATTTTCAATGTTAAAACTGCAATTATTCTTGAAGCAATTGAAGAAACGGTAAAAATTTTAAAAAATTTCAATGACATAGAAATTAGAAATAATGTTGTGATGTATTTAGCAATAAAATGGGCAAAAGAGAATGGAGAAAAATCAATTATTACGGGGGATGGGGCAGACGAATTATTTGCAGGTTATAATTTTTTAATAAATAAACCAGAAAATCAATTGGAAGATGAAATCAAAAGAGTTTGTTCCATCATGCATTTTCCTACACAAAAAATTGGGAAAGCCCTAGGAATTAGAATAGAATCACCATTTTTGGATGATAAAGTAATTGAATTTGCAAAAACAGTGCCAGTAGATCTTAAAGTGAGAAATGAAAAAGGTAAAAGATATGGAAAATGGATTCTGCGTAATACATTTGATAAATTCATCCCACAACAAATTGCATGGAGAGGAAAATCACCTATGCAAGAAGGTTCAGGTACGATAGGATTAACAAACCTATTTGATTCAATAATAGAAGAAAAACAATTTGTTGAAAAAAAACTAACAGTTGAAAATGAAGATGGTGTGGTTATCAAAAGCAGAGAATCAATGCATTATTATGAAATTTTTAAGAAATTATTTGGGAGTCCGGTAGACAAAAAAGCCAAAAATAGATGCCCATACTGTAAACATGAAATTATTAATTCAAAATTTTGTAGAATGTGCGGAGCTTTTCCAATCTAAGAATTATTTTTATATTTTCGGGGTTTTTTTATGAAAATTTTTCTGCAACCATTACAACAAAAATAGAAATTTTTTCCATTATGTTCATGAAGTAATGCTAATGATTCATCAAGTTCAATTCCACAAACAGGATCCACAGGCATAAAAAAATTTACAAATAAATTCTATTTATAGATTAAGAATAAAAAAAATTATTGGTTAATAATTTCAAGAATTTTTTTAGGAAGGGTTCCATAATCAGCGTCTGGTTCAGAGACAACATACAAAATATCTTCACCTAATGGAACACTAATTGCAAGTGCACGCTCACGTAATGCCATCGCAAAATTGACATTTCCAAGTTGTTTATCAAATTCTTTTCTCATTTTTACACGCAATGCAAGTTCCATGAAAATCATTTCATCATCTTTTTCGTTTTCTAATGGTTCAACATTTTCTCTCATCCCTCCTCCTACCAATCTTCCACGTTCATTAATTACACCTGCAAATCGGATTTTAGAATCAATTTGCATCACAGATGCACAGATTTGAGGATAATCATAAATCTTTCCAGACATCTTTAGTGTCATTTAGAAAAGGGGAATTTAATCTTTCCAAAAAATTATCAATTTGTAAAAAAAATCAAAACTAATGTGACGAATGTCCAAATGGGTGTTGAATGGAATTTAAGGATTATTTCCAATCATCAGGAATATCTGAAAATTCCATCTTAATTGAGGGGGGTTTTAACACTCTACCCTCTCTAAAACATACTAATCTTTGAAAATCTCCACCACATTCAGGACATTTAATTAAAAAATCAGTTTTAAAAAACCAGCGAAATTAAGAATCCAATAACAAACAATGCGCCAGTCAATCTACTAAACATTAGAGTAGATGACATAAACGGAACTAAATCATCAACTGAATCATAATTTTTTTGTAAACCACGTCCAGATTTAATCATCAAAGGAATACTGAAAAAACTAATCAAAGATAATTCAGGAAACAATCCAGTAGATACACCTACTACAATTGCGCAATAGGATATGATTGGAAATATCCAAAATAGTTTTGCAGCTTTTTGTTTTCCAACTGAAATAACTAATGTTTTTCGTCCCTTGGATTTATCGGCATCATGATCAGGGAATGACGCAATAAATAATACCATAGAAGATAATGCACCCACTACAATCCCTGCGAGTATAGATTCTATGGTTATTTGTCCAGATTGAATAAAAAAAGCACCAATTACTATCATGGATCCTTTAACAGCAACAAAAAATTCGCCTAAACCAGAATCAACAATCTTTGTTGAATAGAAGTAGATAGATAAAATTGCAAATCCCAAAATTATTGCAATAATTATGCCATCAGTTAATACAAAATAACTTCCAATTAGTGATCCAATTATTAGAAAAATAATTCCTGCACGGTATACAGTTGTAGGGTTGAGTAAACCTTCAGGTAAGACACCAGTTCCACCACTCATCTTAGTTCGTTTTGTTGCAGTATCTATTCCTCGTTTAAAATCCCAAAAATCATTTAACAAATCCACACTTGCATGTAGAGCCAGAACTCCAGCAAATGTTAAAACTGCATCAAAAATATCAAATGATGAATTCAGCCACCAATTCAGTGACAAAGCAGTAGATACAGCAATTATGGATGCAAGTAAAAACCGTACTCGAATTACTCTAAACCATACAGATATCATCAAAAAAGAGATTAATTTTTCAGTATAATATTCATGAGTTTTGAATTTTTGGGATTTTTTATATCAAGGCTCAGTAAAATATGCCTATGATAATTGGTAAAGTCTCAAATAATGAAAAAAAAGTGAAATTTAACGAAGAGATTCGCTGTACTAATTGTAGAAAGCAAGTTCCTGGAGGATTACAAGCAGGAGAAGCATACTATCAAACAAAATCATTTAAAATAGAATTAGAGAATTTCAAAAAATCATATCTTTGCGGTATTTGTAGAGACAAGAAGAGACGAGAATGATTAGACTAGAGTTTCATCATTAACTTCAATTGGTTTTCTTCCCATAAATCCGGAATCCTTTTCATGCCAGAACTTTATTTCAGTCTCACCATGTTTCCAACATAACCAAACCTCTTCATCAAACCTTTTTGAAGGAAAATCTAGTAGTCCTTGCTCCAAACTCTTTACAACAACACCAGTACTTTCAAGAATCTCCAGAGATTCATAAAATTTTGTGATTGCAGAATTGAGGTTTTGTTTTAGAGTGACATAATCTTCAAATGAATTAGTAGAAATTTTCACTTGAAGTTCTTGCTCAATTTTTCTTACTTCGTTATTTTTAGATAATGCATATTCAAATTTTTTAATTACATCAGGAAGCGCTTTGTTTGCTTCATTAGTGGTAAAAAATGAAAACATAATTCTAAACCAAATATCTTAATTAAAAATCTTAGGCAGTACTAAATTAGATTTAATGAATTTTGATGTAAAATATAGTATAAGAAAGATGAAGTGTCAAATTTATTAAGAAATCATTTGGATGATTAAACATGAGTGAAGATCAATTAGAGACAATTATTGTCCAAACTATCAATGGAGCAATGGCAACTATTCCAAATTATCTAGAAGAGATTAAGGAGAATAAAGAAGTACTCAAAGTAGAAAATCCACAAGAATTTGTGTATGGGATTGTTATGGGAATGGCACTTGGAATGAGTGGAGCTATTCTCAGCGCACAAAAAGAGATGCCAACTGCAGAAGACCAAATCAAAGTCAGAGATATTGTATACAAACATATTCCTGAGATAAGAGAACGAATTTTCAGTTGATACAATTTAATCAAAAAGAAATAGAGTTTCTAAAAACACTAGAAGCAGCACGAATTGCGACATCACATCAAGACATACCACATGTCAAACCAGTTTCATTTGTGTTTTATAAAAAATGCATTATTGTTGCAACAGATTATGACACAAGAACATTTGCAAATATCAAAACAAACTCCAATACAGGTATGGTGATTGACATTTACAAATCAGGTCAACACAAATCAGTTTGTATTCAAGGTAAAACAGAGATTATAGAACAAGGGGTAGAGTTTCAGGAATTGTATAAATTATTTTATGAAAAATTTGAATGGGTTAGAAAAGATCCATGGAAAGAAAAAGAATCACCATTTTTAAAAATTATTCCCAAACACAAAATCAGTTGGGGATTGGATTGAAGAAAACACGCCATCTCAAATAATAAAAATTACAACTGAGTTATAGAAAGGTTGTAAAACCATCCCAACAAATAAAGATACGAATTACTGAAAATATTCATTGTCAAACAAAATAAAATGTTCGCACATTCTTGTTTCAAAACAAAGTGAAGCACTAGAGATTTTAGAAAAAATTAAGATGGGTGGGAAATTTGGAAAGTTAGCAAAAGAATTCTCAACAGATACAGGAAGTGGTAAAAGAGACGGTAACTTGGGGTATTTTACAAAAGGAATGATGGTAAAACCATTTGAAGATGTGGCATTTAAATTAACTATTGGGGAGATTTCTGAGCCTGTTAAATCAGAATTTGGATATCATATTATCAAAAGATTAGGATAATCCTATTTCAAAAATCTCAAACATACACAATGTTTTTTTCTAGTTGAAGTAAATGAGTATAACATGAAGATTCTTTCAGAAAATGGTCTTGAAGAAATATTATCATATTTAGAAAAATCAATTAATAATTTAGCAAAAGATGCATTTGAGAATTTAGAGATAGATGGGGGATTTGAAGGGATTGAGAATTTCCTTCAAAATCAATATGATTTACGACTAGAGAACTTACTTTTAGCAAAAAATAGTAGTGTTCACCATTTAGAGTCAGGATTAAAAAACAAAATTATTCAACAAAAACAAATTATTTTTGAAAAAATATCCAAACAGTATAGAAACTAAAGAAATGCATCAAGTCCTGTTTTTTGAGATTGAGAGTCTTGATTTTTCTCTAAAAATTTTGTCATCTTTTTGCCCATTTCCTTTGATGCAGTAATCTTTCTCTTCCCAATCCAATAATAGGTCTCATCAATAGTATTTTTTGCAATTAACACTACAAGTTTTCCAGTATCTTTACGTCCAGTTCTACCACGTCTCTGGATAAATCGAATGGAACTTGGAACATTATCATAAAAGATGACTTGATTTACTTCTGCAATATCTAATCCTTCTTCTCCAACACGAGTTGCAACTAAAACTTGAAAAATACCATCACGAAATTTCTGGACAGTTTCAATCTGTTTTTTCTGTTTAAGTCCAGTTTCCCCTGCTTTACCAATTAAAATTCCAGCAGAAACACCCATTTCAATTAATTTGTTGTAAATTAGATCAACAGAATCACGGTAACTAGTAAAGATTAATGCCTTTCCAGGAACCGTGTCAAGAATTTCTTTTAGTTTGGGAATTTTAGAATGTTCAATTCCTTGAGTTTGTGCTTTTTTTGCGAGAACAAGTGCCTGAGTAAAATTTGGATCAACTTCAAAAAGTTCTTTGACCCCAATTCCTTTTTTTGATTGTGCGCGGTCACAAAATTTGAGAAAAGGAGTAATTCCATGAACCTCAAGCATGTTTAATGCATAATGAATTCTAATTGCAGTAAAGAGAGGTTTTGCAGAACGTCTATTTTGATTTAAAACAAATTGTCTAATTCTAAGTAATGCCGAAAGAGACTGTTGTTGTGCCAACTTAATTCCATTTTCACGTAGAGCATCATATCTTTGGTCAAGGGCAGATTTTAACAAAGTTTGGATTGTTTTAAGTTCATTTGGAAGTTCAACATTTACCCATTGAGTGTCAGTCTCTTGAGTATAGGGCTTCACATCAGGACTATCTTCAGTCCTTTCTGCAACACTTGCAATTTTGAGTTTTGTGAGAATTTCGGTTGCTTTTTGTTTTTCACTAGGTAAAGTTGCAGTCATTCCAACAATTCGTGCAGTTGAATTTTCAAAATACTGAGCAATTCCAGAATATGCATAATCACCAACGGTTCTATGAACTTCATCAAAAATTACTAAAACAAATTGATCAGGAGATATAATTCCTCGTGCAAAATCATTTCTTGCAATTTCAGGAGTAGCACAAATAACACTATTACCCCAGAGTTTGGTTCGTTTTTGAATTGTATCCTCTCCAGTAATTAATGAAATGTCATCCAAAGTTAGATTTTTTTGTAAGAATTCATAATGTTGGTTTACCAAGACTCTAGTTGGGGCTAAAAACAATATTCCACCGGTGCCCTTTGCAAGATACTCTGCAATGACATTTAATGCAATTGCTGTTTTTCCAAGTCCAGTTGGTAAAACAATAATACAATTCTCATCAACGGCCTGATTTGCAAGATTAATTTGATAGTCTCTTTTTTCAATTGAATCTTTTTCAACATATTTTTTCTCAAGGAAATGAATCATGATATAAAAGAAAACCAGAAGTATTGATTTTATGTTTTCGTGTAACAAAATACTACGTCTTGCTCAATTTTGAACAGAAAATTAATTTCTATTAAGATAGAGTACTTTTTGCAAGACAATTTTTTAGGTTTTATAACGTGATCCATATATGGAGCACTCAAACAGAAAGGTCATGAGTACTTTTGAAAGACCAAATTGGGATGAATATTTTATGCTTCAAGCAGAACTTGCAAAAATGCGATCAAATTGTGTTACAAGGCAAGTAGGAGCAGTTATTGTTAGAAATCACAGACAATTAGCAACAGGATATAACGGAACCCCTCCAGGAATTAAGAATTGTTTTGATGGAGGATGTAAACGGTGTCAAGATAGAATGGAGGGCAAAATAAAATCAGGTGCATCATTAGATAGGTGTCTATGCAATCATGCAGAAGCAAATGCCATCATGCATTGTGCAATTTTAGGAATTGAAGCAGGAACTGAAGGCGCAATTCTGTACACCACATTTGTACCATGTCTGGAATGCACCAAAATGGCAATAACAATAGGAATTAGAAAGTTTGTTTGTCTTGATTCTTACCCTGAAACTGATTTTGATTTGTTAGCAGAAGCAGGAGTTGAAGTAATCCACTTAGATAAAAGTAAAATTACAAAATGGGCAAAAGAACTGGTAAGCAAATACGAAAAATCTGAGTAAAAATGCAAGTAAGAGTAGCAGAAACTGAAAAAATTGAAAACATGTTACCAGCTATGTTGGTATCAGCAACATATGATAGTAATTCAAAAACAGTTGTTCTAAAATTTTATGAACCGGAATCACAAAAATTAATTTTGTGGAAAGATCAAACGGGTCACAAACCATATTGTTATTCAAGATTAGCACCAGATGAACTTGATTTTCTTCAAGAACGGGATGACGTATTAGAAATAAAATCTGTTAAACGTTATGATTTGATCAAAGATAAAGAAATTGATATGTCAAAAATTACAGCCGCAGACCCTTTAGCAATTGGAGGGACAACAGGTGATAAGAGTATTAGAAATATAATTGAAACATGGGAATCAGACATAAAATATTATGAAAATTATTTGTATGATAGACGATTAATTGTTGGAAAATATTATGAAATTATCAAGGGAGAAGTAAAACCTCATGATTTAGAAATTTCAGATGAAGTGAAAATTGCGTTGAAAAGTCTGCTTTGGGATAAAGTAGACAGTGAAAGTATGGTAGATTCTGAACAATTCAAAGAATACATTTCAGAGTGGGCAGAACTTCTTAACCAACCTATTCCAAAAATAAAAAGACTAAGTGTAGATATTGAAGTAGAAGCGGAAATTGGAAGAATTCCAGACCCAAAACTTGCTGAAAAAAAGATTACCGCAATAGGGCTCAAAGGAAGTGATGGGTTTGACCAGATTTTTGTGCTCAAAACTGAAGGGACTGAACAGGGTAACAATGAATTGGATTCTAAAATCAAAATAACATTTTATGATTTAGATAAAGAAAAAGAAATGATAGAAGATGCATTTGAAATAATCAAAAGTTTTCCATTTGTTGTAACATACAATGGAGACGAATTTGATTTACCATATCTCTACAATAGAGCAGAAAGATTAGGGACCAAAAATTCAGAAAACCCATTTTACATGATGAGAGATTCAGCAACACTACGGCATGGAGTTCATATTGATTTGTATAGAACATTGTCAAATAGATCATTTCAAATCTATGCGTTTAGTCAAAAGTATACTAGTTTCTCATTAAATGCGGTTTCAAAAGCACTACTTGGGAAAGAAAAAATAGATTATGGATTAAAATTTGATGAATTAACACTGTACCAGACTGCAAATTATTGTTATAATGATGCATTGTTGACATATGAGCTTACGAGTTTCAACAATGATTTATTGATGAATTTACTAATAATTATTGCAAGAATTGGAAGAATGCCAATTGACGATATTGCAAGGATGGGAGTTTCACAATGGATTAGAAGTTTACTGTATTCAGAACATAGAAAAGACAATTATCTAATTCCAAAAAGGGCAGAACTAGAACAAAGATCAGAAGGAGTAATGTCTGATGCAGTAATTAAAGACAAAAAGTACAGAGGAGGTTTAGTTGTAGAACCAAAAGAAGGGATTCATTTTGATGTAGTTGTGATGGACTTTGCAAGTCTATATCCAAGCATCATCAAAGTTAGAAATTTATCATATGAAACAGTCAGATGTCCCCATGAAGAGTGTAAAAAAAATACAATTCCAGGAACAAATCATTGGGCATGCACAAAAAAGAATGGACTTACTGCATTAATTATTGGATCCTTAAGAGATTTGAGAGTAAATTATTACAAGAGTTTATCGAAAAAAGAAACACTTACTGAACAACAGAGACAACAATACACAGTAGTCAGTCAAGCACTCAAAGTAATTTTGAATGCAAGTTATGGGGTAATGGGTGCAGAAATTTTTCCACTATATTTTTTGCCGGCAGCAGAATCAACTACAGCCATTGGACGACATACAATTCTTGAGACAATTAAAAAATGTGAAAGTACAGGGATTGAAGTTTTGTACGGAGATACAGATTCATTGTTTATCAAAAATCCAACTACTGAACAAATCAATTCAGTGATAGAACAAGCAAAAAAAGATCATGGTGTAGATTTAGAAATTGATAAAACTTACAGATATTGTGTACTAAGTAATAGAAAGAAAAACTATCTTGGAGTTACAAAAGATGGAAAAGTGGATGTAAAGGGGTTAACAGGAAAAAAGTCACACACACCAGGGTTTATCAAGAATTTGTTTTATGAATTGGTTGACGTGTTATCTAAAGTTCAAACTATGGACGATTTTACAAATGCAAAAAAGGAAATTTCTGAAAAAATTGCCATATGTGGTAAAAAAATAGAATCTAAAGAAATTCCACTAGAAGAATTAGCATTCAATGTAATGCTTAGTAAAGCACCATCAGAATATGTAAAAACAATTCCTCAACACATTAGAGCTGCAAGACAACTTGAATCAATTAGACAAATAAAAAAAGGAGACAGGATATCATTTATCAAAATTTTAAACAAACCAGGAGTCAAACCAGTAGAATTGGCAAAAAAAGAAGAGATGGATTCAAAAAAATATATGGAATTTTTAGAATCCACACTTGAACAAATCACATCGTCGATGAATTTAGATTTTGATACAATATTAGGAAAACCAAAACAAACAGGATTAGATGAATTTTTCTGGAGTTAAAATGGAAATAGACGGAACATTGTTAACAATTTTAGGAGTATCTGCAGGAGTCTTAATCCTTACTGGATGGATAGAACAAATCTACAAGGGATATAAAACAAAGAGCCTAAAAGATGTCTCAAAATTTTTGATGATATTTATCGCTGCAGGTTCAATTCTATGGCTAACATACGGATTCATTGTTTCAGATGTTTTCATTATTGGGACAAATGCAGCAGGATTAACTCTAATGATTATAGTTTCAATCATGAAAAAAGTGTATGACAGTAGATTAAAAAATTCAAATTAAGAATTAAATACAATAGAAGTAGATTCAAAAAAGATGTTTATCATAAATTGTAAAAACTATGAAGAAATTTCGGGAGACAAAATAACCAAATTTGTAAAAACTGCAGAAAAAGTTGCAAAAAAGTTCAAAGTAAAAATTGCAATTGCACCACCTCAACATTTGATTGGAGTAGTATCAAACAGTTCAATTCCAATTTTGTCTCAACACATAGATGATTCAAAGGTAGGAAGTACTACAGGTTTTATGATTCCGGAATTATTAAAAAAATCTAATGTGAAGGGTTCTTTGATTAATCATAGCGAACATAGAATTTCAAGTAAAGAGATCCAAAAACTTGTTTTAAAATTAAAAGAATTGAAAATGATCTCAATTGTTTGTGTAAAAGATGTTGCAGAGGCAAAAAAATACGCAAAACTAAATCCAGATTATATTGCAATTGAGCCACCTGAATTAATTGGATCAGGGAAAGCTGTTTCTAATGAAAAACCAGAATTAATTACAAATGCTGCAAAAGCAGTAAAAGAAGCAAATAACAAAACAAAACTTCTTTGTGGGGCAGGAATTGTTTCAGGAGAAGATGTTTCCAAAGCTGCAGAGTTAGGATCAAAGGGAATTTTGGTAGCCAGTGGAATAATTAAAGCAAAAAACTGGAATAAAATAATTTCAGAATTTGCCAAGGCATTAGTTTAAAAAGCCAAAAAAATTTAGAAAATTTCGTATGGTAAAAACAAAACCAGTTTATGCATTTGAAGAAGCAGATAGTAAAAAAAGAATGCTTCTAGGCGGAAAAGGTTCAGGTTTAAGTGAAATGACCAGATTGAAACTTCCAGTACCACCGGGATTTACCATTACAACTGAAGTTTGTAACAAGTATTATGATAATAATAGAAAACTTCCCAAGGATGTAATTCCTGCAGTAATGAAAAATATTACAAAGATGGAAAAAAAGACAGGTAAAAAATGGAATTCGACTAAAAATCCATTACTAGTCTCAGTTCGTTCAGGTGCTGCAATTTCTATGCCTGGAATGATGGATACTATTTTGAACTTAGGATTAAATGAAAAAACAGTAGAAGGATTTGCAGAACAAACAAGAAATCCACGATTTTCATGGGATTCGTATAGACGATTTATTCAATTATTTGGTAAAGTGGTGTTTGGAGTAAATGATGAAAAATTTGATCATGTGTTAGATTCTGCAAAAGAGAAACAAGGAGTTGTAGATGATAGTAAACTGAATGTTGAATCATTGAAAACAATTGTAGCAAAATACAAAAAGATCTGTGAAGATCATACAAAAAGAAAATTCCCAGATTCACCAAATGAACAATTAGAATTGGCAATTATGGCAGTTTTCAAAAGCTGGATGGGTGAAAGAGCAGTGGTTTATCGTGAAAAAAATGGAATTACTAAAGATATTGCAAACGGAACTGCAGTAAATGTGGTCACCATGGTATTCGGAAACATGGGTGATGATAGTGCAACAGGTGTGGTATTTACAAGAAATGGACATAACGGTAAAAAAGAGTTAGAAGGAGAATATTTGATTAATGCGCAAGGTGAAGATGTTGTTGCAGGAGTAAGAACAGGAAAAAACATAGAACAATTAAAGAAAGATATGCCAAAATCATATTCAGAGCTTAGTAAAGCATGTGCAAAATTAGAAAAACATTACAGAGAACCACAAGATATTGAGTTTACAGTTGAGCAAGGAAAATTTTACTTGTTACAAACAAGAACTGCAAAAATGAGTGCAATGGCACTTGTAAAAACATCAGTAGACATGGTAAAAGAGAAATTAATTAATAAAAATAAAGCACTTACAAGAATTCCTGCACAACAATTAGAAGCATTACTCCATAGAACAATGGATGAATCAAAAATTAAAGAATACAAACAAGTGGCAAAAGGAATTGCAGCATCCCCAGGAGCTGCAAGCGGAATTGTAGTGTTTGATGTTAAAAAAACAATAGAATTAGGCGAGGAAGGAAAAAAGATTATTCTAGTTAGAAAGGAAACAAAGCCAGAAGATGTTCCTGCATTTTTCTCAGCAGAAGGGATTTTGACAAGCCTAGGAGGAAAATCTTCACATGCAGCAATTGTTTCAAGAGGAATGGGAAAACCATGCATAGTTGGATGTCCAGAATTAAAAATTGATTATGAAAATAACACATGTACTTCAAATGGAATCACAATGAAAGAAGGAGACACTATAACTATTGATGGTAGTGCAGGCACAGTCTACATGGGAGAAGTTCCAACAGTAGAACCAAAAGTAACAAAAGACTTTGAACAAATTTTAGAGTGGGCACAAAAAACAAAAACATTAGGAATTAGAGCAAATGCCGATACTCCAGAAGGAGCAAAACTTGCAAGAAAGTTTGGAGGAAAAGGAATTGGATTGTGTAGAACAGAAAGAATGTTCAATGGAAGTGATAGAATTAATTTATTTGTAGAAATGATCATGGCTGAAAATATTCAAGAACGTGGCAAAATATTGAAAAAATTAGGCCAATTACAAAAAAGTGATTTCATTGAAATCCTAAAAGCAATGGAAGGGTATGAAGTAACAATAAGATTATTGGATCCACCATTACATGAATTTTTACCAAATCCAGAAGAACTAGTTGAGAAAATTCAAAAATTAGAATCAAGAGGAGAAACAAATCAAATCAAAGATGCAAAAGTGGTTCTAAAAAGAGCAAGAGAACTTGCAGAAGTCAATCCAATGATGGGTCATAGAGGAGTAAGAGTCGGAATCACATATCCTGAGATTTATGAGATGCAAATTCGTGCAGTCTTTGAAGCACTAGTTGAATTAACAAAGAAAAAAGTTAATGCACATCCACAAATTATGATTCCACAAATTAGCAGTGTTGCCGAATTAAATCACATTAAAGAAATTTACGATAAAATCAAAAAAGAAGTGGAAACAAAAAACAAGATGAAATTAAAAATTAACTTTGGAACAATGATTGAAGTAGTAAGAGCAGCACTAACTGCAAATGAACTTGCAGTAACTGCAGAATTCTTTAGTTTTGGAACAAATGATTTGACACAAGGGACATTCAGTTTCAGCAGAGAAGATGTTGAAGGTAAATTCCTTCCAGAATATATGGAAAAAGAACTTCTTGAAAAAAATCCATTCCAATCAATTGATGTCAATGGAGTAGGTAATTTAATCAACATAGGAATTGCAAGTGGTAGAAAAATTAGAAAGAATATGGAAGTAGGGATTTGTGGAGAACATGGCGGAGATCCAAGTTCAATAAAATTCTGTCACAGTGCAGGACTAAGTTATGTCAGTGCATCACCTCATAGAATCCCAATCGCAATTGTTGCAGCAGCGCAAGCAGCAATTGAGAATTCAAAAAGAAAATAATAAAGTATAGTTTAATATACATTAAGCTTTACTGAATTCACGGTATGCTTCCAAGAATTGATTCCATAAAACAACAACGTCAAAAATTAAACATCACTCAAAAAAAACTAGCAGTATTGGTAGGAGTTAGTACATCAATGATCAATCAAATAGAGTCAGGCAGAAGTCAACCAAGTTATGAAACAGCAAAAAAGATTTTTGAGAATTTGGCAAATCTAGAAGGAAAATCATCGACTCATAAAGCAGGAGATTTTTGTAGTGAAGATATCATAAAATTAAAACCTACAAACACATTGCATGATGCAATTAAAAAAATGCACAAGTTATCAATTAGTCAAATCCCAATCTTTGATGAAAAAGAAATTGTAGGAGTTATCAGTGAAGATGGAATTGTAAAACATTTAGCAATTGATAATGAGACAGAACTAAAAAATGCAAAGCTTTCAGAAGTGATGGATTCAGTTCCACCAATAGTTGATTGGGATACACCAGCAAATGTACTTGTTCCATTAATCAGATATTCAAAATGTATCTTAGTTACAAAGAAATCAAAAGTTGTAGGGATTATCACAGCATCTGATACTCTAAAAATGATGGAATAATTATTCTGGATGAGAACATAGTTCTGCCAACACACCATGTAATGATTTTGGATGGATAAATGTAACTTTAGTTCCAGCAGAACCAGGTCTAATATTACCTAAAAACTGGATTCCACATCCTTCCATTCTTTTTACCTCGCCTTCAATATCACCAGTATCTAGGGCCATATGGTGTAATCCTTGACCTTTTTTGTCTAGAAATTTTTTAATTGGACTGGAATCATTTGTGGGCTGCATTAATTCAATCCGGCCATTTTCCAAATGAATAATTGCAACTTTAACACCTTCAGAATCTACTGTTTCAAATTCAACGGAATCAACACCTAATGCTTGTTGGTATACTTTAGCTGATTCCTCGACATCATTAACTGCAATTGCAATATGATCAATTTTCATCTAAAAGACCTCTTTTGGACGATATTCACCAAATACTTCTCTGAAAGTATTACTGATTTCTCCAGTTGTAGCAAATGCTTTTGCAGAGTCAACAATGTATGGCATTAAATTTTCATCAGTGTCAGCTGCACTTTTCATTGCAGATAATGCTTTTTCTAATTTTTTATTATCTCTGGATGCACGTAATTTTTTAATTGCCTTATTTTGTTGAATTTCAATTCTACCATCAATTCTTAACAAGTCTGGCTGTTCCTCTTGTTCCTCATACTTGTTTACACCAACAATTACTCGTTCACCAGAATCTGCCTCTTTTTTAAGACGATATGCATTTGCTCGAATTTCAGATTGGAAGAATCCTTTCTCAATTGCCTTTACTGAGCCACCCATCTTTTGAATTTTCTTCAAATACTTCCAAACATCAGCCTCAATTTTGTCACACAAATCCTCCAAATAGTAAGAACCAGCAAGAGGATCTGCAGTCTTTGTAATGCCACTTTCATGAGCAACAATTTGTTGAGTTCTTAATGCAATTTTGGCAGATTCCTGAGTAGGTAAAGCCAATGCTTCATCTCTAGAATTGGTGTGTAATGATTGAGTACCACCTGCAACTGCAGCCATGGTTTGAATTGCAACACGAATAATATTGTTATCAGGTTGTTGTGCAGTTAATGATTCACCACTAGTTTGTGTATGGAATTTTAATTGTAAGGAACGTGGATTTTTTGCATGGAATGTTTCTTTGAGAATTTTTGCATAAACCTTTCTTGCAACTCTGAACTTTGCAACTTCTTCAAAGAACTCAATAGTACAACAAAAGAAAAATGACAAACGTGGTGCAAAGTCATCAATTTTTAATCCTGCATCAATACAAGTTTGAATATATGCAATGGCATTAGCTAAAGTAAATGCAACCTCCTGTGTTGCAGTACAACCAGCTTCTCTCATATGATAACCAGAAATGGATACAGGATACCAAGATGGAACTTTTTCTGCACAATACCCAATCATATCTCCAATTAATCTCATTGATGGTTGCGGAGGATAGATGTAGGTATTTCTTGCAATGTATTCTTTTAGAATATCATTTTGTGTGGTACCACGAAGTTCATGACTTTTGAATCCTTGAGATTCACCCACTGCGATATAATATGCAAGTAACGTAGATGCAGATGAATTAATTGTCATGGAAGAACTTACCTTGCCTAAAGGAATACCATCAAAGGCAGTCATCATGTCTTTGATTGATGTGATTGAAACACCTACTTTACCGACTTCGCCTTCTGCTTGTGGAGAATCAGAATCATATCCAATTTGAGTCGGCAAGTCAAAAGCCATAGAAAGTCCAGTTTGGCCCTTTTCAAGCATGAATTTGAATCTCTCATTAGTTAATTTTGCATCTCCAAATCCAGAATATTGACGCATGGTCCAAAATCTTTGACGATACATTCCAGGATGAATTCCACGAGTAAAGGGGAATTTACCAGCATCTTCAGTAGGTTTCTTTTTAGCAGATTTTTGATAAATACGTTTTACACGGAAATTAGAGTCAGTAAAAATTTCCTTTTCAGATTTTGTGTCTTTTTCAGCCATTTTATTTTAGTAAAGATTTTGTAATTTTATCTCCTGCATCATAAGGGTTTATTTTTTTTGTATTTAATTTTTTAAGATAATTTGAAAACGTTTTATCAGAATCCAGCATATCATCAATTTTTTCTTTGATGTTATTTAAAACAATATCTTTTAGTTCTGATTCCAGTCTTTCTGAATCTTTTTCTTTTTTAGATTTCTTTTTTGATTCCATTAATTTTACGAGAGTCTTTGCAAATACAGAAATTCCTGAATTCTTTTTTACAGATGTTTTTAAGATTATAGGATTTTTGTCAGTATCTCCAATGAAATCTCTAACTGCATCAAACAATTGATTTGTTCCACTAAGATCACTTTTGTTTACAAGATAGATATCGCCAATTTCAGTTAATCCTGCTTTTATTGTTTGAATACTATCACCAGTATTTGGATTAAACACAACAGTTGTGATATCTGCAATATTTGATATTTCAACTTCAGTTTGTCCTGCACCTACACTTTCAATAATAATTGGGTTAAATCCAGCATACTCTAAAACTCTAATACTATTTCGTAGTGAACGAGAAACAGCTCCTGTTGCACCACGAGATGCAATGCTGCGGATATAAGTTCCCGAATCAGTAGATTCACTCATTCGAACTCTATCACCTAAAATTGCACCACCAGTAACATGGCTAGTAGGATCAATTGCAAGTACGGCAGGTTTTGTGCCCAATTTTTTTAAGACAATTGCAGTTTTGTTGATAAGTGAGCTTTTACCTGCACCAGCCGGTCCAGTAATTCCGATAATCATAGAATTTCCAGTATCTTTGAATATTTTTTTTAATAATTTCTTTGCTTCCTTTTTATCATTTTCAACTAGAGTTATTGCTTTTGCAATTGCTCCACGTTTACCTTTTTTCAAATCAGCAAGTAACTCCAAGATATTTCAAATATTTAGAGGTAGAATAAATTCTTTGAATCTGATCTATGGTTTTGAGTAAATCACAGGAGGAAGTGGTTGGTTGGATTCATGAATTTCAGTTTTTAATTGGATGTGACCAAGAGTTGGGTGATCAATTTCTAAAACTATTGGATGAATTGCCCAACCATATTGTGGAATGTTGGGGAAAGCCACTAGTTCAACAAATTGGGAACCAGGATAGTATTTCTGAAAAGTTTCATCCATGCCAAGAATTTCCATTGTCACTCCATCAGCCTGTCCAGATTTATCAAGAAATGAAATCTCAACATTTCCTGTTTCATAATATGTTGCATCTACTTGAAAGGTTTGGCGCAGGATATCTTTATCATCAGTTCCACCACCACCAAGAAAAATTATTGCAAAAATAGTAATGACTCCAAGAGAAATAGCAGGAAGGATTTTTCTAGCCATTTTGTTTAAAGTCTTTTTTCATTTTTCGTAAGAATTTAGAATGAATTCTAATTTTTTCCAAAGTTTGAGTTTGTGTTCTTTCAGTTCCAGGAGTAGGATTTTTCTTGAAAAATGCTTTAATGTCGGACTCCATAGAATCATCAGCAACTAGAGCAATGCTTGCAACAATTCTATTGAAAAGAGGATTTCCATAACCCACTTTTTTACTCATCTTGCCCCAGTTTTTCTTAAGCCATGGCCACAAAATCTTTTTGCCATACGGATTTGCTGCAATTCTCATAATTGGCAATTGCATATTTTGTGAACGTACTTCAGATGTCTGAGAGAATTGTAATGTTTTGATTAATAATTTCTCATCACGGAAACTACACATGGCTCCCAAGAAGCGTAATTTTTCTTCCATAGTTTTTGCTTTCTTGTATAACGTTACAAACATAGAATGAGTTTTTACATTTCCATTCCATGCAACTAGTGAAAAAATAGATTCTCGAATATCAGGATGAAGAGTAGAAGGATTTTTCAAAAATGCTTTGAATTTAATTTCAGCTTGTTCTATAATTGAGTCGTCACCAAGTTTACCCAGTACATAAATTGAAAATCCCCTCATAAATGCATCAGTATGTTTGTCAGATTTTTTTGGCGCCCATCCAAGATTAGATAAAATTTTTCTAAAGTAATTAATTGCATATTCACGAATTTCATCAGTGAAATCTTCAAAGAATGTCAATGAAGCCAAAAAGTTGAGATTGTTTGCAACGTTTGTCAATGGAAGATAAGAGTCCTCATCAAAGTATGCATCAGTGAAATCCAGATAATTTGCAACGTCTTCTTTTCCAGCAATACACAAGGCAAACAAATCATTTTGGATTGCCCATCTATCAACATGAGGAATTTGTTTTTGGTCTACAAGCATTTTTAGATCAAGTAAAATTCCATCATCATACTTTACACGATAAAATCCAGTTCTACCAATATTAGCAACAAACCCAGGACTAGACGGGGTTTTTACTGTAATTGATTTTTTAGTTATTAGTTTTGTAACAGTCTCATTACCCAATCCAAGAGTTATTGGAACATGCCATAGACCTTTCTGGGTTTTAGAAGTAGGTTCCATCAAAAATCTACTCTGTTTTAGAACTAGAGATTTATCATTTTGAGTAATTTCTACTTGAGGGAATCCAGGCTGTTTTAGCCATGAATTGACCATTGCACTAACAGGCATTTTTGATGCCTTGCCAATTGCATCCCACAAATCTTGTCCTTGAGCATTTCCATACTTGAATGTAGAAAGATAGTTTTTGAGACCTGCTCTAAAGTTGGTTTCTCCAACATAATTTTCAAGCATTCGTAAAACACACCCACCTTTGTCATAAGATATGGCATCAAAGATTTCTCTAATTTCTGCAGGAGAATTTACAGTAACATCAATTGGATGTGTAGTTTTTAGTGAATCAAGTCCCATCGCAGTATTCATTGCATCCTCAATGAACTGGTCCCACAAATTCCACTCGGGGTAAAACTTGTCTACAAACTTTGTTGCCATAAATGTTGCAAATGATTCATTGAGCCACAAATCATTCCACCATTTCATAGTAACTAAATTTCCAAACCATTGATGTGCAATCTCATGAGAAATTACTTCTGCAATGAATTGTTTAGTTCTAGTAGAAGACGTCTTTGGATCATAAAGTAGAATTGTTTCTCTAAATGTAATGGCTCCCCAGTTCTCCATAGCACCTGCTGCAAAATCAGGAATTGCAATTAAATCTAATTTAGGTAAAGGATATTTTATTCCAAAGTATTTTTCATAAGATGTTAGTAATTTCTTTCCCAAATCCAAAGAGTATTTTCCTTTTGATTTGTTTCCCTTTGTAGTAATTACACGGATTTGCACTTTGCCGGTTTTACCTGTTAGATATTCAAATTCTCCAACTCCAAGATAAATCAAATATGTAGATACAACAGGTGTTTTTTCAAATTTGTAAAGAGTTTTGTTTTTAATTTTTTTCTTAGATTTTATCGGCATATTGGATATTGCAGTAAATTTGTTATCAGCAATAATTGATATTTCAAAAGTAGCTTTTGCCTCAGGTTCATCCCAGCAAGGAAATGCACGCCTAGCATCAGCTGCCTCAAATTGAGTAGTTGCAAGATATTTTGTTTTTCCGTTTTGTTTGTATTGACTTCGATAAAATCCCAGTAATCTATCATTTAGAATTCCTTGAAATTCTAAAGTAATTGTTACAATTCCTTTGATTTTTTTTGAGAGGTTAATGAATAATTCTTCTCTGTTCTCATTAGTTTTAGTAGTAGATGAAATGACATCATCTTCGGACTTTACAATACAGTATTTAATTTTTAGTTCTGCACAATGCATTGTAATTTTTTTGGTTGGTTTTTTGCATGAAACAGTTATAGTTTCAGTTCCAAAAAATGTGAATTTTTTTAAATCGGGTTCAAAAGTTAGTTGGTAATTAATTGGAGCAGTATCCACAATTTTTATGATTTTGATACGCTTTATGTAGATTTTCTATTAGTGAAATCTAACGATTTCTGTTATTAGTTTAGAAAAAATCTAATCAACATTGAGAATTCTCTTCTCAACTAAGAATTGAATTCCCTGAATGAATGAATTATCATCTATTGTGCCATCTGCCCACCAACCTGCATTGTTTTTAATCCAAGAGGGAATTTCATTGGTTCCAGAACTAGAATCTTTTGTTGTTGGAGGTATTTCCATTATACCTTCTTTAATTAAAAATTGAATTCCCTGAATGAATGAATTATCATCTATTGTGCCATCTGCCCACCAACCTGCATTGTTTTTAATCCAAGAGGGAATTACGCCATCACTTACAGAAATTGTTCCAATCATCCAAGGATGTAAAGTACAAAAATATGAAAAATTACCAATTGTTTCAAATTTATATGAAAAATTATTAGATGGTGTAATAATTCCACTGTCAAAAAATTCCAAAATACCATTTTCAGGACTACCGGAAGTCACAGTATGAGCAGCAGAATCAATATTTTTCCATAAAACAGTTTTGTCCAGAGTAATTTTTACATCAGATGATAAATAACAGGAATCATCTATTTCACAGCCAGGAAATGAAGAACCGTCTGAAATGTCAACTATTTTATCAAAAATCAAAGTATTTTTTGGTTCACCTACTTTAAATGAAAATTCTCCAGTAGTGTCAAAATTATTTACATTGGATATTTGAACAATTACTGAACCAGATTTTGGAAAAATAACAGGAATAGAATCTCGCCCATCAGGAGTTTCTAATCCCCGATTAGATTCAATTTGCTGACCATTTAATAAAATATCGAGATCATATGTAATTTGAGAAATCAAAGTATTAGTCACAGAATCATGAAATTCTAAATTTAAGTTGATTTCATCTTGAGCAAAAATTTGTCCTTTCGGTGTCAACGATAAATGAAATTTCCAATCTTCTTGTGAAGATAAAACAATTACTTTGTCACCCAACTCTAAAGATGCATCATCTTTTTGTACATCTCTAAATTTTCCTGATTGAATTCCAAAAATTATTTTGTCATGATCATCATCAGAAATTTCATCATACAATTTCAATAATTTTTTTGTTGGAATTAAAAAGTGGACAACAATCTCTTCATCACCAGAACGGTCAATAGTTCCCAAAATTGGAATATCATTTACAGTCATTTTTATTTCATGATAGTTAAAAACATCCATCGATTTTGGAATATAGTATTCA
>Ga0208894_1000218_pt1 | contig 49964 bp, 50 predicted proteins | sample ETNtaG_12_FD_185752 | JGI IMG/M metagenome (GOLD analysis project Ga0208894, IMG submission 185752) | Marine microbial and viral communities from oxygen minimum zone, Eastern Pacific Ocean - ETNP201306SV49 (SPAdes) (version 2) | ecosystem: Environmental > Aquatic > Marine > Oceanic ...
CTGGAGATCGGGTGGGTTCTCCAGAGATGTGGCCGGTTTCAAAAGAATCCTGAAGATAGGATCGATGAAGAGAAAAACAAGTCCAGCTCCCAATACAACAGCCATCAAAGATTTGATTATCCGCCACCTGAGTTCCTCTAAATGGTCAAGAAACGGCATTTCTGTCTGATCAATCATGGTTCAATTTAAGTGAATTGATGAGATAGCGCGCTGCAGAATAGGGAGATCGACCATTTGCCAATTGCAAAAATATTTCTGAGTCAAAGTCTAGTTCCGGCTGGCTATTCCAAAACCGTTGAACAAGCTCATCCCGAACGGCACCCCTAACACGGTTAAGGTACTGTTTTTCACGACGTTTTTCCAGTGTGCCAGATTTTTGAAGCTGTAAAATGAGATTTAACGATTTATCATAAACTTCGGCCACGCCTTCACCTGATGATGCGGTAGTAAGAATAATTTCAGGCGTGAATTCCCGGCTTTCAACTGAATCTTTGAGGTAGTCAGATAAAAGTTCGGCCGCTCGCCCAGCCCCCTCTCTGTCCGACTTATTCACAACAAAAAGATCGCCCACTTCAATGGGGCCCGCCTTCATGAATTGCACCTCATCCCCTGCTTCTGGCACCAAAACAACAACTGTGATATCGGCATTTTTAATGATCTCTGTCTCGGCCTGTCCAACACCAATTGTCTCAAATATGATTATCTCTTTCCCTGTGCATGATAGAATGTCTCCCATAAGATGGGATTTGCGGGCAAGCCCTCCTGTCATCCCACGACTTCCCATGCTTCTCAAATAAACGCCACTGTCCAGTGCATGTTGATTCATCCTGATGCGATCACCCAGAAGTGCCCCACCGGAAAAAGGGCTGGTGGGATCAACGGAAACTACACCAACAGTCTTTTCATTATTCCGGAAGAGCTCTATCAGTTTGTCAATGAGTGTGCTCTTACCAGCACCCGGTGGGCCTGTAATTCCAATGCGAACCGAATTAAGTGAATGTGAATAGAGTTCCTCAATAAGAGTTTCATCAGTCTGGCTGTCGTTTTCAACAGCAGACATGAGTCTTGAAATGGCCTTAACATCATTCTCTTGAAGACTCTTTATAACTGTCTTACTCATAATAAATAAAAAAAATGGAATTTGAGCCGATATTATAGCCCAAGAGGAGTTTACATAAAAGCATTCCTGAATTTTGTATAATCAAGAATAGATAATGTATGGGCTTTCCTTGAAATTAAACTTTTATCCTCAAGGAGTTTGAGCATACGTGAGACGGTTTCACGGGACGTTCCGGCCATATTTGCAATATCTTGCTGATAGGGAAGTTTGGCTATTTGGACCACGCCTTTATGGATTGTTCCCAACTCTTCAGCGAGTCGTAGGATGGTAATACCAATTCTCTGCTCTGCATCGCTCAGAGCAAAGCTTTCAATTTGTTGATCACTTTTACGTATACGAATTGCAAGTTCTGCTAACAAAGAAATAGCAATTTTTGGAAACTTTTCAAGAACCTGAAGAAAATCATGGCGCTTCAAAATGAGCACACGACATCCGGTTTGAGCTATGGCGTTCGCGGAGCGCGTTTGGCCATCCAACAAAGACATTTCACCAAAAAATTCTCCTTCACCCAATATTGCAAGAATTACTTCTCTTCCATCTTCACTTACTCGCGTAATCTTGATACTACCTTTACTGATGATAAATAAAGTATCACCGAATTCGTCCTCCATTAGAATAATATCATTCTTTTCATACTTTCGAATGGACATTCTAGAATGGAGTTCTTCAAGATCAGTGGATTGAAGATCAGAAAAAATTGGAACTGAGGAAAGGAGTTCTATTTCACTCATCTATTGAAAATAGTGTTCAGTAAAAGACTTTCAAAATAAATTCCCGGTAAGAGAGTTAGGTTCTTCATTCCAATGCACATAAATTTGCGGCCGTTGTTTAGGGACACTGAAAACAGATTGTGAGAAAAAATGAGTAGTAGAACAAAGTCTGTCATAAAACGTCAGCGACAGCAAGCAAAAAACTACGACCGTAATCTTCATTACAAGTCTAAAATGAAATCGGTTGTTAAGAAAGTAATGTCCTCTCAGGACAAAAATGAAGCTGAAACACTCTATAGAGAGGCTGTATCCATCATCGACAACCTGACATCAAAAAAGATGCTCCACAGGAACACAGCTGCCAGACGTAAGTCATCGCTGACAAAACACGTTAATTCCCTATCTTAGAATAACGAAAGCTTCTGTTTCCTAACTGTCTTTTGGCTGATAGTTAGGTGCATCCTTTACGATCCTTAGATCATGGGGATGACCTTCCGAATAGGACGCTGAAGAAATTTTTATAAACTCAGCCTCTGTCATGAATGTTTTGATATCCTTTGCACCACAGTATCCCATGCTGGCACGGAGGCCACCAACAAGCTGATAGATAATTGAACTTAAACCGCCTCTATATGGAACCAGCCCCTCCACACCCTCCGGAACTAGCTTAATCCCGGATTCTCCTTCTTGAAAATACCTATCAGCACTACCTTCTCTCATTGGACCAAGCGATCCCATTCCACGAAAGGATTTAAATTGACGGCCATCGTGAAGGATCACTTCGCCGGGACTTTCATCCAATCCTGCAAGCAAATTCCCAAGCATAACGCAGTCAGAGCCAGCTGCCATGGCCTTAGCCATATCTCCCGTGAAACGGATACCACCGTCAGAAATAACAGGTGTGTCGCTTTTGGCAGCGGCCTCTACAGCATCCACTACAGCCGTAAATTGAGGAACACCGATGCCACTGACAACTCGGGTGGTACAGCTCGCCCCGGCACCGATGCCAACTTTTACACTGTCAGCTCCCGCGTCAATAAGAGCGTGTGTGCCGTCGCCCGTTGCAACATTGCCAGCAATGAGCGGAGTATTACTGTATTTTGTTTTAACTCTGCCCACAGCGTCCAACACGCCCTGGGAATGACCATGGGCGGAATCGAGCACAATTACATCAACGCCAGCATCAGTAAGTCCGGAAACTCTATCATCTAGGTCATCTGTAGCACCTACTGCGGCAGCAACCAAAAGCCTGCCGTGGATATCCAGTGAAGCGTCAGGATATTTCTCCTTCATCAATATATCTCGCACCGTCACCATCCCGGCTAATTTCTTTTCATCATCCATCAAAAGAAGTTTCTCGATTCTGTGTTTCTGGAGAATATCTTTTGCTGATTCAAGAGTGGTACCGATCTCAGCTATAATTAACTCTTTTGTCATAACATCAGAAACGGGCTGATCAAGGTTGGATTCGAACCGAATATCACGCTCAGTAAGAATGCCAAGGATATTATCAGAATCATCAAGGACGGGAAGACCTGATATCTCATGGTGCTTCATTATGGCAATGGCGTCCTTCAATGTCTTATCCTGGGAAATAGTGACGGGATCTAAAATAATACCGCTCTCGGCCCGCTTTACTTTAGTTACCTCTTTAATTTGCCGCTCGATAGACATATTCTTGTGAATAACACCCACACCTCCCTCCCGCGCCAGAGCGATGGCCATATTACTCTCAGTAACTGTATCCATGGCAGCACTAAGGATTGGGATGTTGAGTCTAATAGATTTGGTAAGTCGCGTAGAAACATCAACTTCCCTGGGAAGGATTGTTGAATGCTTCGGTACAAGAAGTACATCATCGAAGGTGAAAGACTCTTTGAAGTTTTTATTTCTGGCCATTTTCAGTTCAATTTTATCTTTGAATTTACTGCTGATATTATTTTCTCATTCTGAATCAATTCAACAGCTTTGGCAATTTCTGGAGATAAAACCCGGTCACGACTGTTGAAAGGAATTACACGGCGTACCGCATCACGGACTGCTTTAGTCACAGGAGAAGACTTAAGAGGCCGGCGGAGATCTAACAGATGTGTGGCAACCAGCAACTCGATTGCCAGAATGTTTTCCAGATTATCTATAATACTCAAAAGCTTTCGACCGGCAATTGGGGCCATTGAAACAAAATCTTCCTGTCCGTTTTCGGTAGTTATTGAATCAACAGAAGCGGGAAAAGCCCATGTTTTATTTTCAGAAGCCAGGGCCGCTGCAGTAATCTGTGCTATCATATACCCGGACTCAACACCTGGTGAACCAGCAAGAAATGGCGCCACCCCCATATTTTCCCCATCCATCATCCTGTACACCCGTCGTTCAGAAATACCTCCTAATTCCACAGCGGCAATGGATAACATATCCGCCGCCTGTCCCACCGGCTCGGCATGGAAATGCCCAGAATTGTACACCATTTGAGACTCCCACATAACAAGGGGATTATCGCTAACACTGTTGATTTCATTATTAATAACACGTTTGACCGACTCAAATGTCTCCCGACATGCACCGTGAACATGAGGAATACAGCGAAAACTGTAGGGATCCTGGACGCGGTCGCAATTCTCGTGAGATTTGACAATATCACTTTTGTTCAAAATGTTCCAGACATTCTTTGCCGATTGAATTTGGCCGGGGTGCTTTTTCAGCCTATGTAAAATGGGATTGAACACATTTCGGGAGCTGAGGGTCGCCTCAACTGAAATTGCCGAAACCAGATCGGCCGTTATGAGAAGATTTCGCATCTTTATTAAACCGTTAACCGCCAATGCGGTAGAAACTTGCGTGCCATTTACGAGCGCCAGTCCTTCTTTTGCCTTAAGAGTCAAAGGATTCAATCCAGTTTTTTTATAGGCGTTGGAGGAAGAAATGGGACGATTATTGAAAAGGACTTCCCCTTCACCGATAAGAGCTAGAGTCATATGTGACAACGGTGCGAGATCACCGCTGGCGCCGACAGATCCCTTTGAAGGAATTACAGGCAACATATCATGATTGATGAAATCCCTCAACAGGGCAACTACATCCCACCGTACACCGCTATATCCTTGACAAAAATTGATCAGCTTCAGGAAAAGAATAGCCCGGGTCACATCCGGTTCGAACGGCTTCCCAACACCAGCACTGTGGCTCCGAACCAGATTAAGCTGGAGCTGCATTTGATCCTTTTCATCAATATGTTTTTGACTGAGTGCACCGAAACCAGTATTAACGCCATAAATGGTCTTTCCTGAACGGATCTGATTTTCTAACACTCTCCTAGATAGCTGAATAGAAGATTTGACCTCACGTGTTACTCGAACTTTATGGGGGCCTGTTACAAAAGGTTTCAGATCCTCAAAAGTGTACTCTTGTCCTGATACTGTGATCATGAGAGCTGGGAATATAGCCTGTAGTTCAGATTTTAATCAAGAAAGGACATTTAGACTGTTTTCTTCAGAAAATGTTTTCATTGTAACTGGAATAACTGATTGAAAAACATGCCCGTACCTTTTAGTTACAACACGATTATCCATAATTATAAAGATTCCCTCATCGTTCATACTCCGTATTAATCTACCAAAACCCTGGCGAAGACGAATAGCAGCCGCCGGAACGGAATGTTCCACAAAAGGATTTCCTCCCAATTCTTCAATCTTCTCATTATAAGCTTCGGTAACGGGCTCGTTGGGAACATCGAATGGAATCTTGGCGATAACGAGAATTTCCAGAAGATCTCCTGGCAGATCAATCCCCTCCCAAAATGAACTGGTTCCCAAAAGTATACCGTCGCTCCTCCGGCGAAACTGTTTAATGAGGGCGGGACGAGACCCGTAAGAGAGCTGGGCAAGCAAGGGTGCTCTCTCCGTAAATCCACTGTATTCTAGTCTTTCAAGGCACTCCCTCAGCATTGTACGGCTTGTAAACAAAACGAGGGTTCTTTTCCCATATTGATAATAAAGTGACTCTACTAGTTTTGCCAGTAAAGGTACATAGTTGGGGTCTCTCGGCTCCGTATCCCCCGCCCACTGCAAATACGTACACTGATCCTCATAATAAAATGGACTGGGAAACGATTTCATTTTTACCAGTTTTTTATCATAGTCAGCGATGCCGAACCGACCAAGGAAGTAGTTGAACTCGGAATTGAGAGAGAGCGTTGCTGAAGTGACTACAGAGGCGTCAGTAGTATCGAAAACGAGGGATCGAAGGTTTGGCCCTGTATCAATGGGAACAGCATTCAGGCTGATCTCCAATTTTTCCCTAATAAATTTTCCTGTCTCCCAGTAAACCCAATCTTCTCGCTGTTCATCTGAAACAACGTTGAGTGTATTTGCCAGTGATATAATGCTCTCAGCTACTCGATCAATTATGCCGTACACTTCAGCATCTCTTAGCACATCTGGGGTTTCCATTATAACAGATTGCAGTCGGGTGGCGACAGCAACACCACCAGCAAAAGCTTCTCGCAAAGAGCTCAAATCTTTCTCCAGCTCCGTGAAATGTTCGCTGAAACTCCTGATCCTCACGGAATGATCATAGCTAACTTTATTTGAATAGTTCCTTGCTCCCTTCTTCGCCAATGCATCAAAGAATCGCTTACTCGTCTCAATTAACAGTTCCGCGGCATTACGGAGAGATAAGAAATATTGAGATGCTTCTGGTACCGATGTGGAAATAATATCCATCTGTTTCTTGATACCCTTCCCCCGTGTGGATGACTTGGACAAAACAGAAAGTTGATCAGCAATGATCCTACTGCTCATTGTCACTTGGAAATGGCCATATGCAACACGAATGAGATTGTGAGCTTCATCAATCACTACAGTTTTCAATGAAGGTAGAATGTTCTGGTTTTCCAATTCATAAAGGAGAAATGAATGATTCACAACAACAATATCTGCATTCTGCGTCGCATCTCTGAGCGGTCCCAGGAAGCAGCCCCCTTTTTGATTGCAAACACGAGGTGTGCAAAAACCGGGCTCACTCTGAATCAAGGATCTTAAGCGATATGACTTCCTCTTTAAAAAACCGGTACACTCCTCAAAGTCGCCTGATTTTGTCCACTGAAGCCAGATGAGAATAACAATCAGTGACTGAACCTCCTGTTCAGAAAGTAGAGTCCGGGCGTCCGCGATTACGCGATCGACCCTGGTGAGGCAAACATAATTATGACGACCTTTCATAAGAGTGGCTGAAAAGGAAACATCCAGCGCCACCGCCAGTTTCGGAATTTCCCTCTGGAATAGTTGCTCCTGCAGAGGTTTTGTGTGACAGGAAATAATGACAGGTTCTCCTCCTTCAGCTAACGCCGTTCTCAGGGATGACATGAGATAAGCCAGCGATTTTCCCAGACCTGTTCCCGCCTCAATCATACCAACGGCACTTTCATCAAAAACATCCTTCACGAAGTCGGCGTAGTTAATTTGGCTCTCTCTCACTTCATATTCGCCATCAGAGAAGGAACGGGCCAGAAGGCCGTCATCGGAAAAGAATTCATCAGCGCTGGCCGGAAGTGACTTCCTGCTCCCCTCGTGTTGGAAAATAGGTGACGGTAACGCCTTATCAACCTCGCTCTTGATCAAACCTTCTTTCATGTTACCGCTCTTTGCCAGCTCATTGCCCAGGTTGATGTAAAGAGTTTTGTTGTAAAACATTTTCCCTTCAGTGGCCGAAAGAATCTTCTGGATCACTGGTAATGGATATGAGGCCGCTTCCCTGACCAGCTTCAGAAACAACTGTCCAAGTATCTCTGTGTCCGCCAGAGCCCGGTGAGTATCTTCACTAGCTGAACCCAAATATTCGGCAATTGTCCCAAGCTGATGATTGGGCAGAAAAAACAGAAACGCTTGAGCAAGAGGCACTGTATCGTACCCTTCGTTCTTAACCTCCTGCGATAGATAATTCAGTTTGAGGTCACTAAGAAATGATAAGTCAAATGGGAGATTGTGAGCAACGATGGGATAATCTCCAATAAAATTAAATATTTTTTCAACTATCTTATCCTCATTGGGAGCATCCTTAACCATCTCATCGGAAATACCGGTTTTCCTTACAATTTCCAGCGGAATGAGGCGCTGGGGATTGACCAATGTTTGAAATGAATCCGACGCAACGCCCTCCTCAAAGCGGACGGCGGCAAATTCTGTGATCTTGTCATCAGCCGGATTAAGACCGGTGGTTTCAAAATCGAATGCGATGAAAGTATGAAGATCTAGTTTACTGAGAAGGTTCGCAAACTCCATTAAACGCCAGCGAATACCTTCATGACATCAACTAACAGAGAGGGTTTTTTGAAGATAGCTTTGCGGAACACTTTTCCAATGGTACGTTCTTCAGGCGGAATTTTTTCTACCGCATCGGAAATGCTGTTAAGCTCCTCATCAGTTAGCTTGCTTACAGTTTCTTTAATGGAATAGAAACGTTCGTGGTTCTTACCACCAACCTTGTTCCACTCTTTGGAATAACGGTTGAGGAATTTTTCCGATGTGTCCTCAGCCTTGATGGCCTCCACCGCGGTTTCTCCCGCCAGCATGCCGCCACGCATGCCGGGAATAATACCACCTCCAGTCATTGGATTAACCATATGGGCTGCGTCACCAGCCAGCATAAGTCCATCAGAAACGAATTTCTTTAATGTTTTATCACAAGGGACCCCTCCCACTGTTGAACTAACCACCGATCCATTCGGAAATGTCTTTTGAAGAAAGTCATCCAAATAACTTTGAGCTGATCGGAAACGACTATATTTCCCGGAAACGCCAAGGCCTACATTAGCAGCGTTTGATCCCTTGGGAAAAATCCAGAGGTAACCGCCAGGTGCACGCTCGTGTGACATGTAAAAATCGAACCTGTGCTCATCAATCTCAATTCCGGAAATGGTTTTCTGAGCGGCGGACTCCATATCTTTCATTTTAACAACCGTGTCCAGTCCAGCCCATCGCCCTATGCGGCTCTCGACGCCATCAGCACCGATTACCAGGTTGGACTTTACTTCAAACGGCTCTCCCTGGTATTCACCTGTTACACCCACTATTTTACTGTCGTCAAAAAGCAGTCCATTAACATAAGCCTTGCAAACAATTTGTGCACCGAAGGCTGAAGCATATTGTGCCAGATCATAGTCAAAAATCCTGCGGTCCAGTATATACCCTTTCTGTTTCAAATTCAGATCAATCTTATGATCGTTAGGTGAAATAAGACGTAACTTGGTAATAACAGAGTTAATCCAGCGGGGATCGGGTTTAACAAATAATCTCAACCCTTCATCGCTGACGGCCTCACCACATCTCACTGGGACACCAATATCGCGATCTTTCTCCAAAACAAGAACACTTATTCCAGCCTTGGCGGCATAACGGGCCGCGGTAGTCCCTGCTGGACCGCCTCCCACCACAATTAGATCAAACTTTTTCTGTCTCCACATTTTCAAATACCTCTATAGGACAGATATACATGCACAATTTGCAATCTATGCAGACATTATAAGCAATAGCTATATCTGCTTCTTTAAGTTCAATACAGTCAATAGGACAAACGGCCACACAGCAACCACAAAAATCGCACCTATTCGGTTTGATTTTAATCATAGCTGACTTTCAATGTGGGACTAATAACACCATGGCGAAAGTAATTATATAACCTGATTACGTTAAAGTTGAGGAACATAGCAACGCAGAGCCATGGGTATCGAACACTCACAAAAAAAGCCAAAATCATGATGGGATATTTGAATGCCCGGATAATGTGCTCAGCTCGGGAAACAACCAACGCTACAGCAAAGAATGGAATGGTGATGATGGAGGCCGTACTTATAACGGGATCACCCATCCTGTATCCTAGGAATATTGAGACTGTAAGCAATAATCCGCCAAGGCCAACAATCCTTGTAATTTCATTCATAAAATCACGGTGATGAAGTTTTTCAGCCTTCACCGATATTGGCCAAAGAAGTGTGACTGCAATAAATCCGCACGCATAAGGTGCAGAAGCCAGCATTCCTGAGAGAATTTTCCCTCCTCCCAAGTGCCAGCCAATCATGAAAAGAGAGAGCGCAGGTAAAACACTTAAAGAAATCCTCATTATCATCTTTTCGTTCTTAAGCTTTTTCCAATGTTTCAGGTATAATCGCCATGATACATAGAAAATAGACACCCACGCTCCGACAGAAAAAAGTCTGCTCATTTTCCCCGTTTCTACAGCATCTATTGCTACTGATGAAAGGACAATCAAAAATCCGGCAACTAAAAGGACAAGTGTTAATTTATTGGTACCGGAGTCTTCTCCTTTTAGGGCTGAGGAACTAGCTACTAATGTTGTTCCTAAAAAGGTCCAAAACAGCGGCCAATGAACGGTAGTGGACCAGTAGAATTCATCAATGGTGTCACCCTTATATGCACTGAGACCAGCTGCCATCATAGTCCAAATGGTAAAAAAAAGTATCGGGCGAAACTCAAAAAACCAGTCTAAAGAACGGGAAATATCGTTCAGTCTTACGTAGAGCTTCGTATCAGGTTTAATCCAGCGTGAAATCACCATTTCTTACAGAATAAGTAGCTAAGTGACGAGTTATCCAATCAGTGCTACACCGACAATTTTAGAATAAATTTCGTTGAATATAATAAAGGCCACAACTCCGGCTGCAATTGTCAATAAACCTTTTATCAGACTGGAAGATACATTGGAATCTTCCATCCCACTTGTAAGCTCTTTCATAAAGTTCGGAATACCCCACTGTTTAAGAACAAATACAGCCGTAAACATTCCACCAAGCGGAAGCATGTATTTTGAGGATAAATAATCCACAGCATCAAAAAATGATATACCCAGGAATTCTGTGATATTGATCCCACCTCCCAGTGAGAAGGAACAGAATATCCCGACGATAGTTATCACGGCACCGAATTGTATCGTGGCTTTTTTCCTGGACCACCCTTTCTGGTCAATAAAGTATGCTGTCACCACTTCAAGAATTGAAATTGCTGATGTGAGGGCTGCCATGAAAAGTAAGACAAAAAACAATGTTCCCCATAAAGTGCCGGCAGCCAATTGTGGAAACACAGATGGCAAAACAACAAAAATCAAACCTGGACCTTCAGCGGGATTTGCTCCAAGAGCAAACACTGTGGTAAAAATGGCTACACCAGCTAACATAGCAATAGCTGTATCCAAAAAGAGGACCCAAAGGGCTGAATTCAATAAATTTTGTTTTTTATCCAGATAACTGCCATAAGTCATCATGGTGCCCATACCGAGGCTAACTGTAAAAAATGAGTGTCCCAATGCCAGAACAATGGAAGAAGCAGTCAGATCCTCAAAACGGGGGTTAAATAAAAAGGAAATCCCTTTCATACCACCCGGAAGCGTTATCCCACGGATTGCAAGTACAAATAGAAGAACTACAATGAGTGGCATCATAATTGTTGACCATTTTTCAATCCCCCCCTTTACACCGTTCACAATAACCCAGATACAAAAGCCCATAAATAATACCTGATAAATTATAGGGCTCCAGGTAGATGTAGTAAAAGAGTTGAAAACATTTCCAGCAACATCAGGATTGCCTGCTAATCCATCAAATCCACCGGTAATGGAAACAACAACATATTTTATTATCCATCCACCGACTACACCATAGAATGAAAGAATAACAAAGGCCGAAGCTACACCAAGGTAACCAACGTATTTCCAACTCGAGCCAGGTGCTAACTTCTCAAAAGCACCAACAGGACTCAGTTGTGTTTTACGCCCTATCACGAATTCGGCAATAACGATCGATAAACCAACAATAAGAATACATGCCAAGTATACGAGAGTAAATGCCGCGCCGCCATTTTGTCCAGCCATATGGGGATATTTCCAAATATTACCAATGCCAACTGCCGATCCTGATGCTGCTAAGATAAACCCAATTCTTGATCCCCAGTGTTCGCGTTTTTTGGCCATTATTCGGTTCCCTTCATTTAGTTTTGTGTTTTGTCAACCTTTTCATTTTTTTCATCAAAATCGGAAAGGTGACTATCCACAAGTGCATCCGCCAGATTATATATATACACAAATGCGCTGTACCACGCATACTTGTTTCGATTGTTTCGATAATACTCCCTCGGCTTCGTGTAAGAACCGTCATCCCATGAATTGTATGAAGAACGATTTGTCTGGAACTGATATAGCATCCAGAATTGAGCTCCAAACATTAACGCCGCTTTAATCTTTTTCCCGTTATAAAGTTGGCCGCCTCCAGGGATAATTGAATATACTACAGCTTTTCTGGGCGATTTGGGCGCCGTAGCGGTAGAGTCCTGCGCTGAAACAAATGCCGTCATAAGCATAATGAATAAAGCAAGGCGCTTCACTAAGGCGGCCCCAGGCCCCCGCCCCAGATTGTGAATCCGCCGGGAATTATTTCAACTTCAAAGACTTTATTTTCGCCTTCGATGATTTCACCGTCCAGGTGCATGGGTAATGGTTCTTCGCTGGTTACCTTCACTTTCCTGGAGCGAAGGATTGTTACTTCTTCCATATCGTTTATCTTACCGTTCATTAGCTTAGGAAAGTTCCAAACGATCTTTATAGAACTGATATCAGATACATGACAAATATCGAAGAATCCGTCTTCAAGCTGAGCATCTGGAGCAAGACTGAGCCCACCGCCAACTGACCAGCCGTTTGCGATACAGGTAAGATAGGAGTGATCATCTATAGTATGGTCATCCAGTGCAATTTTCATCGGAATAGAACTCCATTGGCGAAGTGTCTTAAAAATAGCAACAACATATACGGAAGTCCCTTTGAGTTTTTTTATCTTACGGCTCTGAATATTTGCAAAGGCGTCGAAGCCAATACCAACAACGTTTACGAAATACCTCTCGCCGTTATAAAGACCTAAATCAATTTTTCTCGGTTTTCCATTTATAATATTATCCAAAGAAGCTTCCAATTTCATAGGGAGATTAGCACTTCGCGCAAAATCATTCCCGGTACCTATAGGAATCACTGCCATGGGGGTGTTGCCGCCAACAAGGCCGTTTAGGACTTCATTCATGGTACCATCGCCACCGAAAACTGTAACTAAATTATAATCGTCTCTCATATCTTTAGTGAAAATGGTAGCATCCCCGGGACCTTCTGTCCACCTGACTTCATAATCCATCTCTTTTTCTTTGAGCAATTTCTCAAGCCGAGGCAGCTGCTTCAAGGTGGTTCCCCGTCCCGCTTTAGGATTCATGACAAAAAGTATTCTCACAAACTCTCCTTAACAGCCACGCATTCGATTTCCACATCAACCCCTAAAGGTAGTTTCGAAACTTCTAGTGCGGAACGGGCCGGTGGATCTTTTTCGAAAAACTCTAAGAACACTTCATTCAGTTCAGAGAATCGGGAGAGATCCGTCATAAAGACAGTTAGCTTTACAGCATAGGAAAGAGACGACCCAGCCTCAACCAGAATTCCGTCAATATTATTTAAAACTTGACGAACGCGGGTCTTGAAATCTCCTTCAATCACCTCTCCTGTGGAAGGATCCAGAGGAATCTGCCCTGCGGTAAAAATGATGTTGTCCGTTGAAATCCCCTGGCTGTATGTACCAACAGCGCTAGGAGCATTTTCTGTCCTTATTACAGTTCTCTCAGTCACTGTTCATCTCCTCTAAGTTCCATATCGCTAAACCAATATCATCATTCATCAGTCTTGCAATCGCACCATCAATGGGATCCATCACAAATTCACCCACAATGGCAACGGTGGCTTCCATGAGATGGCCGCCATAGACCTGATAATTCACATCAGCAATTGACACGTGAGTGTGGATAAAATGTTCTCCATCTTTCATGGTCACATTCCCAACGCAGGACAATAGTTCATACGTCTCAGGAAAATTCCGTTCAATATATTGTTTTTCATTAAGATTGTAAAAGGCTACAGTTACATCATTGATACCCCCTATACCAGAAATTGATGCTGCAGTTAGTTCATGATTATGAGCCACTTCTTTTAATGAAGCAACGACTCTGTCACCTCTCTCAAGAGAAACCACCACTCTTCTCCCAATTAATTTTGATTTCATGAAAAAAACTGTATATCAGAGGTTGGCGGTTATCAATTTTTTAGCTGCTTTCAAAGCACCATCCAATCTTTTAGGATCTTTTCCTCCCGCCGTGGCGAGATGTGGCTTTCCGCCACCGCCACCTCCCAACTCTTTCCCCACTTTCTTTACGAAATCAGTTGCCTTGATACCTGTTTTCACCAAGTCATCGGTCACGACGAAAGCGATGCTCGGTTTTCCATCAAGAACAGCTCCAATCACACCAACGCCACTTTTCAAGAGTGATCTTAACTGATCACCCAGTGACTTTAGGTGTTCCATATCATCAGCTTCGACGCGGGCGATAGCAACATTTTTCCCATCCACCGATTGGGCCGATTGAACCACCGCAACTAATTGATCACCACCGGTTGAGAAACGCTGCTTCTTCAGTTCCTTCTCTAGTTTTTTCCGCTGACTCACGAGGGTCTCTACCCTTTGTACCACCTCCTCTACTGAGCAGTTAAGAAGACCTTTTATGGCCTCCAGCGACTCAAAACCGCTTACCGTATAATCAACTGCACCGGGCCCCGTCACTGCCACAATGCGGCGAACGCCAGAGGAGAGAGCCGATTCTTCAGTAACCTTGAAGAACCCGATTTCGCCTGTTAGTCCAACATGGGTGCCGCCACAAAGCTCTTTAGAAAATTCGCCTATCGTAATAACGCGCACTTCATCACCGTATTTCTCTTCAAAGATCGCCTCTGCCCCATCTCTTTTGGCTGAATCGTAATCCTTCAAGGTAATATCCAGTACCGTATTTTTTAGGATCTCATTGTTAATTATCACCTCGATCTTTCGGAGTTCTTCTGTTGTGATCTTTTGATAATGTGTTAGATCAAACCGAAAATAATCGGAATGAACAAGAGAGCCCGCTTGCTGGACATGATCTCCCAGAACTTTTTTCAACGCTTTGTGGAGAAGATGGGTAGCAGTATGATTCTTTTTGATATTCTCCCGCCGCACGTTGTCCACCTGAGCGGTGACAGTTTCACCATTTATGCTATCACCCTCCGCATATTCACCAACATGGATATGACTGTCTCCATCCATTACTGTATTGGTAACCCGAATCGTGAAACCGTCACCAGTCAAACTGCCCGTATCACCGACCTGACCACCCTGTTCACCATAAAAAGGAGTTTGATCCAATATCATCAAGACGGTACCATTAGCACAGTGATACCTGCGGATAGTGGATTCAGATGAAAGATCATTATATCCAAGGAATTCTGAATCATCTCCCTTGGTTACTGTCGTCCACTCTTTATGGGAAACGTCAAGATTGAACTTTCCCTCGCTCCTAGCTTTAGTTCGCTGTTCTCCCATAGCCTTATCAAATCCTTCAATATCTACAGAAAGTCCCTTCTCCCGGGCCATCTGAACAGTGAGATCAACCGGAAAGCCGAAAGTATCGTACAGCTTAAATGTCTCTTTCCCCGAAATTGTTTTCCCGGTCAAGTCATTAACTATATTACCAAACTGTTCCAGTCCCCTATCTAATGTTTCGTTAAAACCTACCTCTTCAGCCTCAATGACTTTTTCTATATGGGCCTGCTTTTCAACAAGCTCGGGAAATACTTCGCTCATAAGTTCTACTACGGTACCTACCAGACTAGACAAAAATGGTTCCTCTCTCCCCATGCAATGGCCAAACCGGGCTGCACGTCTTAAAATTCGCCTCGCCACATAGCCGCGACCCTCGTTGGAGGGCTGTACACCATCAGCTATTGAGAAAGAAAGCATCCGAACGTGATCAGCGATAGCACGATGACCGACCAGATCATCTTTATATTTCACACCAAGCTTTTTCTCCTGTACTTTAATAATCGACTGAAAAAGGTCCGTGTCATAATTGCTTGTCTTCCCCTGCAAAACTGCGGCTATCCTCTCTAGACCGGCACCGGTGTCCACGTGCTTTTTCGGTAATTCCTCCATTGTGCCGTCGGGTAGTCGGTTATTCTGAATGAAAACAAGGTTCCAGAGCTCCCAGTACTGATCCGAGGAATTGATGCCGTCTGCCGATTGTTTGGACGAATCCTCCCCTACGTAGTAGTGTATTTCAGAGCAGGGACCACAAGGTCCTGTATCGCCCATCTCCCAGAAATTGTCCTTTTTACCAAACCGCAGTACCCGTTCCGGGGCAATGTCCGTAACTTTTTTCCACAATTCATCGGCTTCATCGTCATCATTATAAACAGTGGCCCATAGACGATCTTTCTCCAATCCCCAAACTTCAGTAAATAGCTCCCAAGCCCATTGAATCGCTTCAGCTTTGTAATAATCACCAAAAGACCAGTTTCCCAGCATCTCAAAAAAAGTATGATGAAATGTGTCGATGCCGACTTCTTCTAGATCGTTGTGTTTACCGCTGACACGGATGCATTTCTGACTATTCACCACCCGTAAATGCTTCGGTTTTTCTTTCTCCAGGAATATGTTCTTGAACTGGTTCATCCCGGCATTTATAAACAGGAGCGTGGGATCATCCTTCGGTACCAAGGGCGCACTCCGAACATAAGTGTGCCCCTTATCTGTAAAAAAGTCGAAGAATTGATTTCTGATTTCAGATGTCTTCATGATCGCCTGTGGTGTGCAATCGATTTGGTTAATTTACATTGATGGGACGAGGTGGAAAACGATGAAGGTAAAGAATCATTAGGTTTAACTGGTGTAGTTTCTTTTCATTAGATTTGGAGTTAACAATTATACCGGGAGTAAAATAGCGTAACATAATCTGAATAAAACTTATATGATCTCAATCGCTGTAGATGCCATGGGTGGAGACAATGCACCTCGGGAAATCGTTCATGGAGCTGTACTTGCTTCCAAGGCCAATCCTGTCCGAATTTTTCTTGTAGGGGATGAATCCACCATAAAAGATGAACTGAAACAGCACGACTACTCTTCTGATAGTCTGGAAATTATTCATACTCCCGATTCCATATCTATGGATGAGTCACCAAAAGAAGCCGTTGTGAACAAACCAAATGCCTCAGTTCTTGTCGCCGCCTCTCTGGTGTCAAATGGGAAGGCTGATGCCCTTGTTTCCGCCGGAAGTACCGGATCTGTGGTTCTTTCAGCAGCTAAACATATTTCAAGGATCCCCGGTGTAAAAAGAACAGCTATTGCTACTGTCTACCCTACTCTCAACGAGTTCAAGCGTGATGACCATCTGGCACTCATGGTAGATATAGGTGCAAATGTGGAATCCTCCGCTAAAGAGTTGGTGCTGTTTGCTATCATGGGTTCTACTTACGTTGCCAATGTTCGGGGTGTGGGATCGCCTAAATCAGCTCTGTTAAATATAGGTGAAGAGGAAACAAAAGGAAGCGAAAAGATGCAGACCGCTTACCGCATGCTGAAAGAAGTACCATCCCTAAATTTTTCCGGGAATATTGAAGGGAAGGATATTCTCCGCGGTATGGCGGATGTTATTGTGACAGAAGGATTCGTTGGCAACATTGTCATCAAGACACTGGAAGGAACTGCTATGGCAGCTAGTCACCTTGGCAAATTAGCGTTTCGGGCACGGTTTAGCTGGAAACTGGGACTTTTTTTCCTACGAAAAGGATTGAGACGTATCCGAGAAGTAACGGATTACGCCGAATATGGTGGCGCACCATTATTGGGATTTGAAAAGATGGTTATTATTGCTCACGGACGATCTAGTGCAAAGGCTGTCTCCAATGCCATCAAGCTGGCTGGCAAATCTGTAAGAGATAAAGTGTGCGAGACCATGGCTCAGAAAATTGGCGAACTCGATTTTCAGCCGAAATAAAAGTCTCCAGTCAATTGGCCGTCTTAACACTCAGGTTTCTAACAACCGACTCCATCTGGTCCCAGGTAAACCCCTTTCGCTTCAGCAGGTTGATGAAGCGCTGTTTTTCTTTTTTTACCAGCGGCACATCCAGGTCAATTCCACGCTTTTTCATTAGGCGCTGAATCAGTTCGTCCGCTGGATATTTTGAATAGACAGCTTCTATGGTCTTCTCTATAATTTTTTGTGCGACTCCCGTTTTTATCAGTTCACTTTTTAATGCTACAGGCCCGAGACATTTGTTCTTAGCCCTGTCTCTAGCAAATATGGCCGCAAATTCTTCATCATTCAGATATCCTTTATCAACCAGTTCCCCCGTAACCCGATCCGCCAGATCCTGATTCCAACCTTTCTGGACAAGCCTGTTGGAAACCTCTTTGATACTCCGCGGCCGGTAGCTTAACAGATTCACAGCTGCCTGTTTCGCCTTGTAAAATTCATCTGCTGTTGTCAGTTCCTTGATTTGTTTATCAGAAAGTTCTCCTCCTTCTTCAAGATTATGTTGAAAAAAAATGCCTTCAGAAACAGTGAAGGCAAATTGACCGTCGATAAATATGGAACGCCTGTTCGGCCGTTTTTTGTTGACCTTAATGGCGGTGATTTGAGGCACTAATTAAGAATTTTCTGTTTCCTCTGTGGTTTCGGCTTCAGCTGCTTTCATCCCGAGAAAGCCTTTCACCTCGTGCTCAATTTTTTCACAGGTATCACTGTACTCCTTAAGATACGCCTTAGCATTCTCTCTTCCCTGACCTATCCGATCATCACCGTAGGAATACCAAGCACCTGATTTGTCCACAATTTCGGCTGTTACGGCCAGGTCGAGGAGGTCGCCTTCATATGAGATACCTTCACCGTACATAATATCAAACTCAGTCTGCCGGAATGGCGGTGCACATTTGTTCTTAACCACTTTCACTCGAACGCGATTCCCAACACTGGTGTCGCCTTCTTTGATAGCACCGATACGACGAATATCTAATCTCACAGATGTATAAAACTTGAGAGCGCGACCGCCTGGTGTCGTTTCAGGATTACCGAACATAACACCTATCTTCTCCCGAATCTGATTGACAAAAATTACAGCCGTGTTGGATTTGGATACGGAACCGGTCAGTTTCCGCAACGCCTGAGACATAAGTCTAGCCTGAAGCCCAACATAGCTATCGCCCATCTCTCCTTCCAGTTCCACACGAGGCACCAGCGCTGCCACTGAATCGACTATCACCACACCCACAGCACCACTGCGGACGAGTGTGTCACAGATCTCAAGCGCCTGTTCACCAGTATCAGGCTGAGACACCAATAGTTCGGTAATGTTTACTCCTAACTTTTCAGCATAGGTGGGATCCATGGCGTGTTCTGCATCAATGAAAACACCATAGCCGCCCAGCTTCTGTGCTTCAGCCAGTATATGAAGCGCCAAGGTCGTTTTCCCCGATGCTTCGGGCCCGTAAATTTCAGTAACCCGTCCTCGAGGAACACCTCCTATGCCGAGAGCTGAATCAAGCGAAATGGCGCCCGTTGGGATGCCTTCCACTGATGCTACAACACCTTCTTCTCCAAGGCGCATGATAGAACCTTTCCCAAACTGTTTGTCAATCTGACCTAAAGCAAGATCGAGAGCTTTATTTTTTTTATTGTCTTCTTTCGTACTCATCTGTCTATTCTCCTATACTCCCAGCCTTTGGTGTACTACTTTTAAATTTCAATGATATGCCCTATAAACTCCTGATTTGATCCTTTGAATATATTCATAACTGAAGAGATTATGAATTGATCTCACCTTGGATTAAGATTATGAGTTCCCAATATTGAATAAATGGCACCGCTTGGGAGAAGTTCACTCTGGTAAAGAATGATCTTGGGGATATTCCAAGAGATGGGTTCATATTGAGCGGATAAAAAATCAGTTACATCCGGGGTCACCTTTTGAGGATAGCGTATCCTCCCTATTGTAATATGTGGAGAATAGTTGCGCTCTTCTTGCGGGTAACCTAGCTGATCCATTTCACTGTTGATCATTTCAACCAGTAATTTCAATTCGGCCACATCACCATCAACTCCAAGCCAAAGAATCCGTGGCCGCTCTTTTTTTGGAAAACAACCTGTGCCAGAAACATTAAGAGAAAGGTCACTGTTTTGTCCGACAATTTCGCTAAGTAAACGGTTAATCTTGTCCACCTCTCCCGGTGCCGTGGGACCGATATACCTGAGGGTGATATGAATATTTTCCTTTCTCACCCACCTAACAGCTTTCCGATTCATTTTTACGGAGGATTGAACCGAGAGTGCAACCTTTGTGACCGTTTCCGGTGTATCTATAGCAATAAATGTTCTGATCAACTTTTCAGGCATAACCTACCTCGCCTACGATAAGCTTCTTGAGGTTTTCAGAATCCATTATCATCTCAGTTGACCGAATTCTATCTTTTGATTTTAGGTGCCTCGTTGCTCAAACTCTGTCAAAAGAATAAATGCTACTTATGAAGGCATCCGGAATACACCAAAACCAAAAAGGTTATCACTATTATCAGATTCACTATACTGTTTTGCAACCCTTCTCATCCGTTCTATCGTAATGTCCGCTACCGTTGGAAAGTCTTTTGCCACCTCTTCATCAAGCACGGGCTCATCCAGCTGAGCCAGAATGAACTGGCGAGTTCCACCGTCTTGGCGGTTTAATTCCCAGACAGCTTGACCGGTACTTCCTGCACCGGCAAAAAAGTCGAGTATCAAAGAATCTTTATGACTGCCCATTTTAAGGAGGAGCTTAATGAGAACTACCGGTTTGGGATAATCAAAGACTCTCCTTTTAAATAGCGTTTTAAGCTCACGACTTCCCTTTTCGTTAGGGCACCCTCTGATGAGTGTTGAATAGGGGTTTGTCCTTACCATTTGCCGGCACTGGTTATCAACTTTTTCGTATTCCTTAAAATAGACAGATGTTTTTCCATTTCGACTTTTCTTGAAAACAATAAAGTCGTTCTCAACACCCCAGACAACTTTCTTCTCTGACCAGCGCCACGTCCATTTTTTGTCGTCAGGATCCCCGCCCGGCCAAACTTCAATTCCATCAGTAGTGTTAATAGGATAATCGAGACTTTCGGAATATCGAATAGACCCACGATCCAGTTTATTCAATCGGTAGCACCCTCTCTCTTCCACATGCTTATCCTCATGGACAAAACCTTTCAGGGCGCTTGGTTTTCTGTTAAGAATGGTCTTTTTGGAATCTTTAGCATAGATCATCACATAGTCATGTTGAACGGCCACATGCCGGGCATCCTGTCTTGGAGCCACACCACTTTGGCGAATCAAAGTGGCGATATAATTCGCTTCACCATAAATCTCTCCCATCATTTGACGGAGATTATGAATTTCATTATCATCAATAGAAATAAAGATTAATCCCCTTTCAGAAAGCAGATCTCTGGATATCTCCAGCCTCGGTTCCATGAACTGTCGCCACAGCGAATGAGGATCCATGTTGTTGGTATCTTGCAGGGAGGGAAGCGACCGATATCTATCATGTTTGAAACTGTCACGGAAAGTGAAGTCTTTCCCGGTATTGTATGGGGGATCGATATAGATCATATCGATAAGATTTTTATGCCCCTCAAGTAAATGTTGAAGTACAGTCAGATTATCACCACAGTATATACAGTTAGAACTGGAGGAGGGATTCACTGAAGCTTCATCATGGAGAACCGGTGTCAGCACCATTTATTCAGCCTGGGTTATCATATTTGGCCCGTTATTCTCAGTCGGACAGAATTAAGGGCGGTTTGAGCTGATAGTTCTTTATTGAACCGGCGGTCCCGGTAAAATGTAACAGAACGCGTAAATGGCTTCTCACCATCATCAAGTCCGAAGCAGGTGAGCCCCACTGGCTTCTCATCCGTTCCACCGCCAGGGCCAGCTATACCTGTAATAGAAACTCCTATATCAGCATCGAAAACTTTTCGGACACCGGCTGCCATCTCCGCCGCCGTCTCCTCACTGACAGCACCATATTTTTTCAAAGTTTCACTTTTAACGCCAACTAGATTTATCTTCGCTTTATCAGAATAACAGATGACACTTCCAGAAAAATATTCTGAGCTACCGGGCACGTTGGTGATCCTGTCTCCTAGGAGGCCCCCAGTACACGACTCCGCCAATGCCAGCATAAGCCCTTTTTCTCTCAGAGATTCTCCTACCGATTGTTCGAGGGTAATCCAGTCTTCAGCATAAATGTATTTTCCAGCAAGATCATAGATGTTGGATGCTAATTCAGTAACAGCGGACTCATCACCAGCGGTCAGCCGAAGATCTACACCGCTAAAGCCCGGAACAAAAGCAATATTCACCGCGGATTCCTCCATGGCTGGTTCCAGAAGATCGTGGAGTTTTGACTCCATAACACCGGTTGTGCGAATGTTGGTAATTATCAGTTCGCTGGATGACATCTGTTCCAATTCCGGTAGAACAGTCTCCTCCATCATAGATTTCATCTCCGCTGGTACGCCCGGCAAGATACAGAGCCAGGTCCCGTCCACTGTACAGGACATTCCTCTGGCTGAACCCTTTGAATTGGGGATAACTGTTCCTCTGTCCGGTACAAGACCCTGATTCAAGTTCGATTTTGGCATATCAACACCACGCCTAGAGAACCTCTCCCGAAGCAGTTCCAGATAGTCTTCGTCCATTTCCAAAGTAGCACCGGTAAATTCACAATAGGCGTCCAGTGTAACATCATCCCTGGTGGGTCCTAGTCCCCCCGTGCAGATGACTATATCCGCTTTATTGGCCACCAGTGCCATCGCTTCCACGATCTCACCCTTGATATCCCCCACCGATGTTTTCCAGATAGTCCTGATTCCGATATCCATAAGTTTTCGTCCTATCCACGCGCCATTTGAATCAAGGGTGTAACCGCCCAACAGCTCATCACCAATTGTAAGAATGGCACTCTTCATAGGAAAAGGGCCGCCGCCTGCGTTATAACACCAGCATAGAGCCCCGCCACCACATCATCCATCATTATTCCCCAGCCGCCGGGGAGGCGTTCGAAACGATTCGCAGGATACACTTTTATAATATCAAATATTCGAAACAGAATAAATGCAATCCCGAGCCACAACCATTCGTTCGGGATCATGAGTAGGGCAATCCACATGCCTACCCATTCATCGATGACGACCTCGGAAGGATCGCTGTTACTCTCTTCATCAGAAACAATGGAAGAAACAATAACACCAACAAGAAAGATCACAATCACAATCAATGAAAGTCTGAATAGTTCCATCTCCGGTAATAGACGCCAGGCAATCAATGCGGCGGCGCTTCCCCAAGTGCCTGGAGCTAAAGGGAGATATCCAATTCGGAAGCAGGTTGCGAGCCAGTTAGCAGAATGGACGAGAGCCGTCCTCACGCATCGTCGCTGGAATTGTCCACAAAGGCTGCAATGGCGGCGCGGTTAACATACAAATAATGCAATCCTGTATAGACTGAAAATATGGTCGCTGAAAAAACAGTGACCCATATAAGATTGAAAGTGTCGATAAATATGATAATCTGAGAAGCATCAACAAAGGATAGAGTTTTCAAAGCCAGATAGCTAAGCACAAAAATAATAGCCGCTAGCTGAACGCCTGTTTTTGCTTTCGCAATCTTGCTGGTGACAAGGCTGATACCATTGTTAAGAAACAGCATTCGCAGTCCAGTCACAAACAGATCCCTGAACACAATGAGCCCCACCATCCAGAATGGAATCTTGTGAAGGAGAGCAAACGACAGGAAAGCTGAAATTACTAAAATCTTGTCAGCAAGTGGATCCAGGAATTCACCAGTCTTGGTCACAAGTTCACGTTTCCGAGCGATATGACCATCAAAGGCGTCCGTTATGGAGGCGATAATAAAGATCCCCAGTGCGCACACCTTCGACCACGGCGCCTCATAAAAAAGACAAAGGATGAAAAGCGGCGTAAGGACAATACGACCAATAGTAAGAATATTGGGTAGCATGTCAGATCTCTCTACGACCTTCCAAGGCGCTCACCAATGTTGCTTCATCTGTGTATTCCAAGTCACCACCCACAGGAATTCCGCTGGCCAGTCGTGTTACCTTAACGTTATGCTCTTTCAGGAGTTTAGCCAGATAAAGAGCAGTGGTTTCACCCTCAGCGCTTGGATTTGTGGCTATGATCACCTCTTCTTCTCCATTTATTCTTTCAAGCAATGTATCAAAATGCAAATCCTCCGGACCGATGCCATCCAGTGGAGACAGAACCCCGCCAAGAACATGGTACTTCCCGCGGAAATGATTCGTCTTCTCGAAAACTACTAAATCTGTAGTATCTTCAACAACACAAAGTAGTGACGGATCTCGTTTGGCATCTGAACAGATTGAGCACGAAGACGTATCAGAAATATTGTGGCATTGGGGACATTCATGGATCTGCTCTTTTACATCCATAATGGCCTTGGCCAGATTCTGTGCCCAGCCGTCGTTCGATTTCAACAGATAAAAAGCCATCCGCTCAGCTGTTTTCTTCCCAATGCCGGGGAAATCAGAGAGACCGTCTACCAATCTATTCAGGGATTCAGGAAGGGCGTCCATTCCGTATTAGGTGCCGGGAATCTGGAGGTCTCCCAGTGAGCCCAGCACACTGCCCGAAATGCCGGACATACGTTTCTGAGATTCCTCTCCCGCTTTGCTCAAACCTTGATTCACAGCCGCCACGATGAGATCCTCTACCATCTCCACATCATCGGTGAGAATTTCAGGATCGATCTTTAAAGATAAAAGTTCCTGCTTGCCGTTTACAATGGCTACGACCATGCCGCCACCTGCCTGACCTTTTATTTCCAGTTTTTCCAGTTCAGCCTGAGTGGCTTCAAGTTTCTCCTGAACGTTTTTAGCCTGTTTCATAATATTTTGAAAATTACCTTTTGTAAACATAATGCCTCCTAATACAGATAATTAATCTAGGATTTCACCACCAAATAATTCAAGCATACGCTGAGTGACGGGATGAGTTTCTTCTGTTTTATTAAAAGAAGCTTTTTCATTTTGCACCAAAACGAATTCTACCCTCATTTCCTGGTCCAGCACTTTCATAATACTCGTTTCGATCCTTCTCACATTTTTCTTCAATACTTCCAGTTGAAATTTATATTTCTTAGGAAAACCTATAGTCAGACTTTTTCCTGAAAGTTCGATCGGCTTACCGTGAGAGAGAAAGGTGCTGATGGACGTTCCATTTTCGGAAACTTTGGTCACAACCTCCTCCCACCGTTTGATAACTTTCTCAAGCTGCGGACTGTTCTCAACCGAAGATTTTGCCTCTTTCTTTTCCGGTGCGGTTTCACTTGCAGCAGTCGAAGATTTTTCCTTAACCGTTGATTGCGGTTCCGGCTGGAAAATCTCAGTTGCCTTTTGTTCTTCAGTGTAATTTGTTTCAGTGTTTCCTGAAGACAGTTTTTTCAGGATATCAGCAATATTGACTGAAGCATCCATTTCAGCAAGCTTAAGTATCATGGCCTCTACATAAATCTTCGGTTGCTGAACATACTTTAATTGTGACTCCATGACGGTAACATGATCAATCTGTCGGATAAGATCGCGTGGATTCAAGCCTTTACTCTCTTCTGAATAGCGTTGCTTCAGGTCATCAGTCATGTCAAGTAACTGGTCACCCTTTTCCCCACTTGCAATAAGGAGGTTTAGCAAATGGCGGTTGAGTCCACCGATTAAATCAGTAAGGGCAAAACCCTTGGCGTGAACTTCCGACAGTTGAACAAGTAAAGCACTGTGGTCCTTTGTCTTGAGGGCATCGGTGATGCTGAAGAATAGATCGTTTGGAATAATGCCTAACATTTCAGTTGCAGCTTTCAGGGTGACAGAGTCACCACAAAAAGCGATAAGCTGATCGGTAAGACTCAGGGCATCCCGCATGCTGCCGTCAGCCATATTGCCGATAAGATGGAGGACTGTGTCCTCAATTTTTATCTCTTCCATTTCAATGATTGTTCTCAAACCTTTCTCGATGGTCTCTAATGACATCCTGTGGAAATCGTGCCGCTGGCATCGTGAAAGAATAGTAGGTAAAACTTTATTTGGTTCGGTAGTAGCAAAAATAAATTTGACGTGAGGTGGCGGTTCTTCCAGTGTTTTAAGCAGAGCGTTGAAGGCCGCCTGTGTAAGCATATGCACTTCATCAATGATGAACACTTTGAACTTGGCGTTGATTGGCGCGTACTTAACCAACTCCCTCAAATTTCGAATCTCATCGATTCCACGGTTGGATGCGCCATCTATCTCAAGAACGTCCATACTCCGGGATGAGGCTATCTCATCACAGTTTTGACAATCATTACAAGGACTTCCGTTACTCTCATTCAGGCAGTTAAGCGCTTTTGCCAAAATGCGAGCGGTGGTGGTCTTACCTACTCCCCGCGGCCCAGAAAATAGATATGCATGTGCAATGCGATCCCGCTCAAAAGCATTCAACAATGTCTTGGTTACATGCTCCTGACCAAGAACATCCTGAAACTTTTCAGGTCTGTATTTACGTGCTAATACCTGATAACTCACCGGCGTTTACTCCGCTTGATTCTAAGAAAAATAAGTAGGGTAATATACCATAGCCAAAGTGGAGCCGATGGGGATCGAACCCACGACCTCAGCGTTGCGAACGCTGCGCTCTCCCAACTGAGCTACGGCCCCCCGAATCTTCATTCGAATTTACCGTCAGAAGTTAAGAGTTGGAACAAACAGTTTACGGTATATACCTTCTTCACCACACTATTTCATGGCAGACAGATCTAATCCACTTAATCACTCCGCCTACGGCGGCCCCGGCTGGTCTCCACGCACGGACCCCCTTCATGCTGAGCTGGGATCAGTATGGACTAAGTGCGGAATCAACAGCGAATATGCCCCTTTAAAAGCAGTTCTTCTTCACCGTCCCGGTAATGAACTGACAGCCTCTGCCGATCCGGAGAAGGTTCAGATGCTGGCCAACATCGACTTGGCCAAGGCTCAAGATCAACACGATGCCTTAGCAGAAACATATCGGAACGCTGGTGTAATGGTCCATTATGTTGATCCTGAACCGCCATCTGCTCCCAATCAAATGTTTCTCGCCGACCTTCTCTTTTCAACCCCTGAAGGTATCATCATGGCACGACCGGCTTCTACTGTTAGAGCTGGAGAGGAACGGTGGGCGGCCCGGCGTGTAGCAGATCTCGGAATGCCTATCATAAAAAGTGTTGGCGGCACAGGCACTTTCGAAGGTGCGGACGCCATGTGGATTCGACCTGATTTTGCCATTGTCGGCCGCGGACTTCGTACCAATGAAGAAGGTCAGCGACAGGTAACGCAAGTGCTCGAAAATATGGGTGCCAATGTTGCTAATGTGGATATGCCTGTTGGCACCATGCACCTCATGGGTATGCTTCGTTTTCTGGATAAAGATCTAGCCATCGGTTGGCCTCTCAGACTTGTATATGCAGGTTCTGATGTGCTGATGGAGTCTGGATATGAGATCGTTTATCTTCCGGATCCAGAGGAGACATTGGCTCATTCCGGATTTAATTTTGTTACCATTGCTCCCCGGGAAATTGTCATGCCCGCCGGGAATCCCAATCTTCAGTCATTCCTTGAAAATCTCGAGATTAAATGTCATGCGATTGATGTTTCTGAACTTAGCAAAGCTGCGGGCGCTATAGGATGCCTTACAGGCGTTCTTCACAGAGAATTCATCTGAATTTCTGTTCCCAAGCTCTACACGCCAAAACAGTTTAAAGATTTCATTTGATTGGCTTGCGTTTTGTGGGTCAGTATTTTAAACTGATACAGTAAGTGGACAATTCTGGAAAATAAATGTAAAGTGAGGTTAAGGATGAAACGACTCTTCTGCCTTTTATTGACCCTTTTCGTTATAAAAAATGTTTACGCTTCACCAAAGCGTTTCGGGGATCTTGCTGAAGGACCATACGAGAAACTGGTGATCCAGAACATTATGGTGATACCAGGCCATGGTGGTCCACCGGTTGGGCCTTATGATATCGTTATAGAGAAGAACATGATCACTGAAATGACACCTTTCGATCCTGTCACTGCTGAACGACGTGGCGATACTGACCGTGCCAAAGGTGATCGATTGATAGATGGAACCGGATTATATGCCATGCCAGGAATGACCGACCTGCACATGCATCTCCGGAAAGAACCTATGGAGATCGAATATGTCTATTACCTGAAATTGGCTCACGGTGTAACAACACTTGTACCCGCTGCCGACCGGGGACTTGAAGCCGGCATGTCTGAAGCAGAAAAAAGTAAGAATAATGAAATCCTAGCTCCCCGTCTTTTTCCCATCTGGGGTTGGGGAAGAAATGTCGATATGACTCAAGTCGAAAAGGATGATCCAAAAAATGCCGACAAGATCGTCCGTAGAATGAGTGCCCAAGGTGCTCATGTGGTTAGCGTCGGTGGTCAGGCTTGGAGTCAAGAGTTGTTTGGCGCTGCCTGTAAGGCGGTCTGGGAAAACGGCGGCATTACCACTGTTCACCTCCCTCCTTCCTCAAATGCTGTAGTTCAGGCTGTGGATGCGGCTCGGCTCGGGGTTACTATGATTGAACACCATTACGGTTATGGTGAATCTTCGTTGGAACGCTCCGTTCAAGATTTCCCTCGGGATTACAATTACAATGATGAAAATGCCAGGTTCCGCCACGCTGGTAAAGTTTGGGTTGATGCCGATAAAAAAAGACTTCTTTCAGAGGTGGCTGACTCTCTTGTTGCCTATGGTGTAACCATGCTCCCGACCCGAGTGGTATACGAAGCCAATCGGGACATTGTGCGGTCACAAAGCTTACCATGGCATAAAAAGTATACCCATCAGGCCCTTATCAACTGGAACCTTCCTAATCCGGCTTATCACGGCTCATATCACTACGACTGGACCTCCGATGATGAATATTACTGGTATTACGCTTTTGATTTGTGGGGAGACCTTATCTATGAATTCAATAAAAGAGGCGGTCGTGTTGCCTATGGAACAGATGATAACTATATCTGGGCAACACCGGGATTCTCAAACGTCCGGGAACTACAACTTCTCCGAGAATCAGGAATGCACAATCTTGAAGTGATAAAATCAGCTACTCTCAACAGTGCTCAAACACTTCGACAGAATAATTTGGGACTTGTCAGGCCAGGTTACATTGCGGATCTGGCGTTGGTAGATGGCAACCCCGCATACAATCTTCGATTCCTATACAGCTTCGGTGCGCTCACCATAGATGAAGATGGTGAGATGATTCGCACAAAGGGAATTGTTCACACAATCAAGGATGGTATCGTCACCAACAATGCCAGACTTATGGAGGAAGTTGCTAAAATGGTGAAAAAATCGAAGCGAGGGATCGGACCGGATGCTGTGACTGAGCCATTTGATATTAAGTAAAGAATGAATACCCTGGCAGACTCTTGACAAATTTGGAGAGAACTATGCTGAATACTCACCATCAGTTCCTCGTTTCTTTCCAAAGCGGATAAACAATTAGTATAACAGCTAGGAGGCTGATATGGGAATCAATATAAAATATTCAAAGGGTAGTAAAATGCTCGAAAAGTACGTTAGAATATCACTGTCGATACTATTCATCATAACCGCTTTACAAGCCCAGGATCAAGACAGAAAGGCAGTGACCTCAACTCTGGATGCACTCCACCTTTATGCTCATGAAGCAGATGGAAAGAAATACTTTTCACTTTTTTCTGATGATGCGGTTTTCATGGGTACGGACGACACAGAAAGGTGGCCTATAGCTGAATTCAAGTTTTACGCAAACGATCGATTTAATTCGGGCAAAGGGTGGACCTATACCCCTACTTCACGCTATATCTATTTCAACGAAAACAGGGATACGGCGTGGTTTGACGAAACAGTGGTGAACGCAAAATACGGAGAATGCAGAGGAACAGGTGTATTGGAGAAAATTGGAGAAGAATGGAAAATCAGTCATTACAATCTCACCGTACCGGTTCCGAATGATCTACTGGTTTCGGTAGTTGAAATGATCAAAGAACAGGGGAAGAGTAAATAATATAAAAGGAAATACAATGAAAAGATTCATATTGGTCCATATCACATTTTTATTGACAATTATTCTTGCCGATTCGAAGAATACTGTCGATCATCCCCGTGTTTCTGAAGCGGTACAATTGCTGGAGATCTGGCTCGATGCCCAGAGGGATTATGAGGGCCTACCGGGATTATCAGCTGCTGTGGTCCATGATCAGGAACTCATCTGGAGCGGTGGCTTTGGTTATGCAAATCCTGACAAAAAGGTTAGGGCAACATCTGAAACTGTACACAGCATCTGCTCCATCTCAAAACTATTTACCAGTATTGCCATTATGCAACTTAGAGATCAAGGAAAATTGCGTCTAGATGATCCTGTCTCAAAGCATTTACCTTGGTTCGAGATTAACAATTTGCACTCAGAGAAGGGCGTAGCGACAGTTCAAAGTTTACTTACTCATTCTTCAGGATTACCTAGAGAATCAGATTTTCCTTACTGGTCTCCCCCTGATTTTCCTTTTCCATCAAGCAAATCGATAAAAGAAAAAATTTCTTCTCAGGAAACTCTGTACCCGGCCGATACCTATTTTCAGTATTCCAACCTTGGGCTGACACTGGCTGGTGAGATTGTTGCAAAGATTTCGAGAACTGATTTTGATACCTATGTTGAAAAAAATATTATCAAGCCCCTCGGTCTGGAAGATACAAGAACCGTTATGCCTAAAAAGCTCTATGGCAAACAGTTGGCAGTAGGCCATTCTGCCCGGAACAGGGATGGGAAACGTCCTCAGGTAGAATTGTTTCACGCTCAAGGCATCGGTCCAGCGGCGGGATTCAGTTCTACTGTTGATGATCTTGCAAAGTTTGCTTCATGGCAGTTCCGGCTCCTTGAAAACGGGGGAAATAAAATTATTAATGCCAATACACTTCGTGAAATGCACCGTGTTCATTTCCTTGATGAGGACTGGCAACCAGCATGGGGACTGGGTTTTTCTGTCTGGCAAGATGACGATAAAAAATTTATTGGACATGGCGGTAGTTGCCCTGGTTACCGATCTCAGCTTCTGATTCAGACAAATAATAAAGTAGCTACTGTCTTTATGTCCAATGCTTCTGGTGTGAACTCCCGTATGTTTGCTCAGCAGATATATAAAATCTTTTCTCCTGCATTGAAGGAAGCAAATTCTGAGGACGAAATCAATTTACTAAAACCAGAATTTGAAAAATATCTGGGTCACTACAGCGAAGCACCCTGGGGCGGCGAAACCGCTGTTATATCATGGGAAGGTGAGTTGGCTATGATGGGATTGCCTACAAGTTCACCTGTAAAGGGGATAACTAAATTAAAATATATTAAGGATGGAACTTTTAGACGTATCCGCGATGATGATGAATTGGGGGAAGAAATAATTTTCGAGACCGATAACTCTGGTAAAGTGATAAGGATGTGGCAACATCAGAACTTCGCACCCAAATTTAGATAACTCCACAGTGGAACCTCATCATGACCTCATATGGGATGATGAGGCGGCCGAATGGTACGCAGAAGAATATGGAGACCATTTCTCTACCAAATTGGCCGTAGAACTAGCCTTCTTTGATAAAACAGACGTAGTATTGGATATCGGTTGCGGTAGTGGGACCTCCTGCCGGGCAGTTGCGGAAAAAGTTACCCGGGGTCAAGTGATAGGTATCGATCCAACCTCCGGCATGATTAAGATTGCAAGAGAAAAAAACACTGACGACCCCAACAGCTCAATCATTAAGTATATGGAAGGTAGAGCAGAAAGTATTCCTCTGGATGACGGATCGGTTACAGTTGCCATGGCTGTCAATTCATTTTACCATTGGAATGATATGGGAACAGGATTGGCTGAAGTGTTACGTATTTTAAAAAATAACGGGCGATTTTATATCGCAGATGAAAAACTGAAAAACGGTCACACCCATGGTGATGGTCCCAATTCAGATCCAGCACACATTAAACTACTTCTTTTAGATTCCGGTTTTGTTGACGTCTCTCTCAGCAACCACCGCCATGGTGATGAGGAGATGTATTTTTTCTCAATGATAAAAAAATGAAAACCGTCTGAACTGCCGAGTTAGGATCAGAAAAAGTGTGATCCTGGAAATATCTGATAAATAACCTGGGGCACTGTCTTTATTTCTATTTCTTTTTCTTCTTCTTCTTTTTCCTACTGAAAAAACCTTTCTTCTTTGGTTTCTCCTCTTCCTCTTCTTCATCATTTTTAGGAGCAGGCTCAGTTTCGCCGCCGGCATCACTGGCCTTGGTCTCAAGTCGTTTTTCCCAATCGCTCATTTCTGATTCGGCTGCTGATACATCACCATTAACAGCAGATGGTTCAGCTGCAGAATCATCACCACTCTCCATCATCTCTTTAAGTTTCTCATCTCTTTCGGCAGAGCGGACCTTGAGGGACTCAAGTAACTCCGACACTTCCTCATTAAAATCGGAAACTGTTTTTTCCAGGCGCCCCATGAGCTCTTCGAGAAAAGCTTCCCCGTAACCTGGGGCAATTCCATCGGTTAATTCATTGATCTTGGCCATAAGATACTGTTTTTGGGTATCTATATCTTGGGCCTGTTCTTCAGCCATGCTTATTCCTCCGTCTCAAAAAATGATTACTCTTAGAATGTAGAGGTTTCATTTCATTTTTGCCAATTCTTCCTGTGTCAGTGCAATATACCGGGTTGGAGAGGTCAATACGGATACAGCCTCAAACATTTCCATCCCAAAAAGAAGACCTACGCCCATCCCTGTAAAGCGGTTATGCCACACCGTATCAATCCGGGGTGACTGTTGTTCGTTCCACACTTCTGCCAGAGCCACACCGCTCAGGGATCCCATGGCGAAGGCCAAAAACTTCTTCCACGGCTGGCCGTCATCAATGAACGGTCGGTAAGCAATCGATTCAAGATCTTCTATTGGAAATCGAATCCTTTGGGTCAATGACTGAAGCGTGACCGTTCTTTCATCGTAACCAATATAGGTTCCCTTAAAACGATGACCCCTTGCATTCTTCAGGGTACAAAATGTGTTAGGCGGGATGTCATCCAGAATATTATGTGCACGGAGATAGGTGAGATAATCCATCTGCTGCTCACGCTGTTCATCTGTGATTTCAGGATGACTGCCGGCAAGATACTTTAATCTCTGAAACTGTTTCCATGAATAGTGACGTTTCTTTAACCGCCGACGAGACCTGTCCATAAAGACGATTTTAGCCATGTATCTATTGTCAGATATCTTATAGAACTGGGCACTCTCAAACCCCTTGATATCAGGAAAGAGTCCCATAAGGATATTTTCAGCTGCATCTATGGAAGATCCCACTTTGATGGAAAGAACGACGACTTCAGGCACCTGAACAGCCAGTATAAACTGACAGAACAGAAAGACTGTCAAAATAGTTTTAACCGGATTCAATCAGATTCATGACTTCCCCATCATCAGGGAAGCGGTCCAGACTCTTTTTGGAAAAGATAAGATCACTATTCTTAATAACTTCAAATACGCCTCCTCCTGAGGGGATTAAAGTAAGTTCTTTCACATCGGTACCATATTTTTCGAGTATTTCGTTCGCCAAACTGGCGGCTCTGGGAAGATAGTTTCACATACTACAATATTCGATCGATATGTTCATGTTGCCTCCAATCCAAAAAATGTACAAATCCAGAAAGCACCTAACACAGCAATCATCCCTGCCAAAATCAGTAGAATAAAAATCGCCTTGTCAAACCCTTTCCTGCCGGAATCAAACTTTAATACTGTCTTCATGTCCATAAAATTACAATAAGTAACGAATTTAAAAGTCAAAAACGGTTTCGATGGTGGTCTGCTTCACCGGTTCAAGCCCTGTCCCCATGTCTCGGTAAAATTGCCGGAAATTCCAAACCAGGCTGACCCCTTTCGCCACTTCGTACCCAACCCGATAACCCAGTACCGTATTTATCGTCGGATTCTCGAAATCGAATGGATTTTCGTCATTGTTCCTCTGGTAGAATATTTGCGCCTCGCTCAGTTTTGGAATATTCTCAGCATTAACCGTTAATAATGCGCTAAAACTTCTGAATTTTGTGGTATCAGCTATCATGTTGGCATAGGAGGTGCTCAGACTTGCTATATTCAAAAGATCGAACCCCAGGGATCCATAATACCCTTTTGTGTTGATTGCTGTGGTAGAATCGGCAAATACCAGCATATCTTTTGTAAAGACCACCGTCCCCGTGTCTGAGTAAACAGGGAGGATCCTGTTTAGATCGTAAGCCTGATCAAAAAATTGCGGAAGGAAATAATCATTCTTGATCCTGTACTCCACACTCAGATTAATAAAGCCAAACATGCCGGCCCTTAGTCCCGGTATGGTAATACCCGTACCACCTCGTTCAATTCGAGTGAACTGTTCCGTCTCCACAGCCGGAAAACTGAGCCTATTCAATTCAGAATAGACCACAAGGTTAAAAGATTCCCCCTGCACAACTGGATATCCTACATCGAGGGTAAATCCATTAGCAACACTCTTATTTTCTTCAATACTGAACGGCATTGGCTTCAAAGAAAGAGAGTCGTCCAGCGCATCATAAATGTTGTCGCCGTCAGCATCAATGTCCCACCGAGAACTGTCGAGCCCCTCATGGGGATCAGGTATACCGTCGCGGTCCGTGTCATTCCAAAGATTTGTACTATCAGGAAAATCATCAAAGATATCCGGATAAGAGTCGTCATCTTTATCTTTCAGCCCGGAGAACTGGTTCATGTCTGTCACATAGCTTACACCCAGCTTCAAGGGAAGGTTCTCAGAAACGGTGAAAGTACCCCTCAGGCCCATAAGTGTACCGCCGCGTGTAAAGTCCTTCACATTGGAGAAGAACAGCTCGGTGCCGAAATTGCCAAAATTGCCTCCAGTATTCAGGCCCACCCGTCGGATTGAGGGAAACTCCATCATGTTGGAATAGCCGGATAGGAGACCACCGTAACCCAGTGTTACCCCTTCCAGGGAACCCACTTTGAACCAGAACGGATCAGACTTTTCTCCCCAGCGAATGTAGAGGAACTTATCGACAAAATCGCTCGCCTCATCCCACTCGTCCTTTCTTACATTTCCTTCATTGTCAACGTAAAGGACAAGGTCGAGCCCGATGCCCAAGTTACCCAGTTTAAACTCGGGCCTCAGAGCGATCTGATTGTAGATCTCACCATCTAGTGTAGCTGAACCTACGCCGAGTCCCATATTGAACGGCTTCTCCGGAGGAGTAGGAGGCTCTTTTTCTTCTTCAGGACTTTCTTCAGCCTCTGGATCTTCTTCCGGTGTCTCTTCCTCATCAAAAATGTCCTCAGGTTCCTCTTCCTCCTGAAAAAGATTTTCCTGAGGTTCTTCAACTTCTTCTTCAGGCACCTCCTCAGGCTCCTGTTCGGTTTCAGGTTCCTGAGGTTCTTCCTCCGGTTCAGGTTCCTGTTCAATCTCCGCCTCAGGATCTTCAGGCACCTCCTCAGGATCGGCGGGAGATGTAAGGACTTGTCCGGTGGCTGTGGAAAGTGTCATTTCACCGGGACCGAGAGCTACAGACTGTCCACTAACAGTGTTGAAGACATCTACCATCCCCTCCAGGCCATAAAATTTGTCAAAACCCATCCGGTTAATAGCAGACCAAAATTGCGTCCCTTTCACACTCGCAACAGATACCGACGTCTCTACGCGAAAATCCTTCTTTTTGTCCTTTTTTACATCAGAGAGGATCTTTCCAAACTCAATGCCCAGCGTCCGTGTATTTTCCGTGTCAATAAATTGGAACTGTGTATCCTCCCGAATCTTCAGCACACTTTTATCATCGAGAAAAATGACCATACAAAAACTTTCTTTTCCAACGTTGATCACATCACCGGAAATAATGGGTGCACCCGGCTTGGCGGGAGAGAAAGTTGCTTTATTGAGATTTTTGAGACGGACATCACCCCGCATCTTAGTAACACGAGCAATGTTTTCCTGGGCCGACAGTTGACCTGTCAGGCCAAGACATAAAAAGAATATGGTAACCCTTCTCGGCATTGTATTGCTAAAAGATTAGTTAGACTAGTCGCTGTCTGACTGAAGAATCACAGGAGGATTTGCCTCCTGGAGAATGGACTTAAGCTCAGCCAGCACCTCTTTTGCTGGTGGCCAGAGATCTTCTTCCATATCTCCGCCGCCCTGCTCGAAAGCTTTGATCCTTTCAGCAACTTTATTGAGAATTTCTGTGTGATTTTCCATTGATTGTTACCAAACCTATTCCAAATCCTAATTTAATCAAAAATAACTTACTTCTGTTTGATATGGATCACGCGGCGGAAATGAATTGATTTACCCCGTCAGCAACAACTAAATTAGCCCTAAATAAGTCATCATCGCTCTGTATTTTTCCTATCAAAATTGTAACTGATTATAATCTGAATCTCAGACAATGGCAGACTTTTTCGATAAACTTATAGAACAAGAACCTTACACCCAGTACACCCTGGATATGTTTTCCAGGAGCGCTGGGAAGGATCACGCTGAAATCGATCAGTTTGATAAATGGCGTCAAATGGTCACAGGCGCCAACAAGTACACTTTTGAAGTCTCTCATCTAGCGGCTCAGCGGCCGGAGATCTCGGTTCGTCGGGAGAGCGGCGATGAGTATAATCTCATCAGCTTTGCCAGCTACAACTATCTAGGTTATTCATATCATCCCGATGTAGTTGATGCCGCAAAAAAAGCACTGGATCTTTACGGATTGGGTGCCACCGGTTCACCCCTACTGAATGGCACTTTTGAAATCCACAATGAACTTGAGGATAAGATTGTACAATTCTTTGGACAAAAGGATTATGGTGTATCTCTCTTTTCTTCAGGTTATGGAGCAAATCTGGGTGTCATCTCAGCTTTCATTCATAAGGGAGATCATGTGGTTCTTGACCGCTCTTCGCACGCCTCGCTTATCGATGGTGCTATTCTCTCACAGGGAAAAATCTCTCTCTTCCGTCACAACGATGCTGAATTCCTGGAAAAGGTACTGAAGCGCATCGATTACAAAAATTCTCGAATATTGGTCTGTTGTGAAGGGGTCTACAGCACGGATGGAGACTACGGAACACTGAAGGATATCATTGAGGTATCCAAGAAATACGGCGCCGCTGTGCTCGTTGATGAAGCACATTCTCTTCTTGTGGCAGGAGAAAACGGACGGGGTGTCTGCGAAGAACAGAATGTTTTGGCAGATGCTGATATGATCATTGCCACTTTCAGTAAATCTTTCGGCGGAGTAGGTGGTTGCGTCTATGCAAAAAAGAAAATTACCAACTACATGAATTACTATGCCAGATCTCGCATGTTCTCCTGTGCTCTGGATCCAGGTGTGACAGGAGGCCTCATCAAATCCATTGAACTTGCCGGAGGCACCGATGGAAGTGAGAGAAGAAAACGGATTATCGATAATGCAGACTATCTTAGATCCAAGCTGAAGGGACATGTTGACATCGGCACTTCATCCAGCTGGATTATACCGATTATTTACGGAGATGAAAGACTCACCCTCCCCCTGAGTGATTATCTTCAGCGAGAAGGGATCGATATTTCACTCATGATGTTCCCGGCGGTACCGAAAAACCGGTCAAGAATCAGGGCTTTTGTTACATCCGAGCACACAAATGAACAACTGGACAAGGGTGCAGATATTATTCTCCGTGCTGCTGATAAATACAACTTTTTGATAGGATAATAGGTCATGAAACATACTCCCGGTGAAGACCTTTTTGTTTGGGAATTCGATTTTGCACTGACCACTTTCTTCGAAGTGGAGACCGATCTGTTTCAGCAGCACATCCCTTCTCGGCTTAGTCTTATGGAAGTATCTCCGGGTGTAGGACTGGTAAATATTACCGCCTTCAATTTCCCTGAGGGTGCTCTTGGTGAACTTCCCGAGTTCCAGGAGCTTATTTTCAGTGCCATCGTTTCGCCTGATCTTTCTCGGGGAGTACCAAAGTTTGCTATGTATGTCCTTTCACTCGGTAGCACCTGCCAGGAACATTTAGATCACAGTGCTGATTATTACAAGCTTCCCATACATGGACTGCTTACCGACACTAAAATCGATTCAGAAGCAATCGCTATTGATTATTCAGACAGTGACGGTCAGATCCTGGCTATGAACAACTGCTCACCCACTACCAATTTCAGGGATGAGGAAAGATACTTTCAGGCGTTTACTTCAGATGGTGACAATCTCACTATTGCAGACTGTTATATCGAAGCTCAACTCTTTGAGCATCAGTTGACTGAGGATGCAGGAAAATTGAATGTGCACCCTTTCCTGAAGAACATTGATTTCGATCTTGGGGATCCCCTCCCCTATCTACAGATGATTGGCCAGCCTGGGAAGACCGGAAAACAGTTCTACTACCGTCCAACCTCTTTCTAAATAACTCCCAATTGGTCAATTTAGTTTTAATTGCTACAGGCCATAGTATTAGATAAACAATATAATGGATCATAAGAAAAACGCTCTTAATGCAATAGGAAACACCCCTCTTGTCCGTTTAGAAAAAGTTGTTCCCAGTCACTCAGCTGAGGTTTGGGTAAAACTCGAAGGGGGTAATCCTACTGGTTCATACAAAGATCGTATGGCATTATCCGTCCTTACTAGTGCTATTGAAAGAGGAGAATTATCTCCGGGCGATACTGTAATAGAATACACTGGAGGAAGTACCGGGACAGCATTGGCCTTTGTCTCAGCTGTTCTTGGTCTAAAATTTGTTGCAGTATTTTCTGATGCATTTTCAAAAAGTAAACAACAGGAAATGGAAGCTTTTGGTGCCGAGGTCACTGTCATAAAAAGTCAAGGTGGAGTTATCACACCAGACTTGATCCAACAAATGAAATTACGGGCTTATGAAATGGCGGAAAAACCTAACACTTACTATGCAGACCAATTTGGATCTCCTGAAGTTCGATCTGGATACAAGCCTCTGGGTATGGAAATAGCACAGAAACTTGATGGAGAACTTGATCTTTTTTGTTCAGCGGTAGGAACTGGGGCTGCCTTGATGGGATCTTATGACGGTCTGTTAGAATCACATGTACAAGTAGACCTAGTAGCATTTGAGCCTTTGCAATCCCCATTTCTTACAACAGGGAAAGGCGGACCCCATCTTGTTGAGGGAATTGGTGTAGGATTTGAACCTCCATTTCTGGACCGATCTAAGTTAAAAGAAATTAGAGCAATTGATCAAGAACACGCTTTCAAAATGTGCCAACGTCTAGCCAGAAAAGAAGGAATATTTTGTGGAGGATCAACTGGTTTGAATGTTGTAGCAGCAATCGAGCTTGCAAAAGAAATTGGACCCGGCAAACGGATAGTCACTCTTGGTTGCGACAATGGGATGAAATATCTCGGTAGCCATATATATATGTAAAGATGTAATTCGAGTAGTGGCCTGGTTTCCTTTATTTCTGGAAATTATTTCCATCCAATATTTTTTGTTTATTTGAACCTCAGTGGGTACTTCTTTCATCCCGACCGTCCCCCCGTCACATATCAGGTTGAGATTGGGAAAGAGGATGACCGATATGAGTCCGGAATACCAGATAAAAGTTTCTAATAAATATTAAGTTGTTTCTTTTGAGGGTTGTTGTCTTATGAATAGTCCAGCCCGAATCCACTCAATTTCTTTTTGCATCCTTCATACAGGTCCAGGTATTTCTGCATCGGCTGCACCGTTTCCATATCGTAGCATTCATCGAACCGCTTGCCAAGAGGCGCATCGGATATCCGCGATTCGTACAAATCCAAAAGTCGCTTCACGATTTCGTTGGCGTGAGTCCGTGTCATACCCTGCCGGGCTGCAAGATGCCCTGCTTCCGCTCCGATGCGCGCCTCCATTCCTGTTGCCCGTTCCGGATGACGATTGCTTGCCACGGCCACCAGATTCAAATCTCCACCAGACACAGTGGATGCCAAAACATTGGCCACAATCTCGTAGACCACCATCTCGGTACATGGCCCGGCGGCGGCGAAAGGACTGATGGTAACCAGGAGATGGGTATTTCGGCTCAAAGCCTGTGTAGCGATGCTGATCAGCCACAGAAGCTCCCGCGTGGTATTGCAGAAGTGGTGGATATGCAGCGGGAAGCAGCAGTGCCACTGCGCCTCAAACGCGAGCAACCCCAGGAAATGGTGCGCCACAAGCACCACGGCCGTCGATTCCGGTCCGCCGGCATACCCGCCCATCAACGGTCCGTACAGCCCGTACTTGTTGTGTCCGCTGTTCCGAAGAAACGCGACCTTTTTCACACGTTCATAGTCTATCTTCAACTCGGATATAGCAGCGATGGCCAGTCCGTCATTCGGCAGCACGCCGAAGTCAGCCTGAACAGCGGCGAGGATGGCATCGGTCTGTTCAGCATTGGAAACCAGATTATGAATTCCGATCCCGGGCCGTCCGGCTGCCTTGGCCGCCTCCCGCAGTTTAATTACGTTCCAGATAGCGGCCTCTACCTCCTGGGGGGTCCCCGACTTGATGGGGCGACCATGAACGGTCTGGCTAAAAGCGCTGGAAAAGGTGTCGGCCAGGGGTTCCTGGGCGAAACTTTGTACCATAGGAACAAACCGCTCTTCGGCCACCGGTGCACCGACGGGTGTGCATAGACAAAACGGCGGCCGAGTGTCCTCGATACTCCGGCAGGCCATCACCGCCAGATCCTTTCCCTGTCCGTAGGTCACGGTGGTTGGGGCATGTTTCAGCGCCTGTTCCACTTCCTTGCGGGTAAATTTCAAAACACGACCTGTATCCCGGCAGAACATGCCCAGCTCCAAAAACAGATCGAGACCTGCCTGGTACACCCGATCCACCAGATCCTCATCGGAAGGGACTACCTGCTCCGGATCATACCGGATGTCATACCGCTCGACGATCTCGCGGGCGGTCTGCGCCACTTTCCAGTCAAATTCCTCTTCTTTCACAAGCGTCCCGCTTTCGCTGCGACCGATCACATCCCAGAAACTGATCATGATACCTCACCTCCCCGCTTCTCCTGCATCAGACTTCTGGCAACTTCTACAGCTTTTGTCGCGTTTTCACCATAGCCGTCAGCGCCGATCTCTGCCGCCCACTCGGCCGTCACCGGTGCGCCGCCGATCATGACACGGTATTTGTCCCGCAGCCCCAGTTCACCCAGAAGATTGATAAGGTCAGGTTGATAGGTCATGGTGGTGGTCAACAGCGAGGAGGCGCCAATGATATCAGCGCCCAGCTCCTCCGCCTGCTCCACAAACCGGCGGACAGGTACGTCATAACCCAGATCATGGACCGTAAAACCGTCCGCCTGCAGCATGATTTTTACGATATTTTTACCGATTTCATGTACGTCACCCTGGATGGTTCCCAGGATGATGGTGCCCTGGCTTCCGTGCCCCGGCCGCTCCAGAAGAGAGGGTCTGAGTACCTCCATGGCAGCGCTCACGGCGTTGGCCGAGAGCATTACCTCGGCCAGAAAACATTCCAGAACAGCGAACCTGTCACCGACGACGTGCATCCCTTTTGTATACCCCTCCTGAATAGCCTGGACAGGATCTACACCCTCGTCCAGGGCGACCCGGGCAAGGGCCGCACACTGCTCTTTATCCCCTTTAATCGTGGCTTCCGCCATCTGTTCAAAGAGATTCATCTTTGCGTTTACCTCCAGATGAGGTTTCCGGAGAGACTCTTAATACGGAAACGCCACCCCCATGGTGGCTATCTCGTCCTTCACCTTATTGAACATATCCAGGTACCAGGACATAGGGCGCGAAACGCGTACGTCATAACACTCCTGGAACGGCTTGCCCTTGGGTGCGTCGGCGATCCGGTCTTCGTATTTCTCCAACATTTTCAGGGTGATATCGTTTGCCTGCTCCCGGGACATTCCCTGCTGTGCCGCGGCGTGTCCCACCTCACATGCCAGACGCGCTTCTAGCGGCGTAGCATAGTTACGATATTTGTTGTGCGCTACAGCGGCTTCCCACAGGTGTCCACCGGACACGGTACTGGCAAGTCCGTGGGCTGCCGCCTCCCACAACACCATTTCGGTTCCGGAGCCGGCATTCAGGAAGCCGTTAGATGTGGACAGGATGTCACTGTTGCGGCTAACGGCCTGTTGCGTCACACTCACCAGCCACAGCATCTCCCGCCCGCTATTGGAGGTGAAGTGAAGATGGAACGGGAAACTCTGCTGGAAATTCGCCTGATAGATGGTCAGTCCAGCCAGGTGATAGGCTGTTTCCAGAATGGCTGTGCCCTCCGCGCGGCCGGCATAGCCGCCGTAAATAGATCCGCTCAGACAACCGATGAAACACCCGAACTGCATGCAGTGGACCACCTTATTTAGCAATTTATTGTCGATCTTCAACTCGGTCAGTGCGCCTATAAGCCGCCCATCGGTGTATCGTACCCCCCACTCATCATTACTTACCGCAACCTGGCCTGTGTCGGACTGGGCCGTACCCACGGCCACCAGGAACATTCCCGGCTTCCCTGCCAACCTGACCGCCTGCCGCAATCCCATCGCATGTTCCACCACCCCGGCCATCTCAGTCGGCGCGCCGGACTTGATTTTGAGTCCCATACTTTCCTCCAAAATCGGCGCACATACGCCGTCGGCCAGCGGCTCCTGGATGTAGGCAATGGACATCGGTAGAAAAATTTCCTCATCACAGGTGATGTCAGGACTGAAAATACAGAACGGCGGCGCATCGGCCTCCGGCACACGACTCTTCCACAGGCGAGCATCCTTCCCCGCGCCAACGATGTAGCGACCGGGAGTGTGATACAGCGCCTCCTGCAGTTCTGAGGCGTCCACCAAAATCCGGCGGTGGGTATCCACGTTAAGTACGCCTACCTCTAAAAAAAACTCTACCGCCGCCTGCCAGACACGGTCGGCCAGGTCGTCATCCGCCGGAACGGGCATGTCAGAGTCATAGACAATGTCGTACTTCTTAATCACCTCCTGCATTTTGGGCATGAAAATCTCATAGGTGAATTCGTCGTCTTCACAGAATGGACCGGAGTTCGCCCGTTCTACGATTTCCCACATCTTATACGGTAGCATCGTTTGTCCTTTTCTCTGCCATCACACGCTCCAATATTTCAACCGTCACGCCGGCATTCTCTCCCCAGCTATCGGCGCCGCATTCCGTCACCCACGCTTGCGTTACCGGCGCACCGCCGACGATCACATGGTACTTCTCACGGATCCCCTTCTCCTCAAGGATCTTGACAATGTCCTGCTGCCCAGGCATCGTCGTGGTCATCAGTGAGGACACACCGATGATATCGGCTTTCACTTCCTCGGCTTTGCGCACAAAATCCAGAGCGTTGACATCAAATCCCAAATCATATACCTCGAAACCCTGGGCCTTGAGCAGGCAGACCACCACGTTCTTGCCGATCTCATGCACATCGCCTGCGATCGTTCCAATAACCATCGTGCCCTTCTTCTGGACGGACATGGCCGATTTCTGAAGCTCCGGCTCCAGTATTTCCATCACCGCCTGCATGGCCCGCGCGGACAGCATCAGTTCCGGAAGAAAAATTTCCATACGAGCGAACCGTTCCCCAATCTCGCGCATCCCCACAGTCAACGCTTCGATGATCTCCTCCACATCGGTGCCTGCCTGAACTATCTGCTCTGCTGAAGTTGCAGCCTCGCCTTCTTTTCCGTCCTGTACAACCTCAACCAGTGATTGTATTGATATCATTGTTGCAGTAACCCCTTGTTACATTTGAAAGACCATATATCACTGATCTGGATTTCTAACAGTTCTGTCTTTTCTATAATCATTTTCTATCTATTAATAAAATTAATCTACCATTTGAACCTTATAAGTAAAAATTTATAAGGACAATAGATATACCCCGCATCTATGGATAGTCGGGTACGGGGGCTATAGACATAAACTCTCACGATGTGGGTGTTTCTTTGATCCTGACCACACCTTATTATAATATTGGTTTTGTCAAAATATAGATCTCATCAATCAAAGTTTCAGTCCTTTCATTAATGAGACTGTGTACATCTGAAAGTGCCTCATTATAGAAAAATCCTCCAATCTTTTCCGCAAAGAAATCAAGAAGAAATTCAGCATCTAAATTCCCGATTTCCTGGTCAAGATTCTCTCTAAACCATTCTTGAATTTCTTGAGTGATTTTTACTTTATTTTCTTTGGACAATTTTATCATGAGTCTACCTCCAAAAAATTATATCACAATGTGGGGCTTCTTTCATCCCCGACCGTCCCCCCGTCAGTTTCAAGGATGAGATTTTAGGTTAAGAAGCATCACGTTAAAATTGAATGCATCCCTTACTTTATGACCGGTTTGCCATCTCTGACCCAAATCTGATCCCCCACCGTCACGGTTGCATCGGTAAAAAAGTTCCAGCGGACATAAGGTCGTTCACCACCTACCGCCCCGCCAAGCTCTGAATTATCGCCCAACGAAAGACGAACGACTCCCGCACCGTAACCATAATAGGGGACCCACGGATTTCGTTCCGGCACCGCCAATTTGGGATTAAAACCCAGTGCAAACTCTCTGAATCGACGTCCCACATCGCCCGCCTGTTCCATCTCGGCTTCAACATTTTCCTTTCCTGACTTCGCACTGACTTTCACTACAATTCCATCAACAATCTCAAGCTTGAGACCGATGACCGGACCTCCGTTCCACTGGGATGGTGGAAACGCAATGGTGCCGCGAACAGATTCCTCCAAAGGGGCGACACGGACCGCTCCCGCCGGCAGTTCAATTTCCCGGTCAATCAGGATCACACCACGGTCTGTCCGCGCCTTTGACGCATCGCCATCCTGTCTGTTTACCGGTCGGTCACCAATTCGGAAACGGATATCTGTTCCAAGCGGTGTGGTCACATGCACTTCCCTGTTTCGCATCGCCCGTTCGAAACGGAGCTGAATTTTTGCCAGCGTGTCATAGTCACTGTTCAGCACAGCCCGCTGGTATAACGCGTCTATGTCCCTCGGTTCGGGCATCGGCTGACCCGGGAGGGGATATGCGCTTCGGTTTTCCAACCAGTGAAAATGGACTGTGCGGCTCTTACCAGATCTCAATATATCTTGCATTGCGGCATAGGCAGGATGTTGTGGAGTTGCTCCCGGCAGCATCACCGACGCATCAATATCTTTGAACATTTTCCGGTACGCTTTTCTGGAAGGTTCCGCGCCGCGCTTGATAACATCCGGATCCAACTCGCTTGATGGAAGAACGTCGATCACGCCGAGATCAACCGCTCCCGCTTTCATCACCTCATAACGCAGAGGTGGAATCAGATCGCGGAACATATCCGGATGGGCCACAAACAGAACCTTCTCTCCCTGCCCCACCTCCATGCGCTCGACTATCACACGTGCCAACTCCGGCCAGTCCAGTCTTAGGCGCTCTTGGGCAGAGGAAAAGCTGAAAAGAATAAGCAGTATGGCTAGGGGCTTTTTCATTTATTTCCTCCAAAAAAATACGTCACTATGTAGGTGCTTCTGTCATCCTGATCATCCCCCGTCATTTACCAGCTTGAGATTGGGAAAATGGTTGAGAAAGCTGATGTAAACGCATAATGGGGAAACTACCTCTCTGGAGGCAAACTAAGGAGAGATAGCGGGAAAATCAATCAAGGAAGGAAGGTCTAGAAACAAAAAAGCCCCTTCCTGGGGCTTTTTTGTTTACAAGTAAGTGTATTTTTGAACTACGATTTTCTACTATTTACGAAAAATAATATAGAAAAAACAAAATTCATTCCCGTGCTAATGAAGTTTGGTGCGGTAGATGGTGATATTCCCACAGCAATGTCATACACTCCCATAACACCAAATAGTCCCCAAAAAATCGCAGTTACCATTCCAAAATTTGAGAGATTTTCTCCAGCCCACATTGGGAGAGTCCAATGAAGTGTGGCAAGTGCGGCCATTGCCATGCCCATATACCTCATTAAAACTCTTAAGTCAGGTGATGAATTCCAGCCAAATGTTTCTTCAACCATCGAAGGTAAGAACCACATTTGCAAAACCCACAATACCATGAAACCAGCTGCAAGCTTAAAGATTAACGGTAGGTTCATATTGACTCCTCATTGTTAGTTAATCGATAGATGACTCGAGATTTAATCAAATTTCAAAATAATTATATCACCATTGGATGCTTCTTTCATCCCGACAGTTACAAAAGATTATTGTGGTGGTTTCATCTCATTGAGGGTAAAAAATTCATGATACTCAATATATGGTTCCACCATTTTTTTAAATTCTGGGTCTGATGCTCGTTCCGCCATCGCTGCCATATCAACATTTTTCATGATTATGATTGCAGTATTATCATTAGCCTTCCCATATAGGAAATTACCATTATTTACCTGCTCCTGATTATCTTCATGAGAAAGAAATAAATTTTCCCATGTTTCATAATCACATTTTAAATGGGCAATTGATACCATATTTACTTGTTCCATGTTTTTATCCTCTACCTTTTCATTATTTTGATAAAAAGGAAAATTAGATTATTAAAATTTCCCCTTCATGTGCCATAAGGAGTTTATAATGGCTGAAGTCTATTATAGCTACGGCATTACCACGCAAATTGCGTCAATCAGAGGCAGGATGGTGATTATTTCAGGAATAAGGGAAGTAGTGGTAGCTAATCAGGAAGTACAGTTACGAAAAAGCCTTAATTATTCCCAATAGTCAAAACATATCCTACCCATATAGTAGGGGTCATGTCACACCAGGCCGCTGGTTTGAGTAGCTATTACACTTCAGATAAATATCTTAATCACTCACTATATCTTCATATTTCGCAATAATTGCATCGCCCTTTTCAATAAGGTCATTTGCAATTGGCTCAACCTGGTGCGTATCTAATATGCCCTTCACTATTTTATTGGCTTCAGCAGGCAGTTCCTGCTCGTCCATTTCCAGCAGGTCAAATTTTTCTCTTTCCCAGGATGAGAGTTCGCCTCTAAGATATTTCAGAGTGTGGGGATGCATCAGGAAGTCACGTCCATGCCCAACTTCTTTAACAGCATCCAAACCTATCTTCTCTTCTGATATTTCTACTTCATTCATATAATTTTTGGAGCAATCCCACATATAGGAATCGACAATAAACTGTTCAAAAGAGATTCCTTTAGCGGAATCAACACACCCATAACCGGTAGCGAGGTCCGAGCCGCCCATTATCCCTGCAAGTTGACTAAAAGGCGTGAACAATCCTGAAACGCTGGCTTCTATCCCGTCACCCCATCCGCCATCAGCAACAAGAGATGGCAGGTTGTATTTTTTTGCCATTTGTGCTGCCCCAATACATAAATAGATCTTTTCAGGCGTATCATAATCTATGCTACCTGTTGCCATATTCATTGGCCCTGACTCGGAACAATAAATGTGGGGTGCACCAGGCGCCGCTATCTGTGAGATTACAATACTTCCCAGGTTTTCAGTGTTGATATTTACCAACATTCCCGCTACTGGAAGAGGACAAGTTGCACCACCATTTGACATGGACATGGAAGCGACGGGGATTCCGGCTTTTGCCAGTTCTACCTGCGCTTCAATGGAGCCTTGCTCATAGGTCAATGGTGCGATAGGGCATATAATTACGGAAAAGAGGGGTCGTCTTTTTAATTCTTCTTTTCCGCCTGCTATAAGAGCTGCCAGCTCAATCTGCACCTTTGCAATTTCAGAACTTTGCGCTGTAACGCCTTGAACATGCTTGGAAGTATTCAGCATGGTCGTCCACAATTCATGGGGACCATGGGCAAGAGGTGAAACATCTGTTGCGGTTAATGCTGTCCAGAGAAAATCAAGTGAATCAACTGCATCTCCAAGTCTTGTAAACGCAGCAATATCCTTTCTGGTGGAATTACGATACTCTCCAGTTTCATAATCTTTAACAAAAACTGCAAGTCCGCTGGTAGTCATCCACGGATATGTTTTAGTAGGAACTTTTAGATCATGCTTCGGATCGCGGGCGCACAGTGTGAACTCTTTTTGAACGCTTTCAAGAGCCTGGTCAACAATCATTTCAGGAATTTTGGCAACCATCGCATTATAATCCACACTCGCTCCATTCTTCTCAAGCAATTCAAGAATAGGCTTGCTGAGAACTTTAATACCAATTTCCTGCAGGCTTTTTATACTTTGAGCATGAATCAGATTCATCTCTTGTTGGTATAAAAAAACTGTTTTTGCCTTGGCCATTTTTATACCTCCATGAAATTTGTCCAGATTGGGTTCTCCATATCAGAACAGCAAAAATATTTTAAAAAGCATCCACAAGCACTATGATATTAGGCGAAAATCCCGGATCTATTATCATGCATTCTTGTGCTTGGGACGATTCTGTCAGCACACAACAATTTGTTTCAAAATCACCAAGTACTAAACGTTCAATTTCCACGATTACTCCTATACTGTTTCAAATCCATTTACCCGGCAAGAATGTCACCGGTACTTGGGTTTTCCACGCCTAAGTAGCCGGTGTTTTCTGCTCCTCACCATGGACCGTTAACGTAATTCTTGACATTTGTTAAACTCACAATAATTCCCTTCTTCTATGAGTGCATACACCTAACAGACTGTTTAAAACTTGAATCGGACACCTAATTCCCCTAATTCCGCTTTGATTTTTTTATACAATTGTTTGTATTCCAGAATTGGCTGTTTTGTTTTCATATTCCAACACTGTTCATAGGTTTTGCCATTTGGCGCATTTGGAATATCATCTTCATATTTTGCCAATAATTTTTTAACAATCTCATTTCCTTGTGAACGAGTCATCCCGATTACACCATGCGCAATTTCCGAAGCCCATTTTGGTTCCATCGGCGTGAAATGATCAACTTCAACGGCCTTTGCAACACCTCCAAATTCTATAGATGCTCCGGAAACAACAGCGTTTATCACAACCGCTGCGATTTCATACAGGCACATTTCCGTCATCGGACCGGCCGCCACATAATTAAGAATAAAGAAGGGGAAATGGCTGTTTCTGCTAATAGCCTGTGCACTAGCGCTATTAGCCCATATAACAGCCCTATCAGTTGTGCATCCATGATTGACATGAATTGGAAATGTGAGTTGACAAGAACCTTTCATTAAGAGTATAGAATTAAGATGGTAAGCAACATTAGTTACAGCAGTTCCTTCCGGCCCGCCACAATAACCACCTAAAATGGGTGCGGATTCTGCAACTATATGACCTCCTAAATTCATAACAAAAGCAATCTCATTTAATCTCTCAAAATTAATCTTCATCTCCGCTATAGTACCGATTAACCAACCATCAGTTGGTCTAAGGCCAAATTGACTTCCTGCAATTTTTGCCGTATCCGAACCTGCAGAAGCTATTGCATTCATAATAGGCAGACCCGCACGGCCACCTTTTCGCAAAGCTGACCTGGCTAAAGTACTGGATCGCATGCAGGCTAGGATTTCCAAAGGACTTTTGGTACGAACAAGTCTTCCTTCAATATGCTTAATCGTCGGAGTGGTGATGGAATCGGCCAATGGAAGAAATGATGCATAGGCCTCTAAAATACTTTCAAATAGCGTTTCATTGGACACGGCTGCTCCACCAGCCCCTATAAAGCACCACGGATCAATATCGCTTTCGGGCTTACGAGCTACCAGAGCCTTGGCATCACTTCCTTCGCCAAATACCGGTCGACTAGTAGCTTCGGCCAAACCTTCCAGAATTTCTTCCTCGGTAAATTTTATTATACGTTCTGTATCGACACAGTAAATTCCTACATTGGCAAATAGATCTATTCCTGCCTTAAAAACTCTGTCTGCTAAATCGTCATCACAGGACAAAGGATTTTCAGGATCATACTTAATTTCATATTTTTTTATTAATTCCCTTAGCTTTGGAACAAAGATATTTAAATCAAAGTCTTTTTCAGAAGTGAAGGGCCCTTCCAATGCCCTATCTATGATTTCTATAAGATTTACCAAATTTTTATATCCTTATGATTTTTGTTTTTTTGATAAAAATTCTAAAGCAAGTGCAACTGCTCTTTCAGCGTTTTCCCCATATATATCAGCTCCAATCTCA